>JAABUV010005246.1_pt1 | contig 14877 bp, 16 predicted proteins | sample 5559971 | NCBI WGS metagenome assembly JAABUV01 (sample SAMN10711881, study PRJNA513362) | rock metagenome | isolation source: Antarctica rocks | place: Antarctica: Victoria Land, Knobhead nord | collected 2015-12-19
TACTCTATGTTCTGACTTTTTGCATTTGAAGCAAAGTTCTTTCTTAAACAACTCTTTCTGAATAGAATCAAGATTCAATCTTCTGAATCTTTTTCATGAAGAGATTGATGACGTGAGTCAAGCAGTCGATGTGCTAAAGACAGAGCAAGCAGCTTAAGTCGTTGATGCTTTGATGACTGGTTGAGTGTTCAATTCAGTTAATTTAACATTGACTTGCATGCAGATGTCAACAAACTCATTCAAATTCATGATTCATTCATTCATCAACGTTTCGACGAAGAGCTTGAGTAGCTTGTAAGCTAGTGAGCAACGACATCTGAATCTTAATGCGCTTGAGACGCATATGCTAGCTACTAGAACAGACACTTTTCATAATTCAATGATTAGTTAATTTAGCAACATAGATCAATCATCAATCAGTCGTTAGCTGATTAGATCAGCTACAAGCTGATTCAACAGAGTAGAACTCGTATCAAGCTATCATGCGTTCATGATTCTGCGTGATGTTTATCTTAGTAAGCTTCAATTTTACTTCACTCATTTCTCTCATCACAGTTATTCAATTATCATACATCATGTCTGTCAATGATCACGCAGAACTCATTTTTCTACAACGTCTACAGTCTTATTTATCATCAGTTTCGATCACAGCAGTCGATCGTGCTCACAGCGATCTCATGTACAATTATCAGTCTGCTCAGTTTCAAAATAGATTGAAACAGATTGATTACGCGTCTCTTTTTCTGCAATTGAAGATTTCGACTTTGATTAATCAGAATACAAAGATCTTTGAGCAGAAGATTGACGAGACTGCGAAACAATTGATGATGAATATATATGATAATTCGATTTGAACATTCGATACTGAGAAGAAATGACATCTCATCGAAATCATCATCTACGCGAAACTCGTCATCAAATCTATTCTTCGCTTGAAAAATCGAATAGAAGCTTTCATTCACTCGAAACATTCTTCTTCAATAACAGAAAAGACATCAATAGAAGAAAAGAGTGCTAGTGTACATAGAAAGAGAACACTATCTTGAGAATTTACAGCTTTCTTCAACAAGTCGTGAACTTCTACTGACAGACGTCGTGTGTAATGCGTCAGATGCATTGAAGAATGCATAGAGTAAATAGAAATTTCGTTCAATGAACGAGCAGACACTATGATTAATAGATTAATTAATTTTAGATTTTCTCATCATCTGAACTATGTAAGTTCTTGTATGTCGCTAGCTGTTACACAATCAATCTCATTGTTTACAGATTTTTACAGTGAAATCTCAGTCGTTTGTTTATTCTCAATACTCTGTCATCATAGTCATGACTAGACGTTATTGACTGAAATGTTTTGATCATTCATATATGCTTCACTCGACGTGATTATATGCTTTTCACTCATTTTCTTCGATTTATCTCAATCTACTTCAATTTATCTCAATTTACTTTAATTTATTTCAACTTACACAATGTTGAACTTTCTTCATTATTGAGTGAATTTCGTCTTTTCTCGTCTGTCTAAGCTCGCAAGCTCGTTCGTCTTTCAAACTTTCTTTTTCAGAAAACTCTCTTCATATAAGATGTTGAATGTATTTCAGTCGATGTAATTATTCACGTAAAAGAACTTCTTGCTTTCAGTTGATATCAGATGTGCACTTCGTAGTATAGTACTCATATTGTAAAATCATCGACATTCAAGATATTGAGACTTCTTGACAGTATTCTTTGATCATTGCTCAACTTCTATCATATCATGTAAAGCATCGAATACTTCGTTGTTTTTGAGCTTTAGCAATTCTATTAAAGCTCTCGAGTATTGCACAGATTTCTCATTGTCATCTTGATGAAGCGAATCATGAACAGTGATTATAATTTGCAACTGTTTCATCAGTCTATCATTCAGAGCTTTGACTATGTCAGAATTTTCTTGATCATTCTCAGCATACTCTTGAACATAGACGTAGTCACGTCTTCAATTCAACATTTGTTTCTGTCATGCAAAAGCACATTGAATTCACTTCAATGTAAGCTTCTCAAAGTTTGTCGAGTCTTTATCTTCACATCTTCAGCATTCAATCGATGCATGAACAGAAACGAAGTAATCATTTATTCAGAAGAAGTCGATTTCTTTTCGATTCATTTGATACTTGTTTGACTTTATTTCTGATTTCTTGCGTCGAGATTCTCTTATAAAAATCGACAATTCATTCAAGAAATTCTCAATATGTGTTGTCTTCGCTATTTCAGAAGCAATGCGTCAGAATCAAGAATTACTAGATCAGTTTCATCATCGATTCGAATTCATTTCTGACAAATCTTATTCAAGCTGCGTTAAATCAAGACTTCTAGAAGACTTTGTAATCATGACTTTCATTCTCTCGTCAATCTCTGATCTGAACGTGATTAGATCATGAAGAATGATATCTCTCATTGTCAACATATTGACTCGTCAAGTATTGTGATGCAGTATCTGCATTTGAAAGTTCTTTCGCTTGTTTGTAAGATCATAATAATCTTTGATCAGAAATTTATGTGCAATCTTCATGTAAGATGTGTCAAAATCATCTGCATCTTCGTATCTTTGAATAAAATTCATATAATGAGAGATCACATGAAACTTGAGATAGTTAAAGTTCTCGTCATGTTGAAACTGCTTGAATACTTCTTTTAAAACGTTAATTCTGTATATTGCATTGTTCATGTAACGCAAAGACTCGTCATTGTGCGATTGATATTGAGTCATCATCACGAAGTTCATAAAAGCTCGAGCACAGTACAGCGCATCTGATGCTTTTCTAATCAATAGTGAAGTGACAATTGCAATAAGCTGATGCACTATTGTCTTTTGTTCGACGTCGATTCATTACTTCACAAATAAAAAGTCGTGAAAACATCTTAGCTCTGAATATGAAAGAACTACTTGAAATCTTTGATTCAATTGCACATCATGTGTTGTGTCTGCGATTGTCTGTGAATCACGCTTTCTTTTGAGACTGATCGTTGATGTTATATTCTTGATGATCGTCTCAAGTCATTGAATTAGATACATCACTGTGCTTTTCAATAACTGATGCAAGATGTCAATCATCATGATGACGTGAATATTGACAAGTTCATGTTTTCAGACAAAGTTTCGCACTGAGTGTATTCACTTAACATCGCGCTTGATATCTGCTTTAAAGCGTGAATTCTTTTCTTGACGTTTGATTTGAGTCAATGTACTTTCATGTGTTCGAGCTTTTCAGATTGTCTGCAGATTATCGCGTTGATTCAATGAAATGTGACATATAGTGCACTGCTCTTTATTTTCGATTCTCGTAATAGTGATCTGCTTCTCATAGTCAATTATAAATTTGACGATGATAGAAAAACACTGTTGAGTATAATCATTCGCACAGCGAACGTGAAACTCTCTTCTAGTTAATTTCTCAAGTGCTAAAGAACGAGAACATTAGCAAGAAAAACTCTTCATTCGATTGAACAGTTTAAATTCACGTTTTAATATTATCTTCAGTAAGCGATGATATAACTCGCGTTTCAGATCTTTATTTGCATGTTTAGTTGAAGAAATAAACTTTAATAGTATAACACTAAATTTATTTTGCTTTCATCAAGTTGCTTGATTCAGATTATCAACGATAATATATACAAATCATGCAAATTTATTTTCATGATGTTGAGTTAACATGATTTTGTCTGTAGCTAACAGTACTGAAACTATAATGTCATCTTCAGAGATCAGTGCTTGCGTATTTCATCATCAAATATCGATGTGCATTTTCGTGTACATTCGATTTTCACTGACGTTGTATACTTTGATTGATGCATATTTCAGATTACTTGCAAACGAACAATGTCTCAAGAGAAATTTCAAGACGTTTATCACGTTTCTGTACTGAATCTTGAATATATCTGTTTTGATCTCTGAGTTCATTGATGAAATCTTTAAAGATGTTTCAAATCAACTATCATCAGATATTTTGTAAGATATATTGTGTAGAATGCTTCTAAATTAATCTGCATTCTTAAAGATACAATCAGCATGATGAGTCTTCTGAAACGAGATCTTGAAGTATTGATTAATATCTTCGCTACTGACTTTCGCGTTCAGAAATCACTGTGCAAGAGAAAAATCTTTCTCATTCGAAAAGAGAAGTCACTCTGATTGAAGACTGTCATCTAAAGATGATCGTGAATCTTGCTTAAGTTTACTGTAGTTCAAAATGATTCTTATGAGTCTGATATATTGTTCTAGTGATTCATTGACGCTTCGTCTCTTTGTATCATTCGTTTCATCATAATTGTCTACTTTGATGAATGAGAAAGTACATGATGAATTGATAAATCTTTTGAGATCAAGTAATATTCATGCAATTGAATTTCAAAAATGCTTCTGATCATCTGAAGCTTCTACGTTTTCTTCTGTACTTTGCTCGAAGTCAAAGACGTCAGTATCATTCATCATGATCATTTCATGTCATAAATCAGTCTGAGAGTATTTGCATGTGTCTGTATACTCATCGACTGCTGAGTTCTCTTTTCTTAAATATTTCTTGAAGAACTGCACATCATTTCGCAGCGTCAAGCAGTGATTAAAGTGATATATCAGACTTCGTGTGATTCTCAATATCATTTCACACGCACGACAGTTTCGCTTCATGCTTGAAGCTGATTTCGATGAAGTAGATTGTAGTGAGAGAGACAACAAAGAGTATTGATTAATGCATTTGACAAATTGTATCGCGCTGTCGCTATTTTTAATCAGAATTTCTGTTGATACAAGTACGTTGAACTACGAAATGTCAGAATAGCATGCAATACAAAGAATAGAATGATCAGAAATTAATGAGATTTGATATAGCAGTAGAAGTGATAACTCTTGTTTTACTTCTGATCAAGCAATTTGTTCTTTTTTACTTGAAGCTCTCTGATGAAAGCAAATTTTTCTGAATTACAGCGAATTTAAGATAAATTATTGTAAATTTGAAATGCTTTGCAAATCTCAATATTTACATCGAAATTTGTGAGTTGAAAGCAAATTTCTTTAGATTATCATCGATTTGAGATAAATTATCATAAATTTGAAATGCTTTGCACATTTCAATATTTATCTTGAAATTTGTGAGTTGAAAGCAAATTTCTCTAGATTATCATCGATTTGAGATAAATTATCGTAAATTTGAAATGCTTTGCACATTTCAATATTTATCTTGAAATTTGTAAGTTGAAAGCAAATTTTCCTAGATTATCATCGATTTGAGGTAAATTATCGTAAATTTGAAATGCTTTCACAAAATGCTCAATCAGCTAGTATATCATAGTCATAGTCTCTGCGCTTTGATAACTCTGTAGAATATTAAAGATCATTTTATATAGAGAGAATTTAACGTGCAGTACTCTTCAGATTGATGAGAAGATGAATACAGATAATTCATTGTCAAAGTGTGTTGTGAGCAAATTTGCTTTCGCTTAGCATAATTTGCAATATGAGAACGAAAGTTGATCTTTGCTTCATTTTTAACTTATCAACTCACAACTCTTTGTTCTTCTGATACTCATTGTCACGATAAGCACTTTCACTTTATCTGTTGCAAAGCTCAATGCGTACATCATCTGTCATCAGCGTGTAGTGAAATCTGTAAGTGGTTCAAAATAGAGAAAATGTCACATGTACTCTTATCTCACTTCTCAACATCATGACAGTAATCATCTCACATTCTATCATATGACTTCTAGAAATTCTCAGAACTGACAACAATATTTGCATATCTGCTAATGTCACGAAGATTCAAGTCGATTTCAGATACGCTTGCAGACTTCAACTATGATGAGATTTCGTTGAATTGAATCAAGATGATGATTATTCAAGATCTTGTCATTGACGATGACAAGTATGATGCATTGAAGATATGCATTAAACAAATGTTGAAAAATGTGAAATTACTTGAAACATCACTTGATAATAAAATCGAGAAAAAGACAGTCAGAAAGATTGCGATCATCATAGATGATGAACTTTCGCACTTTCTGATAGAAGATCATTAAGTAACATGAAAAAATGCATGTCTTATAAAGTGAGTGAGACGAATAAACAGTAAGAAGAGAGATAAAGCAACGAGCATAAAGACAGAGAAATCTGCTTATCTGATTGAGCAAGCACAACTCAGCTCAGTCTCATCATTCATCTTATCGACAATGATTGACTTTGATTGCATGATCTTGACTTCGAACAATACGATGAATAATAAGACGATTCATCATTCACAGCTTTTCATAGCGAATGAAAAGCAGAGCAATTTCACTCTGAAGAATGTCAATTTCAATAACTATCAAAGACAGCTTGTTAGCAAGACAATGTTCAACTTCGAAAAGAAGAAAATTATCTATGAAGTCAAGAACTTTGAAAAAGTTGAGATCAGAAATGCAGTCAACTTTTATGTCACATTGATAAATATGACAAAGAAGAGAATATTCTATTACATCTTTCAAGTTCAAGCTATAGAAAAACGTAAGAGAAGTGAACATGAGAATTTCGTGCAGTGTTTGAGCAGCGCAGTCGAAAGTACACATAACTTCACTTCATTCAAGATCTCATCAGAAGATGAAAGTGAACAACTCATCATGAAGAAGCAAAAGCTTTGCAGAGAAGCTCATCTCAATGTTTCAATAGTGACTCTCGAAGTTCTCAACGTCATCAAGACTGTCAGTCTCAATGAGTTATTCTCTTCGACAACAGATTCTTTGACAACTAATGATGACTTGAACATGAGAAAAGTGATGAAATATGATCGAGAGCACATCGATCTGTCTTTCGTCATCAACTTCATTGATATCACTCAGACGTAAGTGCGAGTGCAAAGCAATCATGTAGTAAAACATGTTAACTTCATGATATAGATTCAAAGATCTGCAGAAATAATAAGCATGCATTCAAATGAATGAGAATATATTTCTTAAAGTCTTGCAGTTTTGAAAACGCGATCTAAGCTGTACAAACATCGACGATAAGAAAATTGACAAAGATGCAAATGCAGATCGAAATGTGCAAGTAAAAAGTATAATACGAATTCTACTACTCATACAAGCGTTGAAAATATATTGACAACTTCATGTTGAAAGAATGATTCAACACGAAGAATTTCAATGTGATCAGATGAGAATGAAAAAGATAAGTCTTCTTCGCTTTTCAAAGCTACAGACAGAATAACATACTTACTTTTCTTCATTCGCAGATCATTCAAGTCATAGAATTGATAGTGATGAAGTGCTGACTTCATCTTGCTCATGTGAAAGTCAGTCTCTTTCGTGAAAAGCTCAATGATAAACATCTGCTTGTCAAATCTCAGAAATTTTCTTAGAATCTTGAGACAAAATGTTCATCAGATGAATCATGATCAATGATCTGTTTCTGCGTGAAGAGCAGTTTCACAGCAACGCTAGAATCAAATCTTGAATTAATTCTGATTCTGCTGTCTTTGATCTTGATATCGAATTAACAGAGCGAATTCGCAAAGACATTGACATCTGTGTCACGTCTTGACATCAAACTGTATGTGAATCATTGCTCTGAAAAGAACAAGCTTCTCTTAGAAGATCACTTGCTGGTTCAAGATTGAAAGAAGATAGAAACAGATGAGAATGAGATCAACGCGACAGTGACAACTTTCATAGAAGAACAGAAATGACTTGTAGTGCTGACTGAATCGAAGTCGTACGAGACACATGTGAAGTGTATCATTGTCAATCAAAGAGATGTTTGAAATGAAATCAACAGAAGTAAAAGAAGAGTAACTCTGTATGATTCGCGAACATGCTGAGATCGAATACTAAGAGATGAATTTCACATGAAGAAGAGTAGAGATTCTAAGATCATAAGCATTTTACGAGCATTCAAACATCGCATGCACTTCGTACTGTGAGTTTATTCGAGCACATTTTTTGAGATCTCGTCAGATGATTTAGATCATTATGTGAAGATTCTGAAGCACTCTGATGAATGAAAGAATGAACACATTCTAAAGTCAAGCAATTCAGAGAAAGTGCTGTCATAAAGCAAATCAATGTTCAACGCATTAAAACATAAGCATGATGTACAGATGAATGATGAACTGCAGAAAATTGCAAGAAAATTTAATAAACTTCTCACTCTTCTTATGATTCAACGTCTATCATCAATGAATTAATTCGATGTTCTTTGCATGAAGCTATCTTCTCATGAGATGCAAGATGTAAACTGTTCGATCATCGAGAAGTATAAAGAAATGCACGCGAAACTCAAGAGCAAGACTGCAAAAAGTGTAAAAGAAGAACTGCAAGTACATGTTGATGACTGAATATCAGACGACAAGAAGAGATCGATGTCTGTGTTCTCTTTCTTCAACTTTGTTCAAATTTCATGACAGATGAAACTGTATGTTACATTCTCATATCTTGTTGAATTGAAGACAAAGCATGATTTGATGTTTATCTGAACTGAACTTGTTCGTAATAAATGACTGACAATTGTCAATAACTGTTTCTACGATGATAATATCAAGAAACTGTACAAATCAAGCAGCAAGTTACAGCGAGTCATGAAGATATTGAACAAATCTATAATCATCAAAGATGATCAGAGAAAAAGAATTCTGATAATGTTCTTCTCTTCGATCATAGCAAAGATCGTCTGATTGATACATCTACTTGAATTCTCTCGATCATAATTTCTATGTTTTGCATCATGCATGATGTTTTCAACTTGTTGAATGTTGAGTATATTTGTTTCTTTACTAACAACGAGCTAATATCTTATCAAGATTCGTGAAATGAACGTTGCATTCTTTCATAGCGATTTAAGTTTCGAAAATCGACAGAGTTTGATCGATAGTTTTCAAGACATGAAAAAGAATGATTCTGATTTCAATATTCTGATTGAAACTACTGAAGTTTTAAAGACAGATTACACTCTTCATCATGCATTTTAAGTGATATTGATGAAGTTCAACTATATGATCTGAATGAAACAGCAGACTTTTTTTCGAATCAGTAGATATGATCAAATTGCGAAAAAGACGTGAGCATATCGATTTTATACTTCGAAATTCGATGTTGAGAGACTTATTAAAATCATCAGACGTGACGTCAGATCTTTCAAAATGATACATATGATGATAGTAAAGTGAAAGAAATGAGTGATGAGAAGATGAAAAAGAATAATCAGATAGTAAAGACTGTGTGAAAGACTTTAGTTTAGTGCTTTTGCTTCATAGTCTGTTAACTGTTATCAGCGAATCGTTGTTAGTTATTTCAGTCAAAAGAAGTAATTGTTGACAGCAGAAGCATAGACATGATGACATAAGTAATAAGATGCTGTGTTTTGAAAATATTGAAAATGTGAGAAAAATAACATCATGTGTATATTTTCACTGTCGTAAAAATATGACTATTTTTTATTTTTTATTCTGATTATTCAGATGATTTATCTTGTCAGATGATAATTTATCATTTCTTACTCTGTTTTTACATTAGCAATGTATTTTCTAAATATTCTAGAGATCACTAGAATCAAACTCACGCAAAACTTACGATGCAACTGTAACACAACTAAAGCTACGTCTCTTTGTATTCATCAGATTATTATCATCAAGTCTTTCAACTATCAACACAGCTTTTGTGATCACACTTTGTGATAGTCATAGAATTCAAGTGTAATAGAAATCATTAATCTGTCTTGAAATCGAAATAACAGCATCTCATTTCTGTGCATTCTTCGTTGCATAGACAACATTGCATCTGTATCACATTCATGTTTCTTCTAAGTCTTTGATGCTCTTTAAGACTCACTGCGATTCTGTTGCATAAGAAAAATCAACATGTTCAGTACAAGATCTTTGATGATCTTCTACAATGAATTGCAGCGACATAACTGAATCAGAAAGATGATGCAGAAAGACTTAATGATCGACGATGATAAATGAAGCGAGATCATAATGACAATGAAGAAGAAGATGATATCTTCAAAGATATATGACATAAAACTTGATAGTGAGCTGACAAAGAAAAAGCTTTGAATGATGACTGCAAAGATTATCATCATCTTTGACAAAGAGATTGAAAGCATATCACAGAATTGACTGCACAAGACATTGATGATCATGACTCAGCGACTGAACAACAATGAAAGACGAAGAGCACAACATCAAGAGCGAACACATGAAAACATTCAGTATCAAAGAAAGTTGCAAGAAGAGATTAGAGATGATAATGCTGATCAACTATCGTTGATGTCGTGAAATGCTACAACGTTGCTGACAATGAAGAAATCAGATAATCAAACATCATTGATGAGTTCTATTCATTTAACTATAAATAAAAGACAAGAAGAAATCAATCTGCTGAACATGCAATTCAAAGAATACAAAAGATTATTGATTGAGAAGAAAATTTACGACGTGACAAAGAATAGAATTCTTTACGATAGTGAAGATATGAGATGAATTGAGATTGAAAATGAGCGATGCTGACAGACTGCGCTGATAGAGATGACAGCAAAGAGCTGCTGTCGCTTTCAGTTCATCATCGATCGACTCTCTTCAGATCAGTAACTAGAAAATTGTAAAGATTATATTAATTCGTTTATTGACTTTGAAAGTAGTAGAATCAATCTTCGCTACTTCAACATCTGAGAATATGCTTAAGTCATCAATCAAATGTTGCAAACTGCGATCACGAAAGATCTTGAAAAGAAATGCAATAGCTAGATTGAGAAAGACTACACGCACGCAGAACTTAAGAATGAAAATTCAAGAAAAGTAGAAGAATAACTGAAAGCACGCGTTGACGCTCTGATTTCATTAACAGCAAAGATCGTGTCTGTGCTATACAAGCTCATGAAGAAGATTTCATGATCAACGAACGAAAGTTCTATTACTTTTTGAACTAACAATATTCGCAACATTTCAGTTCTAAAGCAAAGTCTTTGATACATCATCAGCGAAGACTTACTCTTTAGCAACGAAGATTTCGTGAAGAAAAAGTGATTGATACTCATGAAAGAGACACTCGATCATCAAGAGATCTCTCAATAAACATTGCTCAGTCTTTGTCAAGATCTTCAGTGATGAGATTGTTATTTGCGACATCTGCTCTACAAATTCTTCGTTCAAGCATGATTACTTCTTTGAACAAAGATTGCAAGCAATTTCGTCAACGAAACAAGATTTCTATCAATGTTAAAGAGCTTAGATAAATTAATGCAGTTATGAGTAGATTGATCTTCAACGCTCTAAAACACAAGCAGAGTGTTAAGATGAACAACGATCTACAGAAAATCATCAGAAGATTTGATAAACTTCTCACTGTGTTCATGATTCAACGACTATCATTCATGAATTGATTCAACACGCTGTGTATGAAGCTATCTTCTCATGAAGTGCAAGACGTGAACTGTCTCATTGTTGCAAAGTATAGAGAGATGCAAGCAGAACTCAAGAACAGAACTACAAGTGTGAGAGTGTACTAAACAATAAACTGAGAATCGAATTTGAATATTAACGATGATTTCAAGAATAGAAGTTTCTGTCACAAATGTCACGATTCTTCAGATGAATTCTGAATAATCAGCTGTTTTCATGTCTACTGCAGAGAATGTCTTAATGCTCTCATCTACAAAGTCATCAAGCGCGATGAAAAGCAAACTGCATGTTTAGATTGCAACAGCATTTACATTGAGTCTCGATCATGTGATGAGTTAAAAGAATTGCAAATGAATGTTGAAGACAGTGAAAGAACTTTCTCATGCACTCGCAAAGATTTCGAACAAGATCTCAAATGAATCAATTTCAACAACTTGATTCTTTCATCTTTGAAAACGACGATGATGCAGACGCAGATTGAGCTGTGATTGATGAAGAAGTTGAACAAGAAGATCATCATCTTCATTCAGTTTTACATGCTGTAAGCTCTCATCATGTCATGAGTTCTCTGACTTGAGAACAAGCTAATTGCAAAACAGCATGAAAGTGCTGAGTCATCTCTTTTAACAGCGCGACTGAGTCTTTGTCAATTATCACGACAAAATGAATCAGAAAGCTCGTGATCATGTCATCATCATGTTTCACGACGACTTGATCATGAAGATCATGATCATCTTTTTCAAATGTGATGATATCAAACTCAATCTCATCATGATCTTGCGCGTCATCTGCGTCGATCTGTGATGAAACAGCAGCGTGAAACAACAAGTCTTCTACTGTGTCTTTTGCATCAATCAGTTCTTCGAAATCTTCATCACTCATCATGTTATCAAGAACAGCGTTGATGAGAAATTAATCTCACATGTCACCTACATCGATTTGTGATGAAACAGCAGCATGAAACAACAAGTCTTCTGTCACGTCTTTTGCATTGATCAGTTCTTTGAAATCTTCATCACTTATCATGTCATTTAGAACAGCGTTAATGAGAAACTGATCTCGCACATCATCTGCGTCAATCTGTGATGAAACAGCAGCGTGAAATAACAAGTCTTCTGTTACGTCTTTTGCATTGATCAATTTTTCGAAATCTTCATCACTCGTCTTGTTATTAAGAACAACGTTGACGAGAAATTGCAGATGCTGCAGAACAACAAGCGTGAGATCATTGACATCATCATTGACGACGTCAAGATGCTGAATCAGCTGAGCTTGATGAAGCTGATGCAACTGTTTGAGTCAATGAGCATCGAAGAGAATAAGAAGTCGTTTATTCTGATGAATGAGAGCGAGAAGAATGAAAATGCTAATGAGAAGATGTCAGCGATGAGAGATTGTGAGTTGAGAGTTAGAAAGATGTTGATTGTGATTTCATGAATCTAAGCTCTTTTTTTCTTCTTTTTTTCTTCTTTTGACACATCGTTTCTTTCACATCACTATCTTCTTTTCACTTTTCTTCTTTTCTCACTTTCTAGTACTTTTCGATCAGCAATGAACACGTCGTTTGCATACTGCACACATGCACGCACGCACGCATTCAGCTCAGCTGATTCAACTTCATTCACATAAACGACATTATTCATCTTATTCTGTATTTTACTCAAATCGACGAAATTCTTCTTGAACATCTCAACAGTTTCTGTATGTGAAACGCAAAGAAACTTGAAGAATGAAAAGAATTCTTCTACTCGATTCTAATCATTCAATGATGCTTTCTCATCAGATTTCTGCAGACTATAGAGTTCTGAAACAGATGATTCTTGATGATCTGAGCTTCGTCAAGCACGATATGATGAAAATGAACTTGATGAAAGATATCATGATTCTTCTTGTACATCTTTGTTCATCATTCTCATCTATGAAGTCGTCAAACGTGACAAAGAGCAAACTGCATGTTTAAATCTAACTGCGACATCATGTACATTGAGTCTCGATCATGTGACGAGTGAGACTCAGAGTTCTTCAGCAATAAAATGCACAGTTCGCGTTCTCAGTTCGCACATGTGAAGACAAATTATCATAAATTTCTCGAAATTTACCTTGAATAATCAGAGTTCTTCAGCAATAAAATGTGCAGTTCACATTCTCAGTTTGCACATGCGAAGATAAATTTATCGTAAATCACTTGAAATTTATCTTTGATAATCAGAGTTCTTCAGCAATAATATTCGTAATTCGCATTCTCACTTTGCATAATGTGCAAAGATAATTTATCAAATTTTCTCTTAAATTTATCTTTGATAGTCAACTTGAGCTCAGAGTTCTTCAGCAATAAAATTCGCAGTTCGCATTCTCAGTTTGCATGTGCAATGATAAATTATTGCAAATTTTCAAATTTATCTACACTTTTGAGTAAATCATGAAAACATTATCACAATTTTGATGCAACGAAGTTAGAACATGAATCTGACAGAGTAGATAAGCACTAAAATGTTAATTTACTCGTTCTCAATCAATAATTGAACATAGTAGTGTTAACAACAACAAAGTTACACGCTTTCAGAGATTGCATATCTTCAAGTACGCGTCATGTCTTTTTCTTTTTCACTCTTTTTTTCTTTTATCTCAGAACTCGATTGCATTTATCAGTTCATCATGTATCAATCATTATTTCGCGTCGTTTTTTAAGTGAACTGTCATGACAAGTAATAAGAACAAGAAGAACTTGAACACTGCGATTGATAATCAGATGCGTAGCATGTATTATGAATTGTTGACACGCAGTTAATTGACTCAATAATCATGTTTAGTTCATCTATCAACAAGATGTCAAAAGAAGAGTTGAGAAAGTAAGTGACAATTATGACATATCATTGAAAGAATCTGAACTCAGATCTAAAAGATAAGAACGCAAGTTTCTCAACATGTTGAACAGCTCAAATGATGATTTATCATCTCAAAAATAATGATCTGCAGAACGACTGCAGAAGAAGACAAAATCAATATCAATATCATCATGTATATTCTCAACTAATATGATCTCAACATAGTTCACTAGAATCATTCAATTTTTCAAGAACATCTTGTCAAAGAAAAAGATGCATCAGCGTAAACAGCATTCTCACTCGTCGTTATCAATCTCATCATCTTCTCAGCTCAATGAGTGAATCTCAAAGTCTCAAAGATCAACAGAATTTTCATCAAGTTTTTTTGCATTGAGTTCACGATACAACGCAGCACAGATTGATGATTCAGATGACAACTCTAGAAAAATTCTTTGAGCAGAATTCAGACGATGATCGAGAACAGTCTCTGCTGCAGCTCATGTCGATGTGCTTAGATACATAGAATTCATTCTACTGACAACGATTATGACGTGTGAAGTAGAGAAGAGCATAACATCATGATCAGAGCTGCAATGAATTCTCTTGAGCAATCTCATGTGCAATCTCTGAAACAGAGATCGCGCACATCAATTAAA
>JAABUV010005249.1_pt1 | contig 14874 bp, 18 predicted proteins | sample 5559971 | NCBI WGS metagenome assembly JAABUV01 (sample SAMN10711881, study PRJNA513362) | rock metagenome | isolation source: Antarctica rocks | place: Antarctica: Victoria Land, Knobhead nord | collected 2015-12-19
GCCGGCAGCGACGGCGACTTATACAGGAAGGCCACGCGCGCGGCGCCCTGCCAGTGCAGGATGACGCGGCTGGTGGCAGCGTGCGCCCAGCTGTCGCCTGCGCGCGCGCGCGCGCCCGCGCGGGCGTAGCCGCGCGCGCGACGGGCGGGGCCGCATGCGCCACACTCCCTGCAGCAGGTGCGAGGCGGCGCGGTCGCGCGCGGGGCAGCTGCGCGCCCTGCGCCGCCTGCTTTGCACGCCGCCGGCCGCCGCCTGCGCATTTATGTTGAGGCACTTCAGTGCTTCTCTCCGCAATGGCGTGATACCAAAGGGGGCCCGTGCCAAGCTGCTGGGAAGCGGTCATGGGTGTGTGGGCACTCCGTATGCAACATCAGAGCGTGCGCTTGCCGTCCCCCGAGGTCGTGCCCCTCACGATTGTTCCCCGGTCCATTTGCCCGGCCGCGCGCGTGCACGCAAAGCGGCCACTTGGTCCACCAGAGGGAGCGTGTTACCCTCTGACGCCAACACAGTGGCGCTGCCGGGGGCAGTGCTTCGACATGAGCGAGGCGCTGAACTGGACGCAGCGCGCGGGCGCGCACCCGCCCAGCCGCTTCAGCCCGGCGTCGCTGCCGCGCTGGTCGCGCGCCACGTGCACCTACATGCGCGCACCCCTCGCCGCGGCCGCGCCCCCTCGCGCTGCGGATACTCTCCTATGCCTGCTACGAATGTTCTTGCTGCGCAAGCTAGGGGCCAAAAAGGCGTTCTCAACTGCCAGGGCGGATCTGTGCCGGCAGGCCTGCATGCAGCGCCGACGCTGCCGTGCGTCTCATCCGCAGGACCGGCGGCTGCGGGGCGCCCGCGCGACCGGGCCCGCGCGCGCGCAGGCTGCGCTCGGCGCGACCAAACCCCGCGCACTACATGCGCAAGGGCGGCGGCTCGCTGGCGCGGCCGCTGGCGGGCCCGGCCGCGGCGGCGGCGCGCGCAGCGCGGCCGGGCCCCGCGCCGCCGCGCGCGGGCGCATACCGGCGGCGCTCCAACCTGCCCAACACGGCCTTCCGGCGCTTCTACGAGCGCGGCGACCTGCCCATCGCCATGGAGCACCGCGGCATGAAAAACGTCATCCGCTGGAAGGCGCGGCGGCCGCCCGCGACCAGGCAGCACGCCCGCTGGACGCACGCCCGATGGACGCATGCCTGCACGCTCGGCGGCCAGAGCTGTGACTGCCAAAGGACCAGGGGCACTGCTGTCTTGTGTCACTAAGGTTGTAGTTTGTTTAGTAAGGGATTCGCGACTACAGGTACCTGTGAACAGGGGCGGCACGCGCGCCACGCGTGCCCGCCCGGGCGCGCGCAGGTGGACCTGGACAAGCTGGACTACCACCACTACCTGCCCCTGTTCTTCGACGGCATCCGCGAGACGCAGGAGCCCTACCGCTTCCTGGCCGTCCAGGTCGCGCGCCCCGCCCCGCCCTCCTGGCGCCGCGCCCGCGCTTGCACCCCCCAAGGCGTATGCGCTGCGCTGAGAGCGTGCGGAGCGGCAGCGCCATGCACGCGAGGGCCTCTGGCGACAAGGGAGTACAGCGGTAGGACCTGCCGTGCTCGAGCCTGGAGTACCAATATGGCGTAGGGCCACATGTGCTCTGCTGCTGCCTGACTTCTGCAGAGGCCCGGCGCGTCGCTGGCTGCTCCAGGGGCCGCCGAGCTGCCCGCATGGGAGCCCAGCCAGCGTCATGAAGCACTGCTTGCTCCGGCCTCCCGCCTGCAGCAGCAGACACACCGGGTGGCACAGTCGCGCATGCCCTGCAGGGCGTGGAGGCCCTGCAGGGTGTGGAGGCCCTGCAGGGGCAGACACCCTGGGTGGCACAGTTACACGTGCAAGAACCTGCAGGGTGTTGAGGACCTGCTGAAGGCCGGCGGCGCCAAGGTGCTGCCGGTGCTGCCGCAGCTCATCATCCCCATCAAGACCGCGCTGAACACGCGCGAGCACTCGGTGCGGGCGCGCCCGCGCCGGGCGCGGCCTGCCAGCGCGCGCGCCGGGCGCGCCAGGCCGCACATACTGTGCAGCTCTCGTGCACCTGCATGAGAAGTCCTCAGAATATAAGTATGTTTGCATGGTATGATGTGCCTGCTGTGCTTCAGAAGCTGCACAGCATGCGCCTGTTGGAGCGGTGTCGGCAGATGCTCAACCAGTCTGGTACCACGTGAGACACAGCCGACCGCGCGTCTCACTCGGGTCCGAACATACAACCTAGAGTAGAATAGAGAGCGGCCCGAGCGCGGGCAGGTGATGTGCATCGCGCTGCAGCTGCTGCAGAAGCTGGTGCTGAGCGCGGAGCAGATCGGCGAGGCGCTCGTGCCCTACTACCGCCAGGCGCGGCGCGCTGTGGGCCGTGGCACGCGCGTGGCAGTGCACGCACGTAAGAGGGTTGGTCGTGTTTTTTTCAGCCCACGATAGTGCACAGACAGGTCAAGCGCGCGGGGTGCATGCATGCGTGGCCTCCTATGCCTTGAGGCCAGGGCCGTCAATGTTTGAGGCAGAAAGCCGAGCCTGCACTCGATTGGGGCCCAGCCGCACATGCAGTCATCCAGTGTCACGCCACGCAGCGCAGCGGCTGGCTGGACCACTTAGGCCGGCTGCATCACTGCCCTGCTGCAGGAGTTCCGTGTCTGCTGCTCAGGACATTTTCCCGCCTCACAGGAGCGAACCCACGCTCCGCGCGCGCGCGCAGCTGCTGCCCATCCTGAACCTGTACAAGGCGCGCAACAAGAACCTGGGCGACGCGATCGACTACGCGCAGCGTGAAGCCACATGCCTGGGCGAGCTCATCGCGGCCGCGCTCGCGCTGCTTGAGCGCACCGGCGGCCCCGACGCGTTCATCAACATCAAGTACATGGTGCCCACATACGAGTCCGCGCTGCGCTGAGGCCCCGCCTTAGCTCTATTAGCGGCTGGATGCTGCATGGGACAGAGGTGTGGCAGCGCCGCCCCTGGCACTCGACCAGGCCAGCTGTTGAGGCGGGAGTGGGCGCGTCTCTTCTTGTCCTTTTTGGCACCACACAGCGTCAGGCCCATGCCGTCTGGACCCAGGGCACACACACCGCCCTGGTGAGGGGCGACTCTAGCCACACATGGGATCCCGCTGCGCGGGGCAGTGTGCCCCAGGGGCAGCCTCCCCGGGACACCTTTGCGCCTGTGGGGCCGGCGCGGCCCTTGTGCCAGGCACTGTGCCGCAGAAGCGGGTTTGAGGAGCCTAGATGGAATATGCGGCCTCCCAGCATGCTCTGGGCGTGACGGTTCTGCAATTGAGAGATGCTGCGGGGCCGCAAGGCGCCGTGGGCTATAGGCCCATGTGCTAGGCATGCTCTTGCAGTACCACGTCACATCATCAGCACTCCCCTCTTACAGCAATGCTCGTGGCGGAACCGACACTGCCACAGCGCCTCCTATCACTGCTCAAATACTCACAAAGTCATTGCATGCGTTCTTACCCTGCGCACAAGCTGCCTCAATGAAAGAGCACGCACTTCAGCAACTTGCTCACCGCTCTCTGCTGCACCGACCGAACGCCCGTCAGTGCTCGGCATGCACATAGTCCAGGAACACAAAGCGCTGCTCCAGCCAGCGCAGCGCGAGCAGCGCCGCCGCGCTCGCCGCCGCGCCGCCCAGCGCCGCCGCCAGGCCCGCGCTGGGCAGCCGCGCGCCCGCGCCCAGCAGCGACGCCGCCGCCAGCGCGGCCGCCGCGCCGGCGACGAGAGCGGCGCTGCCGCAGGAATGCGACTCAGTGCGAGTCCTCGACCATCCCCAGCATGTGCATGTCACGTCGCCAATCAAGGTCCACACAATCAGTGACCTGCACGCATCAGCAACGACATGGGCCCGAGGCCAGCTGTGCAGGGTCTGCAGCGCCGGGCCGCACCGCTGCAGGAGGCCGACCGTGCGGAACGCGCGCGAGCAGCTCGCGCACTGCGCCGTGTGGCTATCGAAGCGGTCGAGCAGCTCGCGGCGGGTCAGCGGCGGCGCGGCCGCGGCCGCGGCCTCCGCGCCGGGCGGCCACGGCAGCGGCGCGCCCGTGAACCAGCGCCGCGCGGCGGCGACCGCCGTGTCCATGGACGTGGGCAGGTAGTAGTGCCGCTGCCACTGCCCGCCCACCCGGCGCAGCTCGCGGTCCTGCCGCGCGCGCAGCCCGCACGTCATACCCTACTCTTCACTGGCGCCGCGCACTCGCACTCGTGCAAGGACGGCACGGCAGCGGCAGCGTCTGTGCTTGCACTGCAGGAAAGCCAAAGCTGAGCGGTTTGACAGCGGCGCACAAGCGAAAGCAGCGACACGCGGCGGCGGCGTGCAGCTTCACGAACATGGGCAAGGGTCGCCAGCGGCCTGCGTGCCGCGGCACAACCAGTGCCACTACAGCCCTGAGCTGGAGGGCAGACGGAGTGGATGAAGCAGGGGCCGCGATGCCCTTCCCGCGCGCCTGCATGTAGAGGAAGCAGTTGTCGCCGTCGAGCACGGCGTGCTGGCTGAAGTGGCCCAGCCAGCGCGGCATCCGCGTCACGGCGAAGCGCATCAGCGCGTTCGCGCCCGCGGCCGGCGTCACCATCGCGAAGAACAGGCGCGCGCGCCCGGGCGCGGTCGGCACGCAGTGCGTGATCATCTGCACAGCACATTGATGCTCCTAAAAGCTTGCTAATGTGGACTGCAGTCGTCCCAAGATCGTCGCAAGACTAGCACGTTTATTTCGGATCTGCATGCACCATCACACGCAGGTCATGTACACACTCGTGCTTGCAATAAAATAAAGAGACTCGGAGGACCTGAAACCTGTCTTTCTGTCCTCCCTGGGTGCCAGTGGCATGCACAAACCTGCGTCCGACAGCCACGCAGGCATGCTGCGCATGCTTGCGATGCGCACGCACGACTTCGGCATCAAAGTCGCACACGCAATGGCGGCTGCTCAAGCAGCCTACATGCGCAACAGCTATAACACACACGCATTTCATGTGTGTCAGTGCACCTGCAGGCCATGGGCGCGCATGCCACGCGCATGTCAGCGTACCTGCAGGCCGCGCTCGCCGAAGCGGTAGCGCGCGAGCGTGGGCGGCTGCCACAGCAGCTTGTTGCGCGCGCGGGTCGCCGTGGGCGCCTTGGCGTGCGGCGCGGCCACGGCCTCGCTGGCGACCTGGAAACCCTCGACAGGGTCCGACGCCAGCGCGGACATCCTGCGCAACCGCGCCTGGAGGCTTACTCCTGCGCAACTGTACCGCAAAAGCTTACTCTGCGAAATCTTGCCTCAAAGCGTACGTAGCGTACGCTATTATACATGAGGCATAGCGAGCAATGCCTTGGCTTGGGTAAACTCAGACGTGATAGGCCTGGCGGCCGCCATAATCATGCTGGCCGAGCCCGCGTCCAAGCGCAAGGAGCCAAGCCTGCTCCAAGCACAGACAGGAAGGGTCTATAAACCAAGCTTCACTGCCAGCAGCTCGCTGCAGCCAAAGACACCGCACTCATCGTCGTCCCACGCCACAATAGCTGCCCAGGCACCTGCTGTCAATGCTGTCTGGCAGAGCCCTGAGCCGCCGCGCCCTAGGCGTGCCTGTACAGCGACGGCTTGGTGCGGTCCGCGCCGCCGATCACGCCGTGGTGCGAGAAGGGGACATGGCTCGGGTCCAGCACATTCTCCACCAGCACGTCCACGCCATACCTGCAACGACGCCGCCGCCACGGTCCACGCGCTGACTCAGCCACTTGTGCACTGCGGCGATGTGATTTTGCGCAAGCCAGGCGACCAGCAGGTTGCCCATGCTGCTGCACGAGGAAGTCATGTGCATTTCACTCTTTCACGACGTCAACAACTCTTTGCGCCAGGCTGGACTGCGTGCTTCACCCCGGCAGAACACGCATGTAACTGCATTCACCGCATCACGCCATGATGGCCCGCTGAGGCAGCGCGCGCACACGGCCTGCCATGCAGCTGCCAGCTCAAGCGGCAAGGGCTGGCAGCAGGGTGTGCGACCCCGACGGCAACCGGACGCAGGCAGCCGGGCAGGCCGAGGGCCGGGCGGGCACGGGATGTCGCGCATGAATCAGCCGGACAGTTATAGGCTGGCGCCCGGCACACAGGCGCAAGCGGCCGGGCAAGCGCAGGGCCGGGCGCGCACGGGACGTCGCGCATGAACCAGCCGGACAGGTACAGGTTAGCGTCGGGGTCGTCCAGCTCCTTCACCGCAACAACCGGCGTGGCCGCGGCCTCCGCCGCCGCGGCCGGCCCGCCCTCCGCCCACACCCAGAGCAGGCCGTCGGGGCGAACCTGCGCACGCGCGCGGGCCGCTGGCGCACGGCGGCTCGCTGCGCAGCAGTGCGTGCGGAGCCCCATCCTGCACGAGCTCCTCTGTGCTGCAGGCGGGCAGGCGGGACAGAAAGGCCGTGCTTCCCACACGAGCCTGTCTGCAGATGCTCTGCACGTTGTAGCACACCATGCGGTCTGCAGAGGCATGCACAGCAAGGCGCAGAGGTGGGACATGCATGACATATCGCGCGACAATAGTCCGAACCAAACACAAGCCAAGAATGCGGGGGCAGCAGGTGTCTGAGCGGCACAGCATCAGCGCGCAGGGGGCGCGCCTGCGCCGGGTGCACCACGGCGCACGAGCGCGGGCTGGCGAGCGCGGCCGCCTCCACCCGCTGGTCAGCCGCCTGCGGGATGCTCGTGCAGGCGCCGTCGCCCGCAAAGCGCCAGCCGTGGTACGAGCACATGAGCGTGCCGTCCGACGGCTCGATGCGCCCCTCTGCACGCGCACGCGCCCCCCCCCATATGATGTGCCGCCCCCACTGCATCCGTTTGTCAAGGCGCAAAGCGCATCAGCACCTGTGCAATGCGCATGCAAAAGCACAAAAACAGGTGTCCTGCTCCCGGCCATGCGTTTGCTTGCGCCGCGCATGCGCAGCAGGAGCGCCGCACAACCCGCCAGAGCCGGGCGGGGCAGCCGGGCCGGCCGCGCACCGGACAGCGGCGCCAGGCGGTGCGGGCACTGGTCGGCCATGGCGCGCCAGGCGCCGCCGCCGTCGCGCCAGAGCACCAGGCGGCGGCCCAGCAGCTGCGCGGCGGTCGGGCGCGCGGGGTCCAGGTCCGCCACAACCGCGAGCGGGTACCTGGCAGGGTGTGTCAGTTGTGTCAGCTTCGCTGCCCGCCATGCTTGCCGTCACCTGGGCTTCAGCTGGCAGACTCAGGCGCTGCGTCCTTACTCGCCGAGCAGCGCTCGCCTACGGCGCCAGCCCAGCTACGGCGTTGAGGAGCTGAGCAGGGCCTTGAACAGCTGTGGTGGTCTGCACGGGCTTTTTCGCGCCACTGAGCGCTCCACAAAACCTTCTCTTTGACAAGCGGAAACGCTAGACAGGCAGAGAGTTCTTCTAACGAGAGCTCTACAGCTCAGGACACGCGCTATTGTTGGCACAGATACTTGCGGCTCTCCCGTAGCACAAGCCGTCTATCAAAGCCACGCGGAGCCCAGGCGCACCACTGCTTCAGCCAGTTGAAGCTGGGCGTGTGCGACTCTGCCATGTCCTGCTGGTCCACGCGCCCGCTCGGGCTTGCTGCGCGGCTGTCGCGCTCGGCCTGCGGCGCGTCTTGCAGCACCGGCGGCGCGGCTGTGGCCTTGGAAGGGTATGCAAGGCGCCTCCCGCGGCTCACGGAACGGTACTGTGGCGCCTGCCGAGTCAGTTGAGGCACTGTTGGCGCCTCCAAACAGAGACCTACCTTGACACATCCTTTAGCAACAGCAGTGGGACAGCATAGAAACGCGCCTGCACGACGCGTGCAGGCGTGTGAGCACGCTGTGGTGGCGCGAGACCAGGACAGCGCGCGCCCGTCTTCAACAGCGCCATAATGCGTGCTCGTGCTCACGAATAAGAAAATATGTGATAGGTGATCTGACACTCCCGCTGGTGCTCTGTTTATTGCTGTTGCTTGAGCTAGGCTGTGTCGTATTCCCTCTTGCGTAGCAAGCCCCCGAGACCCGGAGCGTGGCTTGCTTGCACGCTCCATGTATGCATAGTTGTACACTGCTTCGCAAGCAGGAGCTCTGCGTTGGAAAACCAGCAACTACAGTAGTTGCCAGGCAACCGCGTGCCAGGCATGCGTGCTCTATGCCAACCAAACACTGTGCAATGGGGAACACCAGCGCAGCATAGGGCTCGCAGCAGCGCTTGTGTCACGGTGTGCACTGGATTGGCACGTTGAAAGAAAAGAAAGTGTGTGGGAAGACTTCTGACTCCTTACAGACACGCCTTTATACTGACGTCTGATTTTGAGGCACAGGCGCGTGCTGCGGCGCACAACGGCGCTGCAGCACCTAAAAAGGTAGTAGTCATTGGTGCTGGCTGGGGAGCAGCACCGTGCACCACAGCCAATTTCACTGTTTCACCTTGGAGCGGCATCTTTGTCTGTTCCTTTGGCTGCAATATTGGCTGCTATGCTCTTTGTCTGTTCCTTCGGCTGCTGTATTGGCTGCTATGTTGGCTGCTATATTAAGGCAGCTGATGACAGTGTTTGTGGTGTTTGGCAGGGCGGGCCTGGGAGCGGCCTGGCACCTGGCCAAGAATGGGTACACAGTCGACGTCCTGGAGGCAGGCCCAGGCCCAGGCGGCCTCGTGGCCGGCTGGACGACTGCTGGCGGCCGGAGCGTTGAAGTGGGCATACATGGGTTCTGGTGAGCGCAGCTGAGCCAGCCAGTCAGCAAGCCTCTGCCGTGACAAGCTGCGAGCGCCCCTTGAGGGCAAGCTTGCTGACAACATGGCTGGTGCCTCTGCTCCTCAGCTGTGCCTGTGCTATTTGAGAGTGCGTTACCGGTGGGTCCGGCTTGCGCCTCCACATCGGAACTCGATCAACCATGTGACATTCATAAGACATAGCCAGGCTGGTGAAAGAGTGCATACTGTGTAGGCGTTTCCCAGCGCATGCATTTGTACGTTATAGTACAATGAACTACCCATGGCATGCAGTCCTCGGCATGGCCTGCACTGTCAAGCAGGGGCAAGCGCCATGCCCTTGTGCATGCACCGCTCATCATGACGCGCCCTGTTTGTTAAAGGAGCCATGACCGTCGCAGGCGGGCGTATTTCAATATTTTTGCGCTCGTCGAGGAGCTGGGCCTGGACCCCTTCACGCCCTGGACGCGCAGCCAGCAGTGGTCGCCGGCAGGCCTGGAAGTGGACGCGGCGATATTACAGGCGCGTCCACGCCTGCACATTAGGATGATTCACAAACCTTTTAGTTGCAGCGACCCTACACTGAGACCCTAATCTGAGACAGTCATGCTCTCAGCATGCCCCAACGATGAGCCGTGCTGCGGCGTACGATGCATGGGCGCGCCCGTCACGGCCGGCCGGCGGCCCCGGGCGGCCGGCCGGCGCCCGGCCGGCGCTGACGCGCGGCCGGAGCGCAGGACCAGCCGCGGCTGCCGACGCCGATGGGCCACTTTGTGTACAGCCGCTTCCTGCGTCTGCCGCTGGCGGACCGGCTGAGCGCGCTGCCGCTGGTTGCGGCCGCGGCCGACTTCGACGGCAGCCCGGCCGCCTGGCGCCGCTACGACGCCATGTCGGCGCGCGAGCTCTTCCGCCGCGCAGGCGTCAGCGAGCGCCTGTACCGCGACGCATTCGAGCCGATGCTGCTGGTGGGCCTCTTCGCGCCAGGTGACGCGCTCGGCGCCGCCCGCCGCGCGGGCCGCACACTCTTGTCACGTGTGAGCAGGGTCAGGCTGTAAGAGAGGTATGCTCAGGCACCGCACGGTGAGACGTCATCATGTCACATTTCAATGTCTGCCTTGCGAATCAGCGTTGCGGTGGTCTAAATTTAGGCTTGCGAGTGGCGCTGCCGCGCCAAACACGCCCTCACCTCGCCCGAGCCCACAAGGACGTGTTTAAGTGCGTTTGTTTGGCCGTGGTGCGGGAGTCAGGGCTGACAGCCGCATGCACGAGCCAGAGCTGACGGCCGCCTGCAGGCGAGCAGTGCTCTGCGGCGGCCGCGCTCGGCATGCTTAAGTTCTTCCTGCTCAACCACCAGGCGGACTTTGACGTGAAGTGGCCGCGGGGTGCGTGCCGGCCCGCAGCCGCTCAGCGCGCCGCTACTTGCCCCACCTGTGCAGCCTCACTGCCCCTACATGCCCATCTCTGCCCTAAGATGCTGCATCTGGCATTGCCCGTCCCGCTTTGCTTGCACTTGAAGCAGCGGTTGTCCCCCCGGACGGGCGACCTGCTGTGCTCCTCGCTCCGCCTCAGGGCCGAAGGCCTGCAGGCATTGAAGAGGCCGAGCTCTGTCATGCTAGCATGGCCCCGCGCGACCGCAGGCACCATCGGCGCGAGCATCATGGCGCCCTGGGTCGAGCGCCTGCAGGCGCTCGGCAGGCGGATGCGCTCGCAGCACCGCGTGCGCGACGTGCGCCTGGACGGCGGCGGCGCCGTGACGGCCGTGCTGGCGGACTCGCCGGACGGCCCTGTGGTGCGCGCTGCCCCGCGGGCTCCCCTGCGTCTGGGGCGCAGCTTCACGAGCTGCTCTCAGAGCTCCGCTTCTGCTTGAAGAGACTAGTGCCAGTGCAGCGCGACGTCCTCATGTTTTCGCAGGCGTGCTCGCGTGCACACCAGTCCCCAGCGTCGCCGCTCGCGTGTGTTTCGTTGCGTGTTTCGGTGCGCGGAGGGCGCTCAGGCGCGCCCGCCGCGCGCAGGAGCTGGAGGCTGATGCTGTGGTGATGGCGGTGGGCATCGCTGGGCTGCAGAAGATCGTGGCCAGCAGCGCGGCGCTGTCCTCGCGCGCCGAGTTCCGCGCCGTGGCCAACCTGGGCGCCCTGGACGTGCTGGCAGGCATTGACCCTAAGCCAACCCTACCTTAACCCACAGCGTGCTTGCTTGCCGGGCCCATCTGCTGCCGCCTGTGCCGGCCGGCACCTGTGCCATGCCGCGCGGGCTGTTAGACGGGCGGTCTGCGTGCATTTCGCTGTTTGCTTGCATGGCACACGGCTCTGTCGCATAGCGCTTGAGAAGGGGCTGCATGTCCCCGCCGTCTCACACCGGCGAGCTCAGTGTCTTCACGGTGCGTGAGCATGCAGGCACTGTAGATGCGATTTTGCATGTGTGCGCGCAGTGCGCCTGTGGCTGGACCGCCGGGTCGCCATCCCGCGCCCGTCCAACGCGTGCGCGGGCTTCCACCCGGGCGTCGGCTGGACCTTCTTCGACCTGAACGCGCTCCACGTGCGGCCCCAGCCGCTGCTGTGCGGTATCGAGTTAGCGTTAGGGTTAGGGCATCAGCTAGACCTTTTTCGACTTGAATGCGCTCCACGTGCGGCCCCAACCACCCCGTCGCGCAGCTGCGCGGCGCGCGCGCGCGCGGTTGCCGTGCCCGCAGCCCCCTGGCCCCCGCGCACGTGCAGCCTCTGATGCATCGCCGTGCTGCTGGGGGAGGCAGATAGGGTGCGATATTGCATGCGCCTGTTCGTCGTGCACTTGGCGCCCACCCTCGTCCGCGCAGGACGAGTACCGTGACGAGCCCTTCACGGTCCTGGAGGCGGACTTCTATGGCGCGAATGCGCTGCTGCCGCTGTCCGACGAGGCGCTCGTGGCCAAGGTGCGCGCTGCCTGCCTTGCTGCTGGCCTGCGCCTGCCTGCCGCGTTTTGTCAGGCTTGCCTGGTGCGCCCAATACCGTTCTGACACAGTATAATCGGCAGTGCTGATCGAATATCTGCTTCTGCAGGTTGTGCACAGGTGCCGCTGTGCAAATTTGGAAGTCGCATTGTTGCTCAGTGAAGGTAGTATAGTGGCACTGCCACACATGGATTAGACACTAATGGCTGCCATATGCATATGGCATCGCCTCAGGCACTGCTAGCAAACAGCTTGCGTGACAGACTTGTCTTTTTGAAATGAACTGATGCAGACAATGGCGCGGAGGATGACATGCGCCCACGCTCCCAGGTGCTGCAAGACCTGGCGACCTGCGTGCCCGGCTTTGCGGGCGCGGCCGCGCTGGACCACTTTGTGGGCCGCTTCCCCAAGGCGGTAACGCACTTTGCGCCCGGCAGCTACGACGCCTTCCTGCGCCCGCGCACGTCGGTGCCCAACCTGTTCGCCGCGGGCGACTGGGTCGTTGACGCGCACGGCTCCTTCTCGCAGGAGAAGGCGCGCCGGCCCGCAATCGCTGGGCCGCCCTGGGCTATGGTTAGGGGTAGGGTTACCATGTCCCTAATATTAGGCTGCTGCTGCCGGCCCGTGCGGTCGCGGCGCGGCGAGCAGCATCATTCGGCATACATGTCATGGGCTGTGACGCTCATTGTCGTGTACTGGGTGTCGTGAACGTGCACGCGTCCTCGTCATGTTCGGCCGTGACGCGGCGCCAGTGCCGCGCAGGCGTACGTCATGGGCCTGGAGGCCGCGAGCAACGTGGTGCGGTGGTGCGGTGTGGGCGCGCCGGCGGCCGCGCTGCCGCTGGAGCCCGAGGAGGCGCACGTGCTGGCCGCGCGGCGCGTGCTGCGCGCCGCGCAGCGCGCCGCCGAGCTGAACCCGCTCGCGCGCTTGCTGCCGGCCGGTCTGGCGTGAAGGCGTCGGGCTAGGGTAGGGCTATGCCCTACCCTGGCGTGAGGCGCCGCCTCAGGCGGCGAGGCGCCGCCGTTTTGCGGCCACGTCCGCACGGCGCCGCGCCCGAGAGCGCGAGAGAGGGGGCAGCCGCCTGCGCTGGCCGACAGGCCGCTGCCGCTTGCGCGCACGCCGCCGGCCGTGCTGGCAGCCGGCGCGGCCTGGCGCGTTGAGGTATCGGCTGGCTGCGGGCTGGCATGCGCAGCTGATTAGCAGTAGTCACAGGTGGCCGCGTCAGCGCACAACGCCTTGTGGTAAGGTCCTTGCTGGAGCGGCGCGTGTTGCAGGTGGGTGCGATGACGGCAATTGTTTCAGCTCGGACCGAGAAGCGTGTGATGCTGAGTGGGCGGCATCATGCCGCGGCATGTCTGCTGGTGACTGTGCTGCAGAGAGCTTGCCAATGTGTTTGCAAGCGTTGACCTCTGGCATGAACCTGTCACATGTCAGGGTTGCTGCACCATTGTGATATGAATACATGTGTGCGGTGTAGTGTGGAGCGGTGCATGCTGTGGTGGCACGAGTGCAAGCAGAGAGCTGGCAGCCTTTTTTGCATGGATGCGCCATGCCATACAATGCCGACAAAGTTGCCAAAAATTGCTACATCCCAGCACGTTGGCCAAGTAATACTGCGCCCTCCACCACTGCACTACTTGCATTTCAATGCTATATCAGTAGCAGTACAAGCGCCTGCAGGCCCTCAAGAATGAGCGCCGAACGTATCCCTTGTATGGCAATGATTCTTTTACCCACAAAAAGTAATGTTCTGCAGCGCAGGGTGATCAGTGATACAAATGGCGCGGTGCGACGGTATTGACAGCAACTATTCAATCACCCTGAGAACACCAACGAAAACCAATGCAATTCAGCACAAAAAAGGACCTGCAGTGTACACCCATCATGCAGCCACCCCGGTGCCTGTCTTGAGGCCCTGCTGGCACAGCAAGACAGGCACCTGCGGCAGCAAAGCCAAGAGGCAGTCCCCAGCCGTGCGCCCCCCTCAAGCCGCATGCAGGCTTCGTGACATGCACAGCGACCGGCGGGCCCCCCGGCACGGCTACGCCCTGCGCCGTCAAGCGTGGCAGCACCAAGCGCGCGCGTCTCGACTGCCTGCATGCAGGCTCACTGGGAGTAGCATGCTAAGCTGATCAGGGTAGGGTTCGGGTCCGCCCATCAGGTTGCAAAGGGGCTGCGCGGGGGCACGAGCGCCCGCCGCGGCGCCTTCGCGCCCTCTGCCGCAGGTGGGCCCTGCATCGGCTGGGCCGCGCCGGGCCCGCCCGCAGCCTGCGCCATACCGGGGGCCGCCGCGGGGCGCCCATTGCCGCAGCCCATGCCCTGCCCAACCAGACACAGGCCGCCTGCGCGCGCAGCCCCCGCGCACGCTTCCCCCGGCTGGCGCACGGCGCCCGCCGGTGCCCCGCCTGGCTGCGGCTGCGCTGCAGCCCCCGAGGCACTCTGAGCGATGTGGTCCGCACGCGCGGCTGCATGGGTCCCGTTCTGGCTGGCCGCTGCTTGACCATCAACGCCCTCGGCATCCCCATGCAGGCTGCTAGCATCCGCCTGGCCGGCGGCCATTTCCACCCCGCTGCTCCGGCCCGCGCCGCCCGTCTCCTGCCCCACGTCCGGCCCCTCCGCTCCTGCTGCCGCAAACGGGCTCACGATGCAGCGCGGCGGCTGCCGGCGCGCCGGCGCGGCTCGCGCCTCCGCGGCTGTGCCGCCGCCGGCCGCGCGCTGCGACGCCGGCACGGCAGGCGCGCCCGACGCGCCGTCCGCCGTGTGCGCCCCGCCATCAGGAACCCCGAAGGGCTCAGCGGGCGCAGCGAATGGGCTCACAATGCGCGGCGGCAGCTGCCGCTTACGCGGCGCAGCAGGGGCCGCCGCGAGCGCGCCACCGCCGCTCGCGGCCTGCGGCGCGGACAGGGCCGGCGCGTCTGGCGCGCCACCCGCCGGCAGTCCATCGTCCTGAAGCCCGCAGGGCTCAGCGGACTCAGCGAACGGGCTCACAATGCGCGGCGGCGGCTGCCGCTTGCGCGGCGCAACAGGAGCCGCCGCAGACTCGCCGCCGCTGTTCACGTCTAGGGCCGCCGCGCCCGGCGCGCCACGCGTTGGCAGCCCGTTTCCCTGAGCCCCGCATGGCTCGGCATGCGCGGCAAACGGGCTCGCGACGGGCCGCGGCATCCGCTGCGCGTGCCCCGCCGCCTGCCCGGGCCCGCACGGCGGTCCGCTGCCTGGCTCCTGTGGCGCCTGCATGACCGGGAGCGCATGTGCAGCATCGTCCCCAA
>JAABUV010005251.1_pt1 | contig 14874 bp, 19 predicted proteins | sample 5559971 | NCBI WGS metagenome assembly JAABUV01 (sample SAMN10711881, study PRJNA513362) | rock metagenome | isolation source: Antarctica rocks | place: Antarctica: Victoria Land, Knobhead nord | collected 2015-12-19
CCCCGGACGCGCTGATCGCCTTCCTCGAGGGGCTCTAGTTATGCCGACCTGCCGAACGCGGTCACCCTGCACACCAACGGCTCCGCCACGCCAGTCGGCATAACGCGAACGTCGGCATAATCGACGTTGTGCCGACGTCGGCACAACGTCGACCACGGCCTGACCGGCGCGAACCGGCGCCGACGCGATGACCCGCTCGGAGGAGCGCCTCAACGTCGGCACCCAGCAGGTGGAGGCCGGCCGGGCTCGGCTACGCAAGTACGTCGTCACCGAGAAGCAGACCGTCAACGTGCCCGTCTCCCACGAGGAGGTGCGGGTGGGCCGGGAACCGATCACCGACGCCAACCGAGACGAGGCGATGACCGGCGGTGAGATCACCGAAGAAGAACACGAGGTGATCCTGCACGCTGAGCGGCCCGTCGTCGCGACCGAGGCGGTGCCGGTGGAACGGGTCCGGCTAGGCACCGAAACGGTCGCCGAACAGCGCAATGTCACCGGCGAGGTACGCAAGGAGCAGATCGAGGTCATGGACGGGACCCGGCCGCTCGCCCCGGAAAACCGCTGACCCCGCTGGGGGCTGTTAGCTGCGCCGCCGAGCGATGGTCATACAGTAGGTGTACATGCAGTTTCGTCAATGTGGAGGAGGCTCGTGATGGCGATGGGTGACAAGATCAAACATGCCGCTGAAGAGGCCGGCGGCAAGGTCAAAGAAACTGCCGGCAAGGCAACCGGCAACCAGGACCTGGAAGCAGAAGGGCACGGCGACCAGGCCGCGGCGAACGTGAAGCAAGCCGGCGACAAGGCGAAGGACACTGTAGGGGACGCCCTCGGCCACTGACCCAGACGGAAGAACAACGGCGCGGCACGCCACGGCGGCCGCGCCGTCCTTGCGTCCGTACCGTGCAAATCCGAGTGGCCGTGACAGCCGCCGCAGCGCGGCGCTATCCATCGTCCTGTAGTAACGGGCGTCCACGCGGCCATAGAAATCTCCCCAGGGCGAACCCTGCGTGCTGGCGTGCGTACGTGCTCGTACCTCGTGATGTTGCACGTCAGACGTGTTGTGCCGGAGGTGCCGAAGGGTCGACGCCCTCAGCGAGCTTCGATCTGTCCTCGGCGGATGAGGTTTGGTCGCTCTTGGAATCTATCCTGTCGCGGGAAGCCGACATCCGCGCTCGTTGGGCCGCCTCATCGTTGTTCTGGGTTTGGTTTCTACGCAGGAAACAGTCGAGGTGGGCGGACATGTCACGTTTGTCCGCGACTTGGTGACGTTCGTCGGCCCGCACGTCCCGCTCGAGTGCCTCGATGAGACCTGCCGGATTTTTCGCTTTCTGTCGTCCTGGGACGCCTCGCGAAGTCAGCCCCCCCGGGCGGCGCTGATCGGCGCCGACGGAGTGGCCGTCGGCATCGCGGTGGCCGGCGACCTGCAATGGCCGGGGTTGCTCGAGGCGTTGATGACTGTTGGATTGGGCGGCGCGGGAGTCGCCGCGCAGGTCGGTTGGTGCCGCTCCCGGATCCGCAGCTGGGCAAGACTCTCACCGGCTGATCCCCGCCGACGAGATGTTCCTGCAGGCTTACAGCGTCTTGGCCGCGTTGATGCGCACCCAGATGTTGCTGACCGCCTACCCGGTGGAGATGAAGCGGGAGGCGAAGCTGTACGGCCTACAGCCGGTGCCGTGGCCCACCCGGCACAACCAGGTCCCCGCCGCGATGCACCAAGCTCTGTGGGGCCTTTTAGCCGGAACTGGTGTGGAACCACCCGATCAGGTCCTCCACGCTGCCCAGGCGGTGGCCGATGCGGTGCGGCGGGACATCTGGTCGGCCTGGATCGAGTTCGACTCCTTCCGCCCGGCACGGTTGACCGACCCGGGCGCCGAGGCAGCGCAGTGGCGCGCGGACCACGCCGGCCGCCGACCTACGGGGTATCGCCGGCGGCCAGTTCACCGGCCAGTTTCGCCGTCGACTTCGTCGTCCACCGCAACGCCGACACTGGATCACCCCGGGTCACCGGATCCACCAACGCGTCCAGCGCCTCCCACAACGTGGGGTCGGTGACCGCCGCCGCAGGTCGCCCCCCACCCGGGCGCCGGACCCGCCCGGGAATCGCATCCGGATAGTCCAGTTCCCGCACTCCCTGGGCGACTGTGTCCGGATGCGCCTTCACCGCCCCGGCGACCACTTTGATCCCGCCCCGACCCAGCACCTTCGCCTCCGCGCCGAGCAGCAACCGCCAGGCCCGCTCATCCAAATGTGCTCTGATCAGCAACAACCGGGCGGAAAGCTGATCAACATCCACATCCGGCAGCGACATAGCACAATTCTACCCAACACAAACAGTCAAACCTACGTAGATGGGCAGCGAGTCCTAAGGCTGCATCGACGAACAGCTGCTCGGCGGCCGTCAAGAGCGTCGAAGCACCAAGGGTGACCAACTGTGAGACGCCCAGCCGTGCCTTCTCCGAGTCCCCTGAGACGGCGTAGTCAGCCGCCCAGCGCAACTCCCGCATGACTTCCTCACGCTTGGAGCGCGCTTCCAGGTCCCGAGCGGCGCTCTCCGTCGCGTTGGCTGCCTTTGTCGCTGCTGCTGCTGCCTCCTTTGCAGCCGCCGCTGAGCCGTGAACAGCGTCTGCGGAACGGCCAGCGACGATGGTCGCCTCTTGGCCGGTCTTTCTCACAAAATACACGTTGAACCCTGCAACTACCGCGGCAATCAAAGCCCCTCCTAGCGTTGCCCAAGGTACCCAGGGGCTAGGGCTGGATGAGCCTGAAACACCGCCAGAGACTGTAGTGGTCACCGCGGTGACAACCGTGCTGACCACCGTTTTGACTGCCCCTGGTGGCGCAAGGGAGGGTGAGGGCATAACGGGCGTAGGCGCTCCAACCGTGCGAAGTCCGACCTCGAGAAGGCTGCGAACCTCGCCCGTCGTCACCTCTAACATCCGACCAGAGTAAGAGCAGCGAGCGACCGTGTTTGACGCGGCCTCGCTACCTTAGACGGTATGGACGTCAGCCGTTCAGTGGTTGACGGGCCGGGGCCTCACTGCGCATGTTCGTGGGTTGCCGTTGGGATCTGGCCCTTCGGCAGAGCCACAGTCGTAGGAGGCCCCGGTGTTTTCAGAGCGTACGAGTGTCGGATTGGATGTGCACGCGCGGTCGATCGTTGGTTGCGGGTTGGACACCGTGTCGGGCGAGTTGTATCGGCGGCGGTTGACGCCGACGTTGGACGGTGTCCGGTTGTGGCTGGCCACGTTGCCGTGGCCGGCCGCGGTGGTCTACGAGGCGGGCCCGACCGGCTTTGGTCTGGCCCGGCAACTGACCGCCGCCGGGGTGCGGTGTGTGGTGGCAGCACCGTCGAAACTGCAACGCCCGCCTGGGGATCGGGTGAAGACCGACGCCCGAGATGCTGAGCACTTGGCACGTTTGCTGCGGATGGATCAGATCGTTCCGGTCAGGGTCCCGTCTGCCGGCGAGGAAGCTGCGCGGGATCTGGTTCGGGCTCGTGAAGATGTTCGCGGGGATCTGATGCGGTCGCGGAATCGGCTATCGAAGCTCCTGTTGCGGCAGGGGATTGTCTGGTCGGGTGGGGCGGCATGGACCGGTGCGCACGAGCGGTGGTTGCGGGCGCAACGGTTTGAACTGTCGGGCCTGCAGATGGCCTTCGACGTCGACTTCGAGGCTGAGTTGATGGCGGTGCAGCGGCGGGATCGCCTCGACGAAGCGATCGTCAAGATGGCCGCTGACAGCGACTTCACCCCCGTCGTCCGGCGCCTGTGTTGCTTGCGCGGGGTGTCGACGTTGACCGGGTTCGCGTTGGCGGTCGAGGTGGGTGATTGGCACCGGTTCACCGGATCCACGATCGGCGCCTACCTGGGTCTGGTTCCGACTGAACATTCCTCCGGTGGATCGAGGTCGCAGGGATCGATCACCAAGACCGGGAATACCCACGCCCGGCGGCTGCTCGTCGAGGCGGCCTGGCATCACCGCAAGGCCTACCGCACGCCGGGTCTGGTGATGCAGGCCAGGTGGGCGGCAGCGCCGCCGGCGGCCGCCGCCCGAGGTCACGAGGGCAATCATCGACTGCACTCGAGGTGGGAGCTCTACACCGCCCGGAAGAAGAAACTCGTCGTAGCCAATGTGGCGATTGCCCGCGAACTGGCCGGGTGGTGCTGGTCGCTGGCAACCTTGTCCACCTGACCGAACAGCCGAACCCCCCACAGACCGCCGCGGCGGTCATAGGGTCGTGGCAGCGCGTGGAGCTAACCCGCGTCTAAGCTATGAGCAGCAACGGTTTTCGTTGCCACGCTCGCCATTTAGACAGCGGAAACGCTCCAGCCGAACAGCCCGTCCTGCGGTAATCAACCCGCGAATATCAGTCTGACCCGCGCGTCGCCAAGACACGCTCACGATCCCCCAACACCGCCGCCCGGCACCCCACGATCAGCCACGCCCCCAGTCTGGAGGGTAATTTCGACCTGCCGCTTGACAAGATGGGCCTACATATCAGCTTAGGTTTCCGGTCATGCGGGTGGTCGCCTTCGCACGGCTCGGCAGTAGCGTGGCACTCGTCATTGGGATCCTCTACGTTGCATTGCTGTGGTGGCCGGTCGGCCATCATTCAACCAGCCGAGCACTGGGGTGCGCCCTGTTTCCTATAGTAAACACAGCCAGGTCGACTTGTCAACCTCAGTGAACAAGGTTTACTGTAGCGCTCATGATCCCACTGCCGTGTAACGCCGTCCTAGCAACAACAGCAACAACCGACCGTGCCTGAGGTCGAGCAGTCCGAGCGCACCTTGGGGGCTGAATTAACCCAGCTGCGTACTCTGCGCCGAGCCAGTCTGCGATCCGTTGCAGAGGTAGCTGGAATTTCCTACGCGTATCTCCTCAAACTGGAGAGGCGAGGTTCAGAGTCCGTCACCGCGCGTTCTGCGTCGAGTTGCCGACTACTACGGCATCTCGTACTTAGGGATCATGCAACTAGCCGGGTACGACACCACAGACAGCGACCGTGCACGTGTTGCCACTGGAGTCCTTGCGGACGCTCTGGCCGCCGAGCCACTCACGGACGCCGAGCAGCGTGCAGTCGCTGCGTTCTTGACTACCTTAAGGGCACAGCGCTAGCCCTGAAGCCGGCACCCCACGAGGCCACTCAGTCCGCGGTCACGTCAAAAAAAGCCCAGCGATCAGCCCGTTGCACGAAGCGACCGTGAGACCTTGCGATACAGTCGCCAGGATCCGGGCTTCCCGCTTCTCAGAGGAACTCAGCCATGAACACACCCGCCACGTTCAGCCACTACGCCGTAGAGACTGGTGAGCGAACCGATCGAACCCTTGCCGACATTCTAAAAATCGACGCCAAGGACCTCGCAATCGACCTTCACTATCGGATGGAGCGAATCCGAGAGTCCGAACGCGAGGCCGAACGCGCCACCGCGGAAGTACGCTTGTATTAGGGTGCTCGAGCGCCCGGCCACGGACCGATCGTGCTCTACGATCACGATCGCTTAACTTGAAGCAAGAGCGATCGTGAAGGGGGAAGGCGTTCGTGGTGCTCGGACTGACCGAGTGGAGCCCCCGCGGGGAGCCACCAACGGTGTACGACATGACCGACGCACTTTCGTGGGACGTTCTCGAGTCGGACTATGCACACCCTTCAGCCCGCCGACCGCTTCACCGAGTTTTCGAGATCGCTCGCGAACTCGGCGTTGTGTGTATTGTCAAGGAACCCCGGTACATCGACGGCGACTGGCGTAGCCAGCTGGCCCGATTCTACAATGGCGCGTTCCGGCGCTTTCCGTCCGTATGTCACCGACTTCATTTCTTCACAAGTCCCGTCGATCAAGATGTCAAGGATCTCTCTTCGATGCAGGCCGCTTACCGCGGTTATACAGTACTACGCCCACTGCCGGTCGCTCCAGTAGGGCGCACGATGATCGCCCCCCCGCCCGCGCTCAGCAAGGCGGTACGCTGCGAGGGCGACGAGACCGTGGACCTGTTCGGGTGGCCCTGCACGATCCGGGCAATGCCATTCATCAGCCAGGACACCCAGCTGTTGCGCTGCGCGCATGCGGCGCTTTGGATGGTGATGCGGCATGCCTCAATGGTGCACGACCAGCCGCGTCGTCTGCCGGGCGATATTTACGACGCTGCCCTCGGCGGAGTAGTCGTCGGCCGCCAGCTACCGAGTGACGGACTTTCACCGCATCAGCTATTGTCCGCCATGTTCACGATGGGTTTGAGCCCAACAGGCAAAAGCCTTCCCCAGTCCTCGGCGGAGGATCAGACGGCGGGCGATTTGCGGCTCTATGGAATGATTTGTCGGTACGTAAATTCCAGGCTGCCGCCGATTGTGATCTCCAACACGCACGCATGGGTCGTTGTCGCTTACAAACGGACTGCAACGGCCGGCAGCAAGCTAATTGAGCTGTGGCGTCACGACGATGCCCGCGGACCCTACCTTCCAGTCGACGACCCATGGAACGAGCCTGAGTCTGCACATCAACCCTGGGTGGCCACCTATCCGCCGCTGCTTCCCAAAGCGTATCTAGATGCCGAGCGCGCCGAGGCGGTCGGGCGGTCGTGGGTTGACGCTTTCAGAAAATCGCCCCAGGTTGCTGGCACGACTTTGGCTTTAGCCGACGCACGACCGGATCCACTGCATCAAGCGACGCTACGCACTTTTCTAGTGGAGTCGTCACGATTCAAACAAGGACTGGCCGCACGTGGCATGCCGGTGGATCTTGGCGTCGCGTACCGTACGACGCCGATGTCCCGACACGTGTGGGTGATCGAGATCGTTGACAAGCTTACGCGGTCTAATGGGCAGCCCGACGTTATCGGCGAGCTATTGCTCGACGCGACACTGACGCAATTCGAGCCGCTGGGTGATGCCACGTCGATATTGGCATTGCACATCGACAACTTCGCATACATGCCTGGTGTCGACGGCGCCAACGCGTTGACGTTGACGCCGCCGGCGGGCGTGCTATACCGAACTGGCTGTCCGCCACTCGCCTGATCCGTCGTCATCGAATCAGCAACACGCATTGAATCTCACCCGGCCGCGCCGGGCCACACCAACGCCGCTTGTGCTCCCCGCCAACCAAGACCGGGCGGGCGCCCGTCTAGTGCTCCGTCTGCGATTTGATCTGGTTGAGGGTGGCGAGGCCCCGGCGGACCTTGGTGATGATGTCCTCGGCGCTGGCTTTCCAGATGAATGGTTTCGGATCTTGGTTCCAGTGCTCGGCCCAGGTGGTGATCGCGGCGGTGAGCTCGGCGACGCTGGTGAACACGCCGCGGCGCAGGCGTTTGTCGGTCAGTTCTTTGAACCACCGTTCGATCAGATTGACCCAGGAACTGGAGGTGGGAGTGAAATGCAAATGCCAGCGGCGACGGTCCCGATGAGCCAACCACTTCTTGATCTACGGGGTGGAGTGGGCGGACAGGTTGTCCAACACCACATGAACGCCCAAGCAACGGGGACGGCGGTGTCGCTCTGCTTGAAGAACCTCAGCACATCAGCGCCGGTGTGACCTTTGCGCAGCTCGGTCAGCACCTGCCCGGTGGCCAGGTTAATTGCCGCGAACAAATCAACGGTGCCGTTGCGCTTGTAGTCGTGTGTCATCGTCCCGGCCCGACCTGCCTTCATGGGCAGCGACGGCTGGGTCCGGTCCAACGCTTGGCACTGCGTCTTCTCGTCGAAGGAGAACACCACTGCCCGCGCCGGCGGATTGAGGTAAACACCAACCACATCAACGATTTTCCCTTCGAACCGGGGATTGTTGCTGACCTTAAACGTCTTCACCTGCCACGGCTTGAGGTTGTGATCGCCCCAGATCTTGGCGACCGTGTCCTTCCCGACACCGACCCGCTTGCCATCGACCGGGTACTCCACTGGGTCGACACGTCAGCGGGCAGCTCCCGATGGGTCAGCCGGAGCACCTCTTCCACGGTCCCCGCCGGCAAAACTCGATTTGCGGCCGCGTCCTCTGCCGATAATCCCGACATCGGAGACACCTTTCTCGGCGAACCGAGCCCGCCAGCGCCGCACCGTGTCCGAGTCAACCTCGCACCGCCGCGCCACCTCCTCATTGGCCAACCCGTCGGCAGCCCACAACAAGCCGCGGGCCTGCGCCACCTGTCGATGCGGCAACGACAGATCGACGAGCTGGTGCACGTTCCAGGACATCGGCTCATTCTCAGCCACCAAGGAAAAAGGCCGGACGCGCCAGAAGCGCTCAGGCCGGGATTGGGTGGGCTCCCAGTATCCGTTCCAGCAGGCTCAGCGCGGTCAACGTCTCGTCATCATGATCTGGTGGCGGCTCGGGGGGCGGCCCGTCGTACCAGCCGGCGGCTGTCGCGGGTGGTGGTCGGTGCCGATCCGCGATGTGCAGAACGAGTCGGTAGGCCGCTCGTTCGTGTCGGTGCCGCATCACCTGTCGGTGGATGGTCTCTGCCACGCCGAGCTGCTCGGCCAGCGCTGTGAGGCTGGTGGACGGGACGAGGACCCACCGGCCGCAGCGCTGCTCGGCGAGATGGAACGCGGCGAGGGTTTCCAGTGCCTCGTAGACCGCCGACCTTGACAAACCCACCGATGTGGTGAGGTCGAAACTTGTCAGCGGCTCCTTCGCGTGTTCCAGCGCCTCGTACACTAACGCCGCCGGAATGCCCAGCTCGAGGAACACCGGCCGAAGTGCGTGCAGCTTCCCGCCTCTCCAGTCCCGCCGACCGGCCCGATCGGCATATTTAGGTGGAATGACCAGTTCATACAGGTCGCCGTCGACGCCGCGGTTCCCGTCGATCAGCTCGATCAGCGCATCCGATCCGGTCCGCAGCGCCCGCAGGTGAGCGGCGACGGTGGTGTGGTCCACACCCGCGCCGATGCTCAACGACCGGGTGCCGAAGTGCACGTAGCGGGAGCCGCTCATCCGGGCCGCCTGCCCGATTGCGCGGAGCACCATCCGCGCGGTCATCCAACCCGCTCTGCCGGGATCGTCCAGTTCGGCCAGGGCCATCGCCGACTGCCAGGTCCGCAGAAACCGAAATTCCGATTGGGTGTTTCTGTTCGTTTTGCCATGGTTGGGTACCCCCCGGTGTGTATCTGACTTGCTAGTGGGGGATTGGCGGACAAGGTTCGGGGGAGACTTTGAGGCCCTGGCGGCGGTGACCAGCGCGACGGCGTTTCTCCAGTCCCCGGTCAGCGCTGCGCGGCGGGCGGCGGCGGTGCGGTACCGGGTGTAGAACGCCCGCAGACCGGGCCACCGCCCTGCGTGTAACCGGCCCAGAACGGAGGTCAGGTCGTGGCCGGCCCACACCGCGGCGGTGATCACCGCCTGCCGGGCGTGGGACGGAGTGGGATAGCGGCCGGTGTCGTAGACGCCCGTGGTGGCAATCCGCAAATAATCCGCGGCCAACTCCCGGACACCACCGCGGCGCGGAACATGCCGCCCGTCCTCGCCCTGCCGGTCGGTCGGCGACGCCGTGGTGTCGGGCGGCGTGGTCAGCGCTGCCAGTTCCGGGGCGAGTTCAGCGGATAGCCGCTGCCACACCACCGGCGGATTGCCGACACTGGCCAGGGCGACGGCCTTGTCCAGCGGGCCGTGCAGCACCTGGAAACCCTTGGACCGGTGCCGGGAACCAGGTGGCCGGATCAAACCGTTCGTCAAACCCAGGTTCGGTGTGACGTCCATGCTCGGCGCCCTCGCCGCCAACGCTTTCGCCACGTCCCGCGCCTGGTAGAAGCCCACCGGCTCCGCGAGCGGCACGTACAGGTGCACACCGCCGGACGGGGACTCGTCGCTGATCAACCGACCACCCGCAGCGGTCACCAGACGGCCGATAGCGGCGGCGTCGCGCAACACCTGACCGCGGCCGCCGCGGGAACAATCAAGGTCGACCACCAGCACCCGGGTATCCCCGGCGGCACTGTAGATCGGAACCGCAGTAGGAACCGACAGCAACACCCGACCGGTCAACGGCCGCTGCCACTTCGCGTGGTAGTTGCGGCCACCGTCGCGGGACTCCCGCATCACCGGCCGACCGGCCAACAGCGGCGTCAACGCAGCCCACACCGACGAGGCGACCTCGAACTCATCGAGGGCACCCAAAGACGCAGAACCGGGCGCAGCCGAGGCGGATACGCCACTAACGGAGGAGGGGGCGGCGACACGCCCACCAAACCCTTGGCAGGAAGATGGGTGTGCGCTACCCTCAGAGCTGCCAACCAAAGCAGATCCTTAAGGGGTCAGATCGGGCCAGCTCGCAGCTGGTGGCCGATCGTTGATTCTGACTAGAGCCGCCCCTGCAAGGGCGGCTCTTTGTCGTTCAGTTGTGCTGGCCAGTGGCCCCGTCAGCTAGCGACGTCGTAGAGCGCCTCCTGGACTGGTTTGGTGGCGATGGGCGGGTCCGCAAGTTCGCGGCGCAATGCGGCCTCTATCAGCTCCCTTTTCGTGATGTTGCGCGCGACAACAGCCGCTACGAAGGCAGCATGCAGCTCCGGATCGATTGCAGCGAAGATCCCGATGTTGTCGCTTACGGATCCCCTCGGCGCGCGGCGAGCTGTCATATGCATATATCTACTACCCGTGAGCGCGAAACCTGGGGAGGCACGCGGCGACACGCCGTGAGTTATGCCCCTCGGGCAAGGACGCCTAACTCGTGGCTCTTGGGCCCAGCTGATCGAGTGTGTAACCGTCCGGGTAGACGTCGTGGACGGGAATGCCGGGTCTGAACCAGGTCGTGGTGGCCGCGGGTCGGCGGCGGATGCGGATGTTGCGAGCTCGGTAGTAGGTGCCGATGGCAAGGGTTAACAGGCGCGGCGCGGTCGGAAGACCGAGAGCTCGTGCGACAGGCGGTTCTGAGATGAGGCCGCTGACGAGAACTGGGGTGTACTTCTGGATGGGACCCGGTAGTCGGTTCTTGAACAGCACGAGAGTGGATGCGAGCAGCGAGGTTCCGGCCGGACTGTCGCCGAGGTTGTCTTGCTCGTAGGCGTCCAAGTAGGCGCATGCCTCGTCGTAGTTGGCCGGGAGGTTTGCTATGGCCATGCGTCTGCCGAGCTCACGGTAGAAGATGAACGTTGCCGTCTTCTCTGCGGCCAGCACGGGTCGCCAGCCTCGACGTTCGATCCAGCGGGTGGGGACCACGATGAAGGTGCAGAGCACGTAGACGAAGTCCTCGGCGGCGATGTTCCATCCGCGGTGCACTCGGTTGAGGAGCTTGACCATGTCGCGGCCGCGTTCGTCGTCGAAGCCTGCCGCAATCAGTTCGTAGATGACCAGCGCGGTGTCGTAGCTGCGTTTGGCGGGTTCGCGGGTGACTTCTCCGGTTCGGGCGAGGAGGGAGGCGATGCGGGGGATGGCGAATGTGCGGTAGAACGCCATGTTGAGGCCGTAGCGCATGTCGTCGGCGAAGTCGTAGAGTGCCATGTTCTGGTAGATGCTGAGGAAGTTCTCGGAGGGGTCGAGGTCAGGAATTGTGCGGAAGTCGGCGGGATTTCGGCTGGTGCGCTTCAACCGTGGACTCCAGGTGCGTTCAGGTGCTGTTGGGCGTTGTAGCCGGCCGCGATCCTTAGAAGCTGTGCGCGTTCGTCGTGCCGAGTGGTTACGGGTTCGATCAGATCACGAGCGATCGTCCCGTATGCGTCCGAGGCTTCGCTGATCAGTTTCCAGACGTCGCCTGACGCCAACGTCCGACCAAGCCTATTTTCGCGGAGTAGAGGATCCGTGATGGCGACGATGGTAGCGCCCGCGGCAGCATGAATCCGGATGTGGCTCAAACTATCTCGAATATCACGCCGACGAGCAGTGAGGATGCGCACGGGAACTCGCCGGCGGCGGCGTACAGAATCAGACGAGTTATCGACGTTGAACTGTAGGTGTGCATTCCGGGCGGTGAGCGCCGCCCAGAGCGGCCGCAGCTCCTGGAGTTCCAGGAATACCGATCGAACATTGACGGCTACCGGTACCGCAACGCCGACGCTCACCAACACTGCGGCCGAGTATCCCGCCGCCACGTTGATTGTCAGAAGGCTCTTCTCAGTGGTTTCAGTCAGCACGTCGGCTGCCGCGGCACGAACCAACGTGACCAGGGCTGCCAGGGCGGCCAGGGCGGCTCCCAGGGCCATCAGCACCTGAGCGATCAGGACTGGCCGCCATCCGTCTGGGGCCAGTTCTTCTTGGGCGGGCAGGCGAAGGATCTTCGCTGCTGTGGCGGTGCTGCGGAAGGCGATCGCGGCCGTCCAAGCAAACAGGTGAGGTTCAAAAAGGATCACGTACAAACGCAGGGTCCATGGGGAGTGGCGGATCTCTTGGAGCATGTCGGTGTAGTGCTCGGTGTGCACTGGGGCGCGGATCCATAGAACCACCAAGGTGACCGCCAGAGCGCTGGCGATGAGCCACTGGAAAGGACCGGCGGGTCGGGTCGGGGCTTGACCGTTGTTGCCACGTTGTACGCGTAAGTAGGCGAAAACGCAGGGTCCAGCGGCGACGAGCAGCAGATGCCAGATCAGCTCCCCGAGGTTGGGTTGTCCAGTGAGTTGATCGACTTGCTCGCCTGCGAGGCGGACGGTGAAGGATGCCGCAACGAGGAGGAGGCCGGCAGTGAAGTACTTGCGCCCCGGGCGGATGTCGGCTACGGACCGATTCGAGAGGGTGGTCCAGATCCGTGCTGCGGTTCCAATCCACAGCAGGCCGATGGCCAGGAAGTTCATCGCAGGATCGCGGCGATTCTGCCAATTTCGGTTGCCATCTCGACGCCCAAGGTCGACGAGATCCGCGTGAACAACTGGGCTGCGAAGTCGTCGGCCGCTGCCTGCAGTTCCGGCGGAAATCTGCAAGAAGCCGCGGAGCAGTGAGTCGTGCTGAGCTGATCGAGGCTGAGGGCGTGGCCCAGGACGATATGGCCCACTTCATGAAGGATGCTCAGATCTGCCTGATCGGGGCAGTCGTGCTTGTCGTAGTAGATGTCGTAGTGGGTGCCGAAGTCCAGTACGAGCGAGTGGGTTCCTGGAACCATCGTTTCGGGTTTCAGGTAGACCGGCCGCCCAAGCCAATGAGCGAGGCGATTCGCAAACTCGTGGCGGTCCCACGGAACGGGTACGAACGCAGCCAGCTCGCGCACTGCACGGTCGATCTTGGACCTGCGCCGCTTCATCGCGAGGTTCCTCCCCCTACTCCACTTACTTCACGGGCGGCAACCCTTCACGCTGCCGTACCGAGTCCAGTATCTGCTGGATCATCTGTAGTGACTCAGGAGTGAGGTTAGTAGCACGCAGGGCTATGCCTTTGACCCCTGCTTCGCGCAGGGAGACAGCCAAGTCGACATCTGCTTGGAGGGAGGGTTCTAGGCTGCCGCTGCCCAGAAAGTACGTGGTTGGGACGCCAAACACGCTGGCCAGTGCAGTGACATACGCGAGCGTGGGATTGTTCCTGTCGCCGCTGCGAAGCTGCGAAACGTACGACTGAGTAGTGGGTAACCCTCGCGTGGTCAGTTCACGAGCGACGGCGCTCAACGACCACGGTCTGCCGTCCGGCGCCATCCGCGTGGCAAACAGGCGATCGAGCAGGTCCGCAAACGATCCCGCAACTACGGGCTGTGCATCCGAGGCGTCCGTCACTATCGTCTCTTGTCGTCTCGGTTCTCGTGAATCCCAGTTGAGATCAACTTCACGATAGTCACTCACAATTAGTTTCCGCGTCGTCTCATCATCAGTCTGTGACACCTAAGTGTTAGGTGTTATCTGCTCGGCCTTCGTGCTTTCCGTTCGGCCGATCTAGCACCCCGCAACTTGACGGCTGCTGCGGCCGCCGATTCGATCTCTGACTCGGTGACCCCGTACGCGACAGCTAGTGAGCGGCGGTGCGCGGGGTTGATGTAGTGGGTAGCCCCTCGCTCGAGCCGCTCGATGGAACTACGTGAGACTCCTGCACTGGCGGCGGCCTCCTCAAGGGTGAGCGCCCTTAGATGTCGAAGGTCAGCGAGCGTCGGGTCAGGTCCTATTCGGTTTACCAGCAGGTCAGCGGCAGAGACGCCGAGATAACCCGCGATAGCGCGCAGATTTGACGCGGTCGGCATGACGCCGGACTCCCACCGCCGGACTGTCGTCTCACTCACACCCAGGTCTGCGGCGAAGTCGTCAGCACTCAGACGACGGCTGAGCCGGGACTTACGAAGGTTGGCACCTGAGAAACCCTCCACACCACGCGCCATTCGGGCCTCCGGCTGCTGACTGATCCCTCCTACAGCACTCATTTTGGAGACCTCCATGTGCGGATGGCTAAAGGGTGACGTTTCAATGTGCGGGAAAAGATGGTGGTTGTCGTGGTTGACTGCTACGCTCGCCTGGTCTCGTGAGTGATAGCTACAGCGACTTGCATCTAACCACAGCCGTTGAGTTGGCTCAGCAAGATCAGAGGGTGGAGGGCAGCGGGTGGAGGGCAGCTGTGGGTCATTCCAGGTACGCAATCCAAGCCGACCAGCGATATAGCTGCCCGTTGGCAACATCCATCGATCTCCCGCTCGCCCCGCAGCACCGTCCTTGACTGTGAAGGAGTCCTCCATGATCTCTAAGCATCTACACCAGTCTGATCAGACGGACCGGATCACCGAGGTGGTCGCGTTGCCGGTGGATTGGCTGGTGCGGCGGTTGGCGCCGGCGGTGCTCGCCGCGACGGGTTTGACTGACGACGCAGCTGATTTGGACCAGCTGCCGGAGTTGACGCCCGCGATGTTCAACTGGCCTGGCCTGTTGAATCGGGCCAGCCGGATCCTCACCTGCGCAGCCGCCACCTTGATGGAGACGTTCCTGGCTGAGCACCGCATACACCCGCGGGATTTGACCGAATACGACGTGCTCCAGGCTGGCATCGGCGCGGAGGC
>JAABUV010005252.1_pt1 | contig 14872 bp, 14 predicted proteins | sample 5559971 | NCBI WGS metagenome assembly JAABUV01 (sample SAMN10711881, study PRJNA513362) | rock metagenome | isolation source: Antarctica rocks | place: Antarctica: Victoria Land, Knobhead nord | collected 2015-12-19
TGATCGGGACTGTACCGGTTGAGCTACCTTCACCGGGCATTAAAGCGGACGGGTCTTACGGGACTCTGTGCCCGGCGTCATCATGAGGGTTTCAACGTTGGTCCGATAGCAGGCCGGGTGTTCCGGTTAAGGTTCGGCTTACGGAGCTTGCACCGATCGTGCTCGGCGGCCCGCGACCTAGGAGATCACTGTTGATGGTTGGTCGCCGGGCAGCTCGGTGAGGGAGCCGTCGTGGATTTCCCACGCTCGAGTGGGGTGCTCGGTCATCGTCGGGTGGTGGGTGGAGACGATCGCGGCCATGTGGTGTTCGGCGACCAGGTCGGCGATGAGGTTGATGATGGCGGTGGCGGTGCCGCTGTCGAGCTGAGCGGTGGGTTCGTCTGCGAGCAGGATCCGAGGGCGTCCGGCCAAAGCTCGGGCCACGCCGACTCGCTGCTGTTGACCGCCGGAAAGCTCACCCGGTCTTTGCTGGGCCTGGCCGGTGAGTCCGACCGCGGCCAGCGCCTGGGCGACCCGGGTGCTGCGCTCGCCCGGGTCCATGTGTTGGACGCGCAGCGGTACCTCCACATTTTCGGCGGCCGAGAGCATGGGTAGCAGACCGAAGGATTGGAAGACGTATCCGAGGTTCCGCTGGCGCAGCGTGGTCAAGTCCGCCGGCGAGAGGGCGGCCAGATCGTGGCCTTCGATTCGAATCCGGCCGGAGGTGGGGCGGTCGAGACCGCCGAGCAGGTTCAGCAGTGTGGTTTTGCCCGCGCCGGAACGACCTCGCAGCACGATGAAGTCCCCGGCCGACACCTGCAGGTTCACCGACCGGCAGGCGATGACGTCACCGGCCGGTCCGCGGTAGACGCGGGTCAGCGACTCGGCCGACAGCAACGGAGCGTCGGTCATGATCGCCCTTTCGCGGCGTGCCGACCCGGCTCCGGCTCAGCCTCCGGCTCAGCCGCCGGACCCCGCGCCGACCCCGGCTGCCCGGCTCCCGGCGGTTCGGCGGCGGCCCAGATGCCGACGTGATCGGGCTCCAGTGCCAGCCGCACCCGGTCGACCAGATCGAGCCGGTTCACGTATTCCACGGGTAGTTGTAGGCGGCCGACACTGTCCAGCACCGCGAATTCCTGGGCGATCGTCGTCTGGGTCCCGTCATGCGCGGAGCTGGTGTGGCGGAGCACTTCGGTGGAGGTTCGTCCGTCCCGGATCCGGATGGTCCGCCGAACATGGTCGGAGACGGCCGGGTCGTGGGTGACGATCACCGTGGTCACGCCCAACGCAACGTTGGTGGCGCGGATGGTTTCCAGTACCGCGGCTGACGTTGTCTCATCCAGCTCACCGGTCGGTTCGTCGGCCAGCAATATCTGGGGATCATTGGCCAGGGCGACCGCGATCGCCACCCGCTGTTGTTGGCCACCGGACATCTCAGCGGGGCGTCGGGCGCTGCAGTCGCCGACATCGAGCAGGCCCAGCAGTTCGCTGATGCGCGCCGCTCGGGCCCGCCCGCCCTGCAGCCGCAACACGATGGCGATGTTCTCAGAAGCGGTCAGATAGCCCAGGAGGTTGTGGGTTGTCTGCTGCCAGACGAATCCGACCACCGAGCGTTGGTATCGCAGTCGTTGACGCGCGGACATCGCCGCGAGCTCCTGTCCGCCGACGACCGCGGATCCGGCGGTCGCAGAGTCAAGGCCGGCCAGAATGCTGAGCAGGGTCGACTTCCCGGAACCGGACTCGCCGACAATGCCCACGAGTTCACCGGGATCGACCCGCAGGTTCAGTCCCTGCAGGGCCTGCACCTCGACTCCCTCGGCGGTGAAGATTCGGACGAGATCCCGGCAGAAGATCGCCGGCTGGTTCCGTTTCGTATCTGGCACGGGTGCCCTCCTGGAAGGTTGCATCAGTTGTCGCCGAACCGCAGGGTGATCGCCAGTGCGCTACGGCCGGATCGGGCCGCGCCGAGCAGGGTGGCCACCCCCACGAAGACGATGAAGCCGCCGAGGAGCCCGGCCAGCAGTGGCCATTGAACGGAAACAGCCGGTGCCAGTGCGCCACCGGTGAACGGGCGGAGGTCGACCACATCCGTCACGATCTTGGCCAGTGCGACACCGATGCCGGCCCCGCCCAGCAGCGCGGTGATCGTCGCCGGTAGGAGTTCCCAGGCGACGAGGGCTTTGATCGCGGAGGGGCGCAACCCGAGGATACGCAGGGTCGAGACCACGCCGCGGCGGGCGCCCGCACCGGCGACCATGGTCATCAGAACGGTTGCCGTGCACAGCAACCCCATGATGACGAGCATGGCCAGCACCACCGCCTGCACGCCCCTGACCACCGGTGCATCGCCCAGCGTGGCGGCGGCCTCGGCGGCACTGCTGATCAGCGCACCGGGAACCGCGGCTTCGATCCGGTCACCGACCTGGGTACCCGCGGCACCCGGTTGCAGCTGGATCAGCATGGCCTCCGGTAGCTGGGATCCCGCGCCAAAAGTGGCCAGGAACCGGCTGTCCACCAGCAACCACCCGGAGCCCCGGCCCAGACCCGCCGTGCTGGAGGCACTCCCGCGGACCGCCAGTGGGTGGCCGGCGATGGAAAGAGCCGAGCCGGCCAGATCCTTCGAGACGACGACCGGAACGGCGGCGCCGACGACGTCGGTCATACCCGACGGGACCGGGACCGCGCCGATGACATCGGACTGGATGGCGGCCAGCGCCTTGCTGTCCACGAAATACACCGTCACCGCCTGTTCGAGGCCGGCCACCTGCACCTGGACATCGCCGACCGTGGTGAGAGTGGTCGCCGCGGCCACGCCGGGCACCGACCGGATCGCCGCCACGTCGCCGGGCAGGAGCTGCGGACGGTCCACTCGCAGATCCGCTCCCACCGTGGCTCGGGCGGCGAGGTCGACCCCGGTGTTCAGGGTCGACAAGACGATCGCCGAGAGCACCGCCATCGCCACTCCCAGCAACACCGACAGCACGGGCGTCAGGCCGACGGACGGGTCCCGCAGGGCGCGAGCGCTACCCACGAACCAGGTGACCCCCGGGCGCTTCCGGGCCATGTTGTGCACGATCGTGAGCGGCAGGGGCAACAGCCGCAAGATGACCAGGCATCCGGCCAGGCACAGCACCAACGGGGTCAGCGCCACGAGCGGATCGATGCCGGGAGCAACACCGACCTCCGACCGGTACAACAATAAGGTCGCCGCTACCGCGACGAGCACCACTGCCAGTTCGGCGATGCGCCGCCATCGGCTGCCCGCTCGCAGGTTCAGGTCGCTCCGGCCGGCCACCCTGGTCCTCAGGCCCACAGCCAGGGCCAGACCTGGGATCATCGCGACGGCCAGCACCGCCAGCAGCGCCGGCCACCATCGATCGGCAGGCAACAGCCACCCCGCCGCCGTGGCCCCGATCGCGGCGGCGGGGACAGCCACCAGCAGCCCTTCCGCCGCGAAGAACAGCCGCAGCCGCCACCTGGTGCAGCCCCGCTGCGTGAGCAGCGCGAACGCCGGCCGGCGTCGGGCCATCAGCATCCGGCACGCCAGGATCAACGCACCCAGTGCCGCCCCGATCGGGCCGAGGATCAAGATGGACAGCACCGCATCCGCGGAGGAGATCTTGCTCGACGTCGCGCGGAGCAGCGGCGGCGACGACGTGAGCAACGAGACGGCGATCAGGTCATCGAACCTCGGCTGCCCCGTCCACTCGAACGGATGGGTGATGCTGATGAAGCCGGTCAGCTGGGCCTGCAGGCGGCCGATCTGTGCAACCGGAACCGAGTCGGCGTCGAACGGATAGAAGATCTGCACGTAGTACGGGGCGACCTGGTCCAGCACCGCCGGCCACGCATCGGCCGCGACGAACCCGGTCCCGGTGATGATGTCGGCTCCCAGCGTCGGATTGTCGTCGGGCTGCAAAATCGATGAGTTGATGGTCCAATAATCGTCGGTCGCCGACACTGCGTCGAAGGTGCCGGTCAATTGCAGGCGCAGGGACGGCTCGCCCTGCGGCGCCCGGATCTCGCCGACCCGCCAGCCCATCCGCTGCGCGGTGGCCACCGACAGGGTCATGCCGATCGGTGCGGTGGATCCGGCGCTCACCGTCGACGGCCAGGTCCCGGAAACCAGGCGAGCCGACCGGGCGAGCAGGGGGTCCGCGGCCAGACTGATCCGCAACTGCCCGACGACATCTGCGGGCTGGGAGCTCTGGGGCAGGACCAACGGGCTCGCGTAGGCGGTGAACCGCGGAGTGGACAACTGCCCGCGCAACGGTGAGGGTGCTTGATCCTCGATGTGTTGCAGAGACGTCTGCAACGCACCCCAGACACGCGCAGAGTCCGCCGGCAGGCCGGAGCCCGACGGGTCCGGCCCCGGCCCCAGAATCGGGTGCGCCGACGTCTGCGCCGTCAGGTCCCGTTGGCCCGCGGAGAGCTGGTTGACGTCGTAACGCAGCTCCGACCGACCGATCCGTTCCAGTGCCCCAGGCGCGGCCGCCACCATGGCACTGCTGATCAGCACCAGCAGACCGACCCCCAGGGCCGGTGCCCAGGCGTGCCGCAGATGCCGTAGCAGCAGGCCCAGAATCGAAGTCCACCCGATGCGGGTGGCCATCACCCGATCACCCCGGCGGCACCGGCGCCCGGACGTGCGGACCGCAGGGTCCACCAGCCCACGGCCGCCGCGACCAGAAGCTGGGCGAACACCGCGGCAGCCAGCAACCCAACGACCGACGGCGCCACGGACAACCCCGGTAGTAGCGAAGACCTGCCGATCACCGCTGACCGAGCCAGATAGGGGACCGTTGCCTGCGCGCAGATCAGACCGACCGGTACGCCCAGCAGTACCGACCAGGCCACGCTGATACCGATTTCCGCCGAACGCTGACGAGCCTGCTGCGCGGGTGCCACCCCCATCGCGTCCAGGACCCGCACTGCTCCGAAGCGGCGGCGACCCAGCGCCGCCGCGAGAGCGGCCAGGGCCAACACGGCGAGCAGCAGGGACGCAAGCGCGGCCTGGTGGAACGCGGTTACCGCCGGCTGCAGGAGCGGCTCAGCGAAACCGGACGCCACGGGAACCACCGTGATCCCCGGGGGTCCGGCGGATCGGACGACGTCGGCGGTCGCATCAGGGGTGGCCGAATCCAGCCACACCTGATTGGTCGCCGGAAGCGCAGAGGTGATGCGCAGCAGCGAGATCAGCACGCTGCCGAGGTCGGCCAGGGCCGCGGGGCCGGTGGCCGGACCGGGCAGCTCCGGGGAGATCGAGGCGACGACGGTGGCGACGTTGCGGCTGGTGGCGGACAGCTGTAGATCCAGGGGCGACCCGACTCCGGCGGCGAACTGCTGGGCCGCGGCTTGGTTGATCACCACGGGCACCGCAGACGATGACGAGGTGGGCATCAGGCGGACCGGCACCGGCGTCGGGTTGATCGGCAGCTCACCACTCCAACCGATCTGTCCGGCCGTTCGGGTCAACAGGTGCAGCGTGCCGACGATCGGATCAACCGGCTGTACCGCCCAGACGATGGTGGGATCGGCTGTGACCGGGCCGAGATCGGTGGTGATCGCGCTGACGTCCACGCTGTAGCGGGCAGTGCCGACGCCGTCCCCGGTGGCATCGACCGCAACCAGTCGCCACGGCACACCGTCGTCAAGGGGTAGATCCGCGTGCAATGTGGTCCGCGCTGTGCCCCCGGACCGTCCGGCGCCCGTGGCCGACCCGAGGTCCAGCGGCACCACCCGGCCGTCGCCGGCGGCCAGCCATACCTTCATCGTCAGGGACGGTTCGGACGACGGGTAGCCAGGGACACCGCCGACGTCCTCCGGTGTGGCGCTCACGGCCATCGTGAGGTCCAGGCGGTGTGCGGTGTCCGGGAGGGCAAGACCGATCTTCGAGCGACCGAGCACCGCGGCCGCGGAGTCCCCGTCGAACCCACCGGGCACGCTCGGCAGGACCGAACCCATCCGCGTGGCCGCCAGTGCCGTCAACTCGCCGGGTACGTTGCCGCTGGTGGTCCCGGTGACCAGCACGTTTGTCCGGCCCGCGACGGGGGCGATTCGACCTGCGGGGTCGGGCTCGGCATTACCGACATCGGTGACGTTCGGAAATTCGACGCGGACGTCAGCGCCATTTCCCAGGACGGCCATCTGAGCGCTGAACCGGGTGAAGGTGCTGTCGAATGCCGCAGCCGACAGCGCGATGGCCACCGCGACGATCACCACCACGTTCACCATGGCGAACAGGGGCCAACGCCGTCCCACCTCCCACCAGGTCAGCACCGCGACGCCTCGTCGCCGAGACAGCATCCGAGCCACCAGCCGCACGATGACCGCAGCCAATCCCGTAGCCGCTACCGACGCGGCCACCAGCAACAGCGGCGGAGCCAGCACGGCGACCGGATCCACCTTGACCGAGCCGTCGGAGCCGACCACGGTGGCGGCGCCGAGGTGAGCGAACCGGGCCAGCGCCAGCGCCGCGGCGACCAGCAGCAGCGCGATCGGCATCCACCAGCCGAGGAACCGGCTTCGGGGCGACGGGCGTACTCGCCCGCTGACTTCCCGGGCCGTCACCGCGGCCGCCGCCATGACACCGACGACCAATACGCTGCCGGCCGCCGCCAGCGCTGACGCCCCGCGCAGCCCGTGCGGCGAGCGCGCCGCGAACCACAGACCGATCAGCACGGCCGGCACACCGATGGCCGCGGCTTCAGCCAGCGAGCCGACCAGCAGGCGGCCAGAACCCACTCCACGCGATCGCATCAACGCGAACTCCGGTCGTCGGCCGCTCTGGAGTATCACCGTGAGTTCCACCAGCAGCAGCACACCCAGGACAGCCACCAGCAGTAGCGGGATCACACTGACCGAACGGGCGGCGTCGAGCGCGCCGGCGATCCCGATGAGCGTCGACGAGAGGTCGCCGTACTGGACGGGACTACCAATATTGACCTGTGTGTCGTTGTTGACGGTACGACGAAGATCGGACACCGCGGCGATGAGTGAGCCGATCCGGCCCGGATCAAAGCGATCCGGATCCGGGGTAAACGTCCACCGCACGGCCTTGCTGCCCGCCAGCGCCGCCATCTCGGGATCGGAAATGGCGGCGACCGGACCGATCTCCCCCTCGTAGAACAAAGGATCAGCCGACTGACGGTAGGTGAACAGCCCGACCACCTGGGCCTGAACGGGACCAGCGTCCGATTGCAACGTGAGATGACCACCGACGGACAAGTGCAGCGCCGAGGCGGTAGCAGTCTCCATCCCGATAGCCAACGGCCCATCGCCTGCCGTCGGAAGCCGGCCCGCCACCATCCTCACGTGGGCTCCGAGGTCCGGATAGGAACGCAGACCGACCGGCACCGGAGCGGCGCCCCTTCCGGTCGCCGGGTAGGGCCCAGCGGCAACGGTGCGAACGACATCGACCACACGATCCGGAAAGGTCGCCGCAAACAGGTAATCGGCGGCTGTGGTCTGCGCGCTCGGATCCGGCGCGAGAGGCAGGCTGATCTGGGTCGCCCGGGCGGCCGGCGCCGCCAACGTCAGAGCATCGATGATGCCGTTGCGCTGAGCCGACGCACCCCCGGCCACGACAGACACCGCAAAGGTAAGGAAGGTCAGCACACCAAACAGTGCCAACAGCATCAGGCGTTGGGCCACCGCACGCCGAAACACCCAACTTCGCGCCAATTGGTTCCTTCTGCTCACAGCGGCGAGGACCTCGCCGGTCATCGTGCCACCACCTTGTCAGTCCGCACAGCAAGCGGTCCTGACAACCTGCTCTGGCGACCGGCGACGATTTCCCTGCGGCGACCGGCTTGCCTTGGCGTCGACCCGCATGAACCGCGGGCGGGCCGGTGGGCCTGGATCTCCTGGCGGGGGGGGTATTCGGGTTCAACTGCCCGGGCGGTATGGCGCGACTGCACTCTCCTTGTTCGCCTTGGCCACTGGGTGCGGTGTCGGTGGCACTGGACGCGCATCTGCGCGAGGACGTAGTCGGTGCACGGATCACCCCAGGCAAGTTCTCATCGACGGGCTCCGAGGTGACTGGCTCCTTCGGAGGTCGGTCTGGTCTTTCCTGGGACATCCGCGGAGCACCGCAACGCATGGCGTGCAGATCAACAACGCGAAATCAGGCACCCGACCGCCCACGGCAGACATGGCCCCCGCCACCCCAGATTGCGGTATCTATTGCCATCAGTGCCCGGTCACCGATCGGTGACCGGGACGTCTCAGCGGCCGAGATCGTAGGTCGACGTTCGAGTGGTGGTGGTCATAGACGTGAAAATGTTAGATGCGAACTGTTCTGATCCTTCTGGATGCGATCAGTGCGGTGATCGCAGCGACGGCGAGCACCGGGACTGCCTGCAGGGACTGATTGGTCAGGACCTGCAGCTCGCCGGTTGGGTCGGCGGTGGACAGGCTGCCGGTGAGGTTGAAGGCCATGGCGCCCAGGAGAGTGATCACTGCGGTGACCGTCATCGACGGCAGGGTGCGGCGGATCAGGGCGCCGATCAGTACACCGGTCAGCAGTCCTGCGATCCACATCGCCGGTAGGAGTGGTCCGTGAAGGCTGATGGTGGTCAGGGCCCGCTCGCCGACCTGCGGGGCGGCGGTGAACGAGGCCAACCACCAGGTCACGGTGAACCCGAGCAGCAGCCCCAGGGTGGCCACCGCGGACACGCTGACGATCAGGCGGGAGGTGAACCACCGTCGTCGGGTCACTGATTGGCACCAGGCCAGCGCGGCGGTGCCGGTCTCGATTTCTCGGCTGATCAGCGGGGCGCCCCAGAACGCGGCGACCAGGACGGTGGTGATCGTCAGGTACCCCAGGTACGGGGTGATCGTCTTGTACATGCCCCACAACTGGTTCTGCAGCTGGTGGCAGGTCGCCGTGTCGGTGGACGCGCATGCCTGCGTCAGGCGGGTGCTGACCCCCCGGGCGATACCGCCGTGCACGGCCAGCACTACCACGATGAGCCCGGTCAGGGCGGCGGTACCGAGGATGGCCGCCCGCATCTGCCGCAACGCCATGCCGATCATGACGCCACCTGCAGGTCCGGCCCGACCTGCGGGTCAAACCGTTGGCCGCGTAGGTAACCCAGGACGACGGTGTCCATCCCCACCGGGTGCCTTTGCCAGCGTGGGTCCAGGAACCGGGCGTCGACGGTGAGGCGGACCAGCGCCCGGGTGGAGGCGCCCTCGCGTTGGTGGTCGATGATCTGGCCCTGTGTGGACAGTTGCTCCAACGCGTCGGCGGGCCCGGTGAGCTGGAGATGCCCACCGATGATGGTGTCGATGTCGCCGGCCAGGACCAGCCGTCCCGCGTGCAGCGCGATGACCTGGTCGCAGGTGGATTCCGGTTCGCCGAGAATGTGGCTGGACAGCACCACGGTGATGCCGCGCTCGGCGACGTCGGCCATCAGGCCGGCCAGGACCTGCTGGCGGGCCAGCGGATCGAGGTCTGAAAGCGGTTCGTCCAGGACCAGCAGGTCAGGTTGTTTGGCCAACGCCATCGTCAGCGCAATCTGGGTGCGTTGACCGCCGGACAGCTGCTCGATGCGCCTGTTCGGGTCGATCCCGACGTCGCGGACCCGCTGCGCGGCGAACGCGGAGTTCCATCCCGGGTTGGTGACCTGCCCGTACCGGAGCATCTCCTGCACCCGCAGGTACCCGTAGAGGGGTTTGCGTTGACCGACGTACCCGATCCGGGCCAGATCGGCCGGGTCGTCGGTCCGCAGCCGGCCGCCAAGGACCGAGATGGACCCCTCGCTCAACGGTTGCAGGCCCACCAGGGCGCGGATCAGCGACGTCTTGCCCGCGCCGTTGGTGCCCACCACCGCGACGACCGAGCCGGTGGGGATGACCGCGCTGGCATGCCGCAGCGCCCACACGCTTCTGAAGCGGACCCCCACATCGTCCAGTCGCCCAGCCTCCGGACCTGCGCCCTCGGCGTTCATCCGGTGGCCTGGCCCCAGTGGCCAGCGTCGACCTCGGCGGTGAACAGCTCGAGCATGTCGCCGCGTTCCATCCCCAACCCCGACGCGGCGCGAATCCATCTGCCCAGGTCACGGCGGAGTTTGGCTAACTCGACAGCAGCAATGGTCATCAGATCCGCGGCCACGAACGTGCCTTGCCCCTGACGGACCTCGATCAAGCCGCCGCGTTCGAGCTCCCGGTAGGCCTTCAACACAGTGTTGGGGTTGATGCTCAACGACAACACCACCTCGCGGGCCGAGGGCAGCTGATCACCCGGCCGCAAAACACCCGTCCTCATCGCATGCTTGACCTGCTGCTGCAGCTGCACGTAGGTCGGAACGCTGGACCGGGCATCCAGAGCGAAAACCAGCATCAACACCACCACTCCACTAGTAGACCGACCGTCTTCGGTCAGACTACAACCCGTCGCCAAGGTGCGCTGCGGAGATCCTCAACCTGTACGGGAGCGGATCCGATGACCGGTCATCGATCCGCAATCGGAACGCTGACCATCTTGGTCGTCGGCACGCGCTGAGGGCCAGATTCTCACGTTATGGCGTTCCCTGGTCGACGCATTTGCCCGGCGTCGGAGTCGTGCGATGGATGACGGCCACAGCCCCCGTCCTAACCTGCGACGAAGACGCAGAACGGATGGCCGGAGGGATCGGCGTAGACCCGAAGAGGTTCCTCGGGATCATCGGACCGGTCTCGCAGCAGCCGGGCACCCAGGGCAAGTGCTCGGCTGTGTTCGGAGTTCAGCGACTCAACGGTCGGAACGGTGAGGTCCAGATGCATCATCTGTGGATGTGGTCCGTCCGGCCAGGTTGGCTCCGGCAGTTCGTCCACCTGTTGGAACGCCAGCTGCCGGCCACCTGAGGGGTTGCGGAGTACCAGCCAGTCTGTGCCCTTGGGGTCGCCCGCACCGGCCGGTGGCGGCTCATCGCCGGCCCGGTAATCCAGATGCAACAGCTCGCGATAGAACTCCGCGAGTCGCCGCGCATCGGTGCAGTCCAACACCACCTGGCCGAGGGTGACGGTTGGTTTGTCCATGCTGATCATGGTGCCGTACTCGTCGACGTGGCGCATGCCCGATCGCGCACTCTGATCGGTGACCGGTCGGTAGTCAGTCCAAGATCAGCACTGTCACCGCAGCGGGACCGACTACAAGGCGTCCGGTCAGCGATCGGCTTCTGGCACGGCCAACTACGACGTAGGCCCAGGACTCGGGAATGCCCGACGAAGTGCAGGGTAACTGTCTGTGATGGTTCACTACGTAGGGTTGATGTGGCGGTAGATGCTGGCGCGTGAGACGCCGAGGGCTCTAGCGATTTCGGTGGGTGTTTGTCCGTTGGCTCGACGGGCTCGGGCGGCGGCGAGGGTGTCCGGGGTCATGACGGTGGGTCGACCGCCGATCCGGCCTTGTTCGCGGGCGGCGGCCAGTCCGGCGAAGGCGCGTTCTTGCAGCATGTCTCGCTCGAGTTCGCCGAAGGCGGCCATCATGGTGAAGAAGAATTTGCCTTCACCGCTCGGGGTGTAGGTGCCGGCGAGCCGTCCGGTGAGGATGCGCAGGCCGATGCCGCGGCTGTGTAGATCGTCGGCGAAAGTGAGGACGTCTTTGACGGACCGGCCGAGCCGGTCCAGTTTCCACACGCACAGGGTGTCGCCGCCCCGGAGGTAGTCCAGGGCGGCGAGCAATCCGGTGCGGTCCTTGATTCGGCTGGAGATCTTGTCCTGGAAGATGCGGTGGCAGCCGGCTTCCTCCAGTGCGTCTCGTTGTAGCTGGACGGTCTGCGGGACGGTGGAGACCCGGCAGTAGCCGATTAGCTTCGAGTCTTTCGCCTTCACCATGCCGAGAGTGTTGCACAACCCGTCTCACAACACCACGGTGCAGGCACTTGTTGTGAGACGGGTTGTGGACGTTTCGAGTTGGCGTGTCGGCGCTGTCGACCGGGTGTCTCAGAATCGAGCGATTGTGGACAACTACCGGGCCGGTTAATTAATCAGCGATCGTTGGAGCGGGCTATCCCAGGGGGCCGTGGACGGCGTTCACCCATGCTGGGCATCTGGTGTATCCGAGGCAGTAGGCGGTGACCATGCCGAACTCGCGGCCGTCGGGTGTGTTGTCACCGAAGCCGTGTGTCGCGGCGGACGCTGATCCGTCGATTTGCTGTTCGACGTCCAGATTATTGTCGACGACCAGGGTGTCGTACTCAAACCGGTACGGAATGCCGTTGTGCAGCGGACCGCGGTGGTTGTAGGTGAACATCGAGTAGAAGGCGTTGAGGTTGCACAGGTTGTGGTCGACGCTGGCGTGATTGTAGTTGGCGCCGGTGTCGCCGCCCTGCCACTGGGAGTCGCTACGTCCCACCCTGAGCGGGATGATGTTGCCGCTCTCGTCGTGGAAGTAAAGACCATGAATGAGGTCGTACCAATTGCCCGGGTGACTGCCGCACACCACGACGGCGGCGGCAGTAGCGGCGGCGGCTTGTTGCCTTCCGCTGCTAGTGAGTACTTTTTTTGGGTTCGCCTCCGAGTCTGCCTGCACTCTGGCTCTGGCGGCGGCGATCGCCTGGGCGCGGGCCAGCTGGTCGGCCAGCTTCTTCGCACCGAATTTGGCCTTGTACTGCGCCGACGTCATGAACGTGAACTTGCTCGCCTCCTCATTGGTCGGGATGTGTACCGAGGCAGCCGGGCTGGCCGATGGCGAGCTCGTGGGCTCAGGTGTGGCCGGAGATTCAGCCGATGAGGCCGGAGCCAGCAAGATCGCCGCGACCATCGCCACCAGAGCGACCCCAGTGATCCCCTTGAGGCGTTTCAACTTGCTGTTCATCTAGCAGCTCCCAGCTTGTAACCCGCAGGTGACGGGATGTCACCTGCGCTGCGGCTCACAGGCTAGGGCGTGTCCCGCGGATCTTGCGGGGCGGCTCCGACAAACTCTGACTTGTGCAGAACCGTCATGATTTGAGTGATGAGCAGTGGACCCGGTTGCAGCCGTTACTGCCGGACCGGACGCCGGCCAGGGGTGGTCGGTGGATGGATCACCGGCAGGTCGTCGACGGGGTGTTGTGGCGGACCAGGGCCGGCGCGGCCTGGCGGGACCTGCCCGAGTGCTATGGCAATTGGAAGGCGGTGTATAACCGGCATCGCCGCTGGTCAGGGGACGGTACATGGCGGGTGGTGTTGTCGTCGTTGAGGACCGACTGCGACGAAATCGACGCCGATGAGTGGGTAGTGGGGGTGGACGCGACGGTGATCCGGGCGCACCATCACGCCGCCGGGGCGCGGCACGAACCGCCGAAGGACATTCCCGCCGAGGTGCTGGCCTCGGTCGTGTTGGAGGCTCCGATCCGGCTCCTCAAAGGCACAGGGGGCACCATCGAATTACACGAATTCCGGTGATCAGGCAGGGGCGGTGCCCGATCGGGAGGGTTTGGGCCGTAGCCGCGGCGGGGTGACCACGAAGATCCACCTCGCCGCTGATGCGCAGTCGCGGCCGGTCGGCCGGATCGTCTCGGCCGGGCAGCGGCACGATTCGCTCGCGTTCACCGCGGTGATGGCCGACATTCGGATCGTCCGTAGCTGCAGTGGTCGGCCACGAACCCGACCGGATCGGGTGTTGGCGGACAAGGCGTATTCCAGCACCAGGATCCGTAAAGCTCTGCGGCGCAGGGGTATCAAGGTGACGATCCCGGAACCGTCGAATCAGGTGAAGGGTCGGCTGGCGAAGGGTGCGCGCGGTGGTAGGCCACCGAAATTCGACAAGGAGGAGTACAAGAATCGAAACACCGTGGAGCGGGCTTTCAACCGGCTACGCGGCTATCGTGCGGTGGCCACTCGATACGACAAACGGGAGTTCGTCTACCGCGGCACCATCGACGTCGCCAGCATCGGAATCTGGCTCCGAGACCTACCGGAAACCGATCCGCGGGACACGGCCTAACCCCACCCACCGACGCGGTCGACGCAGCCCGCGGCCACGAATGAGTCGACCGGACGGCAGGGCCAAGATCCCGGGAGTCCCCGCACTCCACGTGCTCATGATCGACAAACTACCGCTGGGGCGCGATTCACCGGTGCTGCTTGGCCAACGTCTACCGGTCACGATCAGGGGGCCGGGCCGATTGACGACCGCGATCGCGTGATCGTCGTATGAGGATCCGCAACCGGGACTTGATAGCACGTGTATCGTCATCATTTGATGGTCTTGAACGTGCCTGGAGGTCGAAATGAGAACAACACTTGCCTTGGACGACGATCTTGTCCTGGAAGCTCAGCGCCTGACCGGGACCAACGAGAAGGGCGTGCTGGTTCGGCAGGCACTGGGTGCATTGATTGAGCGCGAGAGCGCCCGGCGGTTGGCTCAGCTTGCAGGCAGCGATCCCGACGCGACGGCGGTCCCACGTCGGCAAACGCCGCCCACGTGATCCTTGTCGACACCTCGGTCTGGATCGACTATTTCCGCAGCGGCGACACGGAGCTCGCCTCGCTACTTCAGATCGGTCAGGTACTGGCCCACCCCTGGGTGACCGGCGAAATCGCGCTCGGTCATCTCTCGCGCCGCAGTGAGATTCTCGGCCTGCTCAACAATCTCCCGCAGGCAAAGTCTGCGACAGAGACCGAGGTGCTGACGCTGATCGACGGCCATCAGCTGTTCGGTCTGGGCATCGGGTACGTCGACGCGCACCTGCTGGCCGCAACGATGCTCACGGCCGACGCCCGGCTGTGGACTCGCGACAAGCGACTCGCTGCGGTCGCGACACGACACCGACTCGCCTTCGACAACGGGCAAGCGTCCTAAGGGCTCGCGTAAGATTTAGGTGGGTGTGTTCGGGCGTGTCGCGGGGCCCAGGCTGTAGTTCCAGTCTGGGTGGAACTCGTGGCGGTGTAGCTGGGTGGCTTCGAGGTCCTTGATTTGGTGGTC
>JAABUV010005254.1_pt1 | contig 14870 bp, 19 predicted proteins | sample 5559971 | NCBI WGS metagenome assembly JAABUV01 (sample SAMN10711881, study PRJNA513362) | rock metagenome | isolation source: Antarctica rocks | place: Antarctica: Victoria Land, Knobhead nord | collected 2015-12-19
GCCGTTGCGCGCCCCCCCGATAGCGTGGACCCGCTCGAAGGCCTCGTACGTCGCCCCGATGACCGCGCGCCACTCGCCCGCCGACCACTGCCAGAAGGCGCGCCCGCGCCGGTGCATCTGCCGGCACACGACCCGCGTCGCCAGCGCCCGGCGGCTCTCCTGCGCGTGACGGAGTGCGAACACATCGTGGAGGGGGGCGAACAGGCGGGCCAGCGTGGCCTCCGCCGCCCGGCGCGGCGCGCTGTTCAGGGGAGCGTGGCCGTCGACCAGCACGGCGAGCGCCGCGCGCTCGGCCGGTGCGAGGGGGCTGCGGTCGTACCGTTCCAGGCGGAGCGGCATGACCCAGGCGGGCGGCAGCGGGGACGGGGCGGGGCGCCGCGCGGCGCTACCGTCCATCGAGGGCCTCCCCGATCAGCCGCTCGAGGTGGGCGTCCGTCCCCCTGGTCGCCGCCCGGATCTTCGCCCCCAACGCGGCCGGGGTCAGGTGCAGGTAGAGGCGTGTCGTCTCGGTGGAGACGTGGCCGGCGAAGAGCGCGATATCCTCGAGGGGGACGCCGGCCCCCTTGAGTCCGCTTAGGCGTTGATGGCGGAAGGTGTGCGGACGCAGGTGGGGTAGATCAAGCGCCGCGCGCAGCGCCTCGACCACGTCGTTGACGGCGCCGGGGGCGAGGGGATGTCCCGGATTGCGCGTCGACTCGGACAGGAAGAGGGGGCCGCGCGCGTCGAGATCGTAGGCGCCGACGAGCGCGCGGCGGTGCCGGTCGAGGTAGTGGTCGAGCGCGCGCTGGCCGATGGGGGAGAGGGGCACCCAGCGGTCGCGGCCGGACTTGGAGGTCTCCGCGCGGACCAGGAGCAGCGCCCGCTGCCGGTCGTAGTCGGCGGCGCGTAGGCCGACCACCTCCTCGCGCCGCAGGGCCCCGTCGTACGCCACCAGGAGCAGGGCTCGGTTGCGGGCGGTCTCGTGCGTGACGACATGGAGAACGATACGCTCCCAGACGGCGGGCGGGGCGATCCACGGCAGGCGCGCTGGGGTCCGCATCGGCCCACGACGCGGTGCGCGCCCGTTGCGCCCGCGCGGGAGCGGGTTGAGGCCGTCCCGCCGGACGTGCGCCCGGATCAGGTAGTCGTAGAACTGGCGGAGGGCGACCACATGCTGGGCGATGGTGGCATCGGCGGCGTGGGCGCCGGAGAGGTGGCGCACATTCGCGGGTACGGGGCGCCGTCGGCAGGACGCCGAACCGCGACCATGGCGCAGGTCATCGAGGTAGATGAGGAGGGTGCCTTCGTCGGCCTCCACCCACTGCTCAGCGGATGCGCCGGCGAAGGACGCCAGGAAGCGGTCCAGATTGCGGGCGTAGGCATCGATGGTCTTGGGACGCCGAGAGAACTGGCACAAGCGCAGGATGAACGCCTGTGCGTGCGCGGTCGCGGCGACGTGCGGATACAACTCCCACCGGATCTCATCGCGCTGCATGCTCATGCCCCCACCGCCGCATCTCTCCTGATACCACACCGCGTCCCACACGGCATCTCCATGCGGCGATACTACGACGGATGTCCTACTTTTGAAAAGGTATTATCCACCTCAACCATCCTAGCTAACATTATTGACCCTGTTCACCTGGCCCTCGGTTTGGCCCTGGCTCCAGACAAGCGTCAGCCCGGCACGAACGGCCGCTTTGTCCCGGAGCAAGCCGTAGGCGAAACTGCGCAGGTCGGGCAATCCACTTGTCGTGGCCGCGTGGATCCACGCATCTAGGCGATCGCCCTGGCGTTCGCGCACCATACGGGCAAAGGATTGCACGATTGAATAGGCGGCGGCGAGGGTCTTGCTGGCCTGTACGAGGTGGACGAGCGTGGTCTTGTTCTCCGCCGTCAGCTTCTCGGGGCGCGTGAGGAACAGCCAGACAACCTGCCGCGGGGACAGGGGAGCGGGCGCGGCGTGCTTCGGCTGGGACGGTGTGGCGCGCCGCGTGGGGTGGATCTCGTGCAGATAGGCGGCGCAGGAGGTGTAACTCCCCGCATAGCCCTGGTCGCGGATCTCCTGGAAGAGGATGGTCACCGTCCGGCAGCCCTCCTGCCAGCGACGCTGGAGGTAGGGCGCGTAGCGGTCGATGAGGCGGTGGCGTTTTGCGCGTGTCTGGATAACGGGCGGCCCGTCGGCGCGGAGATAGGCGCGCACCGTGTCGCGATCGAGACCCACCACCTGGGCGACCGCCCGTTGAGAGTAGCCCTGCGCGACGAGCTGCCGAACCTGCGCGTAGCGGGTCACGCGGGCAGCCAGGCGCGCGGCCTGCTGGCGGTGCGCTTTCGTTAGCCGTTGTGGCGCCGGCAGTGGTGTGCGGGTGTCCGCCTCCGCGCGCGACGCCTGGCGCAACGCGGCTTGTTCGCGTGTGACGAGGCGCTCGAGCGCCGCCCCCGCGTTGCGCAACAAGTGCCACCGATCCGCCACCTGGACGGCATTGGGCGCGCCGCGCGTCGTGCCCTCCCCGTAAGGGTGCCCGCGGTCACGGCTCACCACCTCAATGGTCGGGTGCAACGCCAACCACGCCGCCCACGAATCGGCCGAACGCTCGGGGAGCAGGTCCACGGGCCGCTGGCGCACGAGATCGCAGACGATGGTCCCATACGTCCGCCCCTTGCGCTGCGCGAAATCGTCGACGCCGACCACGGTGAGGTCCTCAACCGGCGGGCACGGCAGGGCGCGGACGAGCCGCAGCAGCGTCGTGCGGCTCACCGACGTGCGCTGCGTCGCGGCCGCCCGCGCTCCCGCTCGCCCGGCCAACGCCAAACCCAGGCGCTCCAAGGACGCGCGCACCTGATGCGTCCGCCGCCCGTAGACGGCCACGAACGGCGTGAGCCGCTCGCAGAAGATCTTGCGCTCGCAGGTGGCGAGCGGACACGCGAAGCGCCGCGTCTGGACCCGCAAGGAGACCGTGATGCCGCTCCACGGGAGGTCTGCCACCGTCCGCGTGTAGGACGAGTGCACTTTCTTGGAACGGTGCTGGTACAACGGGCAGGCGGCTGTGGCGCGGATCGCCGTGACGGTGAGGGTGATGCGGTGCTCGCTGACCTCGATCTGGTCGAAGCGCAGCCCTTTGAGGTGTGGTAGGAAGCTGGACGGGTTAATGCGCATGAGAGGACTCCGTGGTTAGGCCGTCAGACCGCGCGGGCGGTGTCTCCTCATACTCTGCCTCCCACCCCAAAGCATCAAATGTGTGCCAGATCCTTTATCCTAGCGATCACAGGTGAAGCTGATCCCCAGCAGGAAGATGCTGAAGTCCAACCCCATCACGGTGAAGTTCCAGCGGTAGGCGCGCCGCGGCAAGAGGGTCGTGATGACGGACACGCCTACAGGCTATCAGGTATCAAGGCCGCTATCGTCAGCGGCGGGGGGATTACGGTTGTGTTAACCCTATGGGCCACCCGCGCCGCCCCGCATTGCGGCCGGACACGCATGGATCGCGGACGGACCGCGGCGAGTGACCGGTCTGAGGGTACGCGTCGGAGTTTCGCGCTCAGATGTGGCATGCTGCGCATGTCACCATTGCCGTACCACACCGCGCGGCACGCCTGCATCAGGCTGTCCTCGCGATGAGATGGCATGGCTCAACCGGGCTATAAAACAGCCTTAGATGAGGTAAGTAGCCAGGACAGGGTCCTGTGATCTGGGGACGACAATACCCACAAACTAGTGGGTCACGCTGCAAACAACTGGAATTGAAAGGGGCAATCTGAGAGACTGGGGGACGGAGGGAAGCAGAGACAGGTATGGCACGAGCACAGAAAGAGCCGTTGCGCCCGCTCACGCCAGGGGAGTACCAGGCGTTAGCGGGGGTGAGCAAGGCCAGCAGCGAACGGGTGGATACCGTACGCCGGGCCCGCGCGCTCCAGGCGGTGGCGCAGGGGCACACGTTCGCCCAGGCGGCGCGGGAGGCGGGCTTCGGGAGTGTGACGACGGTGGCGAACCTAGTCGGCCGCTTCAACCAGCGGGGGCTGGGGGCGCTGCGGATTGCGGCGGGGCGCGGGCGGCGCGTGACCTATGGCGCTGACGCGCGGGCGCGGATCGTGGCCGTGGCGCAACAGGAGCCGCAGCGGCGCGCGGATCAGACGGCGACGTGGTCGCTCACGACGCTGCAACAGCGGTTGCGGCGGGACGGGTTGCCACGGGTCGGGGCGACGACGATCCGCCGGGTGCTGCACGACGCGGGCAGTTCGTACCAGCGCACGCGGACGTGGTGCCCGACCGGGACCGCCGTGCGCACGCGCAAGGACGGCCCCGTCCGGGTCATCGACCCCCGGACGGAGGAAAAAAAGGCTAATTGACCTGGCCTATCGGCTGGGCGAGGAGGGAGGCGTGCCGGTGTGGTGTCAGGACGAGGCGGGTCCCTATCAGGCGATCCCTCAGGCTGGAGCGCGTTGGCAACCGGAGGAGCGTCCCGCCTGCCAGCCCCATGAGTACATCCGGGGCGGGACGGCCAAGCTGCTCACGCTGTTCCACCCCGCGACGGGCACGGTGCGGGTCAAAGGCGTGACGCACGCGCCCAACGCGGTGCTGCACCCCTGGCTCCAGGCGGAACTGGCCGCCATCCTGGCCGCGCTCCCGCCGTCATCGCCTCCGCCGCTGCCTGCGGACCACCCCCTGCTGCGGCACTGGGGGCACTGGGCGGGATGGCTCGCTGGCGCGCCACTCCCGCCGTTGCGGCTGATCCTGGTCTGGGACAACTTGATCGGCCACACGAGCGCCGCCCTCCTGCGCTGGCTCGTGAGCCACGGGGTTCTTCCCTTATAGACGCCGCTCTCAGGGTCGTGGCTCAACAGGGCCGAGTCGGTGCAGCGCATCATCGTCCGGCGCGCCCTCGCCGGACAGGAACCCGCGACGCCCGCCGACCTCATCGCATGGTTGGAGGACACGGCGGCCGGCTGGAACGAGGAGCCGACCCCGTTCGTGTGGGATGGCAAACGGCGCGAGCGCCGCCGCCGCGCACGGGCACGCCGCCTTGGCGGGAGCGCCGCTGTCGCTGATCAATTCCACTTGAATGCGGCGTGACCCACTAGTAGAAACGAGCGTAACAACTGGGAGGAGGGGAAAGGGGAAGTAATGGCGATCAAAGAACGGCGTATCAAATGTGCGTCGTGTGGGGAGCGCGACACCGTTATGCGGGACGAGCGCGGCCCCGTCACGGCCTACTGCGACTTTTGTCGCGAGGAGCGCACGCGCGAACAGGCGCGTGAGCGTATGCGGGCGCTACGGGAGCGCCAGCGCGGGTGACATTTTCACTGCACACGTACGGGTGATAGAACCACTGGACAGTAACACGGCGCGATTTTGCCCCTTGACATTCAATACCGGATCTACTTGCCGCATCCGTCGACGGATGCGGCAAGTAGCCACGACAGCTCCGCGCGGCGTTCGCGTTCGCTGGCATGATCAGCGGCCACCCGTTTGGTAGGTCGGATCGTCGGCGCGCCCTGCTCCCCTTTGAGCCGGTTGTTCTCGTCGCGCAGGCGTTGGTTCTACGCCCGCAGCGTCGCGAGTTCGGTCGCTTGCGCCTCGATCACGTTGCGCAACAGGTCCAGGATGCGCCGTGCCTCCGGGTCCGTGACCCCGCTCAGGTCCAGGTCGTCCAGCATCCCTGCTCTACTCCACCGTGCGCCTACTCAGTGGCCTCAGTATACCTACCCCCGTGTTTTTAGAGTGATACGGCAACCCGCCCTATTTGTGGGCAAACGGCTATTTAGAGGCAAAGCCGACCTGCTACAAAGCGACGGAGCCGACCTATCAGCTCGCAACGGCCGCCTTTGCCAGTTCACCCCCATCTGCTGCTAACGACGTCCCGGTCACGAAACCGGCGTCCTCCGACAAGAAGAATGCAATCACGCGGGCGATCTCGACCGGGGCGGCGAGGCGGCCCACCGGTACCTTGTCGGCCGACAATACCCTCATCTCGTCGACCTTGTCCGGTGGTGTCCTCGCCCACATCATCGGCGTGTCGGTCGAGCCGGGTAAGATGCAGTTGATGCGGATGCCCTCGCGGGCATAATCAAGCGCCATGCTACGCGTGAACGCCTCGATGCCGGCTTTCGAGGCGCTATAGGCCGTTGTGCCCGGCAGCGACACACGCCCCATCACGGAGCCGGTCGTGACGATCGCGCCCCCCCCGCGTCGCCGCAGCGCCGGGACCGCCGCGGCACAGACGATGTATGTCCCTTTGAGGTTGGTGTCGATGACTAGGTCCCATTGATCCTCGCTCAGTCTGTCGACAGGATGGTTGACCTCGACTCCGGCGATGTGCGCCACGGCGTCCAGTCCACCGAACTGCCGCTCGGCCACAGCGACGGCGCGCTCCACATCCTGCCGAGAGCGCACGTCGCAGGCAACCGCAACCACATCGGCGAGATCCGAGAGGGCCGCGACGACTCGCTCACGGCTGAGATCGCCGGCCACGACACTGTATCCGCGCTCGCTTAACAGGCGCGCGGTGGCCAGCCCGATACCGCTCGCCGCCCCCGTTACTAGCACGACCTTCGTCATCACAACACCTCCTGGCACGACAGCATCCAATCGTTCCCTAAGTGGTCCATTTCATCATTGGTAGTAGGGTAAAGGCTCGCTCGTGACACCGATGCTTACGGCAGCTTGGAGCATGACGCTCCGCTCTAACACTACAGATGATTGTGAAACGCACCACTAAGGACTCACTCCTAAATAAGTTGATCATCTTATCCGAGTCAGTACGCCTGACTTGAGCACGACATTGGTTAACTTATTTAGGAGTCAATCCTAAGGCCTGTTTTCAATCATGTTGACGTGGGGGCTGGGCGGCACAGCATGCGGTGCGATCAGTGCCCACTGCGCGTCGCTCAGGTCTGACGGATACATTTGTCGTCTCATCCCTCCAGCCAGTTTACCACGTTTGAAAACAGGCTCTTAAACATGGTTCAGTGCAGATGCACTCCAACTTGATAGCGTGAACAGCTGATTTAAAACTGTCAAGTGCGATTGAACCATGCTTTACCTGTTAATCCGTGGCCCATGAAGGAGGAGCCGCACGATGGACAACGAGGCATTCGATCACGCTGCCTACGCGCAGGTCCACGAACCGTGGATCGACTATCCCGGCTACCCGCTTGAGCACGACTTCGACAAGAAGGAGTACGAGTTGCGCTTGGGCCGCGCGAGGAGCCTCATGGCCCACGAGTGGCTCAACGCTCTGGTTATCACGTCGAGTGTCGTCGGGCACTGGTTCACAAGCCTGTTCGAGCCTCACGAGTGGCATGACCTCCATCAAGCTCGGGCCGCCTGGTATATCCTGACTCCTGACGAGGACTACATCTACATGACCCCCACGAGCGCTGGCGAACACTTCAATACGACCCGCGCTCCACATGGGTGACCTATATCCGCCCCATCGTGGAGCGAGCGATGTGGCCGCGCCGTGAGATCTGGGCGCTGGAACAGATGCCGAGGATCTTTGCCGAACTGGGGCTGGAACGAGGCCGGCTTGGGTTCGAGTTGGGTGATTGCATGACTTTGGGCATCAACACCAACGACTTCCTGGCGCTGCGCGAGTTGATGCTACGGGCGCAACTAGTCGATGGCTCAACGGTGATCTGCCGTCTGATGAGCATCCATACGCCTTGGGAAATCGCGTGCGTGCGCAAGGCTTGTGAGGCTACCGTGTGGATCTACGCCCAGATCCGCGGCGTGCTGCGGCCGGATCTCGCGGAACGCGAATTCGTCGATGCGCTGGGTGTGGCTTTCGCCGGCCACTTCGGCGATGGCTACGCGTACCAGGTGGGTGGCCTGTGGGACGTGCGCAATCCTGGGGCCGGCGACTCCAACATCTTCCACGAGGCCGTGACCAACCGCGTCTTCCGGAAAGGTGACCTGGTCGCGCGGGGGGGCAAGCTACCGCGGCTACGGCGGCGACGTGGACCGGCTCTGGTACATCGGTGACCCGCCGCGGATCGTCCGCGATTACGATCAATAGAGCGGGAACAGCATGGATATCAGGATGATAACCATCCCCGCGTTTCTCCACGCTACTCTCCGTTTCCCGCCGACGCTGGTGGCGTCCATGCTCGTCCTTGCGAGAGCGCGTCATTGACATTAATGCCCGATTAGGGCCATGTATAACGACCCGCGGCGGCCGGTCCCACCGCGTTTCCATAAGGTAGCATGCCCGTGGGGCCAGCGTTTCGGAGCTGGCGATAGGGTTGTCTGCCTCCGTCCGAGAGTCCCTCAACGTCAATGACGCACTCTCGCACAGTTGGTCGACGAGACCGAGGTGCCGACGACCCATGCCGAGCACTACTATTTCGGGACCGAGTTGCACCGCATGGGCGTGCGCTGGGTCAGCCTGGTACCACGATATGTCGGCCGGTTCGAGAAGGGCGACTATATCGGCGATGTCACCGTGTTTGAGGCCGACATCGCCGTACATGCGGCGATCGCGCGCACCTTGGGACCGTACAAGCTCAGCCTGCACTCAGGCTCCGATAAGTTCAGCATCTATGAGCCTGCGGTGCACCAGACCCGCAGCCTCGTGCTCCGTCAAGACCGCGAGGACCAACTACCTGGAGGCGCTGTGCACCGTGGGAAAGCTCGCCCCCGACTTACTGCGGTCCATCTACGCGTTCGCGCGGGAGCGCTACGAGGCCGACCGTGCCAGCTATCATGGCTCGGCCCACGTGGACCGCACGGCGGCGCCGGTGTTCCTGTCGGACCGTGACCTGCCTGGGCTCCTAGAGCAGTTTGACGCCCGCGAGATTCTGCACGTGACGTTCGGCTCGGTCTTGACGGAGCACAATGCCGCCGGCCAGCGGCGTTTCTACGACGACCTGATAGGCGTGTTACGGGCGCATCCCGACGCCTACGCGGACGACCTGGGAAAGCATTTCCTGCGTCACCTGCGCCCTTTCGCGCAAGGGTCGCGGTCTATGCCTGATACAATGGGAACGCGGGACAGAGGAGTGGGGGCGTAGCGTGTCACAGGACAGAGATTCTACGGTGCCGGGCCTGCCAGCGGCGCTGTCACCATGGGCGCTGGGCGCGACGTGCCCGACGCTTTCTTATCTTGGTGAGACACTGCGGCACTGCACAGAGGACGACCTCATCGCGCACCTCGGTGTCGTCGGCGGCCCCATCGAGTTGATGACCCGCCTCGTCGAGACGGGCCTGTGCGAGGTTGCCATCTCGCATCACCGTTACACCCTGCTCAATACCATGGCCGACCCGTTCTGGGACGCGGGCCGGCGGGCTGGCGTCGCGGCCGTCAATGCGGCCCCTCTGGCAGTGGCATCCTGGTGCGACGGAGGACGTGGAGGACGTGCTGGAGCGGGCACGACGGCTGGAAAAGATCCGCGCGCGTCACGGCGTGCCGCCCTGGGAGATAACCCACGTTTTCAGCAACCACAGGTCGCCGTTCCAATCATTAAGTTATTCGTGAAGTGTTGAGACTGCGCAATCAGAGGCGGAGGACACCCATGAACTATGCTAAGCTCGGTCGTTCCAATCTATCGGTGAGCAAAATCTGCCTGGGTACCATGCACTTCGGACCATATGCATCACAGGAGGACGCATTCCGGATCATGGACCGCGCGCTCGACCTCGGCATCAATTTCTGGGACACCGCCAACGTCTATGGTGGGCTTGGAAACCGTGGTCGTTCGGAAGACATCATCGGCAATTGGTTCGCGCAGCGGTCGGACGGCCGCGACCGCGTCGTGCTGGCCACGAAGGTGTACCACTCCATGTCTGAGAGTGACATCCCGAACGAGGAACGCGGCATCTCGGCCTACAAAGTGCGCAAGCATGTGGCCGATTCGCTGCGGCGCCTACAGACCGACCACATCGATCTGTACCAGGTTCACCACATCGACCGCCGCGTCGCCCCCGAGGAGTTCTGGGGCATCTTCGAGCGGCTAGTGGCGGACGGGGACATCCTGTACACGGGGTCAAGCAACTTCCCAGGCTGGGGGCTCGCGAAGTACCAGATGCAGGCATGGCAGCGCGGCTCCATGGGGTTCGTGTCCGAGCAGACGATGTACAACTTGCTGTGCCGCGTCCCTGAACTGGAGGTGCTGCCGGCAGCACAGGACTTCGGCATCGGCGTCATAGCGTACATGCCCTTGGCAGGGGGACTATTGACGGGTAAGACACAGGCCCTGGAAGGATCACGTACACGCCAGGTCGAGGGCGAGTACGGCATCAGCCTTGGTCCCGACAACAAACAGTTTGCTGCCTTCTCTGCGCTCTGCCGGGAGATCGGCGAGCGGGAGCACAGCGTAGCCATCGCCTGGACGCTCCATAATCCGGCGGTCGCCTCAGCAATCGTCGGCGTACGCACGGTCGAGCAACTCGACGGACTCGAGCGTGCGGCCGAACTGGAACTTAGCTCCGAGGTCTTGAACCGGTTGGATGAGATCTTTGACATCAACCATGGTCGCGCTCTTCAGCGCGGGCCGGCCCCCGAAGCATACGCTTGGTAGACAATTGTGATGCCCTGTGTGTTGGGGGCAACAGCATGTTGCATACAGCTGGCGGCGACGCCTGCGCGTCGATGCAGTGAGCGATAGTGGCAGCCGCATCGGGAGCAGTCGGTTGATCACCGAGGTACTCGTCCGGTACTTGTGCAACATGCTGTTGCCCCCAACACCCTGTGCTGGCTGTTTAGTTCATCCGCGCGACGGAATGGCAAGAAGTATCGTGCGGATGAACTAAACAGCCAGCACAGGGCGCCTTCGAGGACGACGTCGGCGTCAACGGCCAAACGTCTACCGCGATTCGACGAGCGGCTTCACGTCCTCGATCAGCCGGACCAGGCTTTCGTCGTCGTATGGTGCGGAGAACGTACAGGTGAAGCTCCTGAAGCCCAAGTCCCCGAAGGCGCCCATTCGTTCAGCGATCTGCTCAGGAGTTCCGGTCCAGTAGAAGGAGTTCGTCGCTGCAGGCGGCTCATCCCCGTTGACCTCAAACATCCGCTCGAGAGCAGCACGCGCATCGCGCTCGCGATCTCGGATGACGACGGCGCAATCCAGCGTCAGTTCGATCTCCGCCAGGTCGCGACCCACTACGACGCAGTGAGCACGAAGGACCTCGATCTTATGGCTCGCCTGGTCGAGGCCAATCTGCGCGCTCCACATGTCGGCGTACCGCGCCACCGTTCGAAGCGTCTTCCGTTCTCCAGAGCCGCCGACCATGATTGGGAGTCGATCCTGAAGCGGTCGAGGTTCGAGGCGCAAATGATCCGTCCGGTAGTGAGGGCCACCGTGCGTGACCTCCTCACCGGTCAAAAGTGGTCGGATGATCGACAGTGCCTCATCGAGCCAATCCAGACGGTCCCCGGCGCTTCGCCCGAACTCAAGTCCATAAGCCGCATGTTCGCGCGCCTGCCAGCCGCCTCCCAAGCCAAGAATGGCTCGCCCGCCGCTGATGTGATCGATCGTCACTATTGTCTTCGCGACGACCGCCGGATTGCGGAAGGTGTTGGCACCGACCAGAAGCCCAAGCCGAGCCCGAGTCGTCGTTGCCGCGAACGCCGCCAGAATCGCGTAGCTCTCGAATACTGACTGGCTCGCGTCGTCGGTTCCCGCCAGCAGATGATCCGGGAGCCACAGATGGTCGTAGCCGAGCTCATCGACCCGCTCCGCCGCCGCGTGGAGGCTCGGCCAATCCACGGCTCGTGGCGACAGCTGGACCCCGAGACTCATTTTTCCCACGTCTCCATCCTCCACAGTTGTAGGAGAGGGATGCGTCAGGACTCAGAACACAAACGAGCTCTGACACGCATCGTCTCGTCATCTTCCAACATCGATTGCTGCTACATGCCCTGCATCAGCACGCACACCTTTCCCCACCCAGTCTGGAATTGCCGCTGGTGCTCGGAGCGCGCGACCGTTTCGTTCATCCGTATGCGGATACGGAAGTGGTAGCGTTCAGTGAATTTGTGAACTAAACATAAGAATGAGCGATCCGAGAGAGAGATATAAAGGAGAAGGTTACTCGACCAGCCACACATTGTCCACAGCTAATTCTGCGTCCTGACGCATCCCTCGTTTCCGAGCGGTGGGGGCAGCGCCTGCTTTCGGCTCCTACCGTACTCAAACCTGACGCAACCCCTGGGCGAGGACGGCGTCCATCGTCTGCATGATCGAGACGCTCTCATCTAGGGGCATCAACGGGCTCTCCAGGAGACCCTCTCGTAGGCAGCGTGCCACCTCGTCGGCCTCGTGCCACATACCACGTCCCTCGTGTGGCTCGTCGATGCGGATCGTGTCTCCGGCCCGTGGGATGATGGTGAAGGAGGTGGGCGCGTAGAAGTTGCCGTCTATCTCAATGCGGGCGTCGGTACCGACGATCGTCGCCCTGGTTGGGGTCCTTGCTGAGGATGTGCAGGTCAAGATGGCCTGGGCGCCGCTGGCGTAGCCGAACAACATCGAGGTCTGACCATCGACACCGGTGAACGCGGGGTCGATGAGCGTGACGATTCGGTCTGGAGTACCCAGCAGCATCGACGCGAACGACACCGGATAGACGCCCAAGTCTAGCAGCGCGCCGCCGCCGAGTTCGGGGGCGAACAGTCGAAAGTCCGGATCTTTGGGAAACCATTGACCGTGGTCAGCGGTGACCGCAACGATGTCACCAAGTGCCCTTTCGCCGAGCAGGCGGCGGATCTGCGCGATGAGGGGCAGAAACCGGGTCCACATGGCCTCCATCAGGAATAGTCCTTCGGCGCGCGCGGTAGCTACCAGATCTTGGGCCTCGGCGGCGTTCATCGTGAACGCTTTTTCTACGAGCGCCGGCTTGCCGGCACGCAACGCGAGCATCGCGGCCGCGTGATGCATAGGGTGCGGTGTGGCCACGTAGACGACGTCGACGTCGGGGTCGGCGACCAGGGCCTGGTAGCTCGCGTGCCGGTTGGGGATGGCGAACTTGTCAGCGAACTGGTTCGCGGTATCCAGGTGGCGAGACCCGACCGCGACCACTGTGCCCGAGTCGGTGAACATCAGGTCGGCGGTGAAGCCATTAGCGATCCCTCCGGAGCCAATTATTCCCCAGCGCAGCGGTTCGTTCATGGGTGTGTCCCTTCTGTTGAATGCGGGCAATGAATAGCACCCATTCGGGCGTTCTTTCATTCGTTGTTAGACGCGCGATAGTAAAGCGTGCGCTGGGCCGGTCGATGATCGGACGACTAGTTCTGGTGCGAAGAAGATCTCGTCCGACCGCTGAACGCGGCCCATCATCTGCCGCACGAGTAGGCCAACAGCTGCCTTTGCCATCGCAGCCACGGGTTGCCTGATCGTCGTCATGGGGGGGGCGACAAAAGGCATGAACATCGAATCGTCGTACCCGATGACAGAAATGTCGTCCGGTACTGTGAGACCGAGTCTGCGGGCCGCCCTATAAGCGCCGAGAGCCATCACGTCACTGCCACATACGATGCCCGTGGCGCCTTGAGTGATCAGGTGGCTAGTGGTCGACGTGCCTCCCTCGAGGCTATAGAGCGACCGGTCGACCAGCCCGGTGACGCCCTCGTATCGTCCTACGGTCTCATTGAATGCTTGAACCTTCCGCGCTCCCGGTACGTGTTCATTGTCGGCAATGGCTAGCCCGATGAACCGATGGCCCAGTTGAACGAGGTGCCCAACCGCCAACTCAACCGCTTCTTTGTCGTCAGTGGAAACACAGGGGATATTGAGGTCTGACGCCAATCCGTCAATCGCCACCACCGGTAGGTTTCTCTCAACGAGAACCCGGTAATGCATATGGTCAGCGCTCACCACTGAATGCATGCCACAGATGAAGATGACGCCAGCCGCCTGCCTATCAACCATCGTCTGCGCGTACACCGACTCAGACGGACCACCCTCCTGAGTGGCGCCAAAGAGAGGAGTTAATCCATGCTGAGCTAGATATCCCCCAATGGCTTCCGCGAACGCAGGAAAAATAGGATTCCCAAATAGAGGCATGATAACCCCGACCACCCGATTGGCCTGAGGGCGAAGGTGCGTTGGACGCTTATAGCCCAACACATCTACGGCAGTGTGAACCGCATCCCGCGTAGTGGAAGCAACCCCTGGACGATCGTTCAGCACCCTGCTGATCGTGGATTCACTCAACCCGGTGTATTCTGCAACGGCCTGCAATCGACGATTCATACCTGCTACATTACCAGTCCATCGAACTAACGGGGGCACGACCGGAAGTTGGTCCAGTGACGGGGCTAGTACCTTTCGCCTGAAAACATTCCGCACATTCAGCGACCCGTTCGCCCGTGAGCAGCGCGAAGATCGAGTACCTTTTCTGCGGAACCATTTCCGTCGGACGGTACTAGTGTGTGCCTGATCTCCCTGCTCAGCGTCCGATTTCGCTCCTGCAGCGACCGGCCTGTGCCTACAATAGCACGCGGATGACGGGAAGTCAACCCCCCCCTTGCAAAATGCAGTCATTTTGCTGCAACATAGCTCTTGACCCGTGACCGATCGGGCGTCCCGAGTTCGGGTGGGGAGTGTCGAGCAGGCCTGTGATGGGGCTCAGTTGGTACATGGCGCAATGAGTAGCGCTTTGCTCGTCTATGGAGCGATCTCAGCTGGACTTTGGCCAATCTGTGCAGTATGGCTGGTTAAGCCACACGGGTGCCCGTAAACGGGTACCGGCATTTTTTGCATGTCGGTATTTCAGGGCGACATGCATAAAAGCCGGCAGAGATGCACAGTTACCCGCAGCGTACCCAGGCATGAATGGTAACGATAGGTGTAGGGTAGGAAGCGAACGCCCGTCGGTTACCCGGTGGGTCGCGCGGCATCCCCCCTCCAAACCGTGCTGACACCTTTCAGCGTACACGGCTCTCCCCCTACACACATGC
>JAABUV010005255.1_pt1 | contig 14870 bp, 11 predicted proteins | sample 5559971 | NCBI WGS metagenome assembly JAABUV01 (sample SAMN10711881, study PRJNA513362) | rock metagenome | isolation source: Antarctica rocks | place: Antarctica: Victoria Land, Knobhead nord | collected 2015-12-19
GCAACTCAACATCAGAGTGCTGAGAGTTTCCTTTCTGCAGCAAGAAAGAGCTTCAAGCGATACGCGGCAGGTTCATTCCCAACTAGAGAGCAGAGGAGGCAAGTGAGGTGGAGACCTGACAAGTGCTTCCTCATAGTTGAACGAAGCAGTGAACAGGCTGACCAAGCTGTGGAGGCCCCGCTCACGAGTCGTTGCTCTGCAGTCAGGACAAAGAGTGTGTGTCCAGAGCTTTGCTGGTCAGAAGTTCTGTGTAAGAAAAAGCAGCGGGCATCCAAGGGGCTTGTAGTGCAATACTTGCCGTTTCTCATAAAGTGCATCGATACTGGCTTCGAACGGATCGTCTTCGATGGTGGAGCTATCGTCGAAGCCCAGGTCAGCTAGGGAAGACAGTGTACTTGCGCTAGCCGCACTTTCTGAGTCCTCGTCTCCTGCCTGCGATCCTTTCTTTTTAGATCCCTTTTCTGCAGGTGGTAACCAGAAGTCAACAGTATCATAGTGAACGCGGTTTGCGGACAGTGAAGTGCTGAAGCTAACAACGACAAGTGGTCGGACTGTTTCCAATTTCACGAAGAGCTGTGTGTCAGACACTGATACAATTTGACATGCAGTTGCGATGTTAGATCGCAGTAAAGCCGATCGCGCAGAGATCACAGCAGCGCACCGTGCAAAATGTTTGGACGCTCAACCAAATTGAAGAGGCTGAGTCAGTCCCGAAGGCTGCTTTAGGGATAACAATCTAGCAAACAAATCTTTCTGCTTCACACACAGAGCTCCAAGGTTTACAAGCTTGCCTTGCGGTCGAAGACACTGCCCGAGCATTACTTCAGGTTCGCTGCCAGATAAGTTGGGAGAGCCTGGGCGGGCATCGCCACGCACTGGCTTGCGCAGCCTGGGCCCATGGGGTTCAAGGCTGATGCTGATCAGGGCACAGCAACCGAGCAAGCTGGTCAAAAGAAGCTGCAGAATAGAGCACCATTGCCTGGCGAGAAGCCGGACCAAAATCAGCAGTCAGCAATGGACGTCATTGGTCAGGTACTCTGGCCTCACTTAGACTTTTACTGACTTGAAGCATTCCAGCAGGCACGCAGGAACAGGCAGCCACTTAGAGACCCTAGCACAGCCAACACAGTGTATCTGTGGGCATGCTGCACTTGTTGAGGCGGCTATCACGTTGCTGATATGTAGGACAGCTGGTTTTGGCATTGCAGATACAGAAGGATGCTGCACGAGGGGAGAGGGTCCCGCTCAATTTGGCCTTTCTGGACACTCATCAAGCCCCATGCATGGTGGTGATTGGACAGCACTTCAAGGATGGGCGCTTCATGGCAACATTTCTCAATCAGGTGCTTCAAGACAACAGTTGTAAGTTGATGACAGCCATGCTATGCAGCAGCTACAGGTGCAAGATGCATGTTGCAGCAGCTCCCATGGGTGTTCTACAAAGAGACCATCACCAGCAAACCTCTGCATTCCTGTGTTGGTCTTTGGTCACACAGTATTGTACGCCACATGGTCAGGTCACTTTGCCTTGTGTACACTATGGCATGCAATGTTCTGCCAGTCAGAAAAGCTTGCTCTGTGTCATGATGCATCATGACCTTGACAAAGTCAGTAATAGTGATGTCTTGCCTTAACATGTCACTGGTCATCACAATCCATGTTGCGTCACCTAAATATGTAAGCCACCTGCTGCTGGCCCAGATCATAGCACACTCAACCAATTTCTTTTCAAGATCACTTTGGTAAACCATAGATGCAGCCTTGTTTATAATATCTGCAAAAAAAGCATTTCAGCCGTGCAACAGACGCGCCCTGGCATACGTGTGCAGTGCAATCACAAACTGGGCAGTCCTGTCAATCCCTATTCCACCATTGAAATGGCTTGATGCCCTCTGCTGCAGATCATGAAACAGGCAAATGAGATCACTCGCCAAGACAGGTGCTTGCAATGCAGCTTACTACATCCACATTGAAGCAGATGTTAGCATATGGTCTTTGCAGGTTATGGGGCAAATCAGGCATGTGGCGACAGGCGTCCAGACACTTGCTTGCACTGCTGCTGACTTTCTGCTGACTCATCCATCATCACCAGTAGCAGCGGTGACTCATGGCAGCATGCCTTGCAGGTCATTGCCTGGGCAAACAAGGCATGTGACAGCGGCTATCCAGACACATGCTTGCAGTGGGCCGGCTTCCTAGCTAAGCTTGCCATACACTATGATAGAGTATCTGATGGCCATGCCGATGTTGGCATCATGAACAGGGTAAGCCTGTTCTCGACTAGTTTGTCCAGCAGCAGAGCTACTGCCAATGCTAGTTGCCAATAAGTATCTATGCAAGCCATGCTACTGAATGCTTGATTCTTGTATTTAATCAATCATGCATGCACGCATGGCTTTCTTCCTGCCTTTTGTAGAATATGAACTTTGACACTCATGTCTTCCTCAAGGATCAGCTATGTAAAGCGCTGAAAAGAGCATTACAGTATGCATCTTCTGCACTGACATCCACCACCATTGCTTGTCGCATGTCATGCAGACATTGGTGTCATCAGCAAGGTAAGCTTGATACAGCGTTATCATCATTAGTTGGTTTTCCGTACAATGGGCATTCCTTCTACTGAGTGTCTAGTGGTCATGCAAGTTGAAGCATCCTGAGCAGAACGCTGAGTGTATGCTACCATGACAAGCAGACCCCAGCCATTACATGCCAGTGCTGTTGTAAATGCAAACCCTGGCTTTTGCAGCTGAAAAATTGCAAGAAGGGTAGAACTCCACTGACGCTGTGGCAATTGCAGGGCATGTGAAGTGTGTACGCAGGGGACAACCGCAGGTGCAAAGTGTTACAAAAGTAGAATTGCATGAGAAACCAAATACCCTGGGCACATTTTCCCCAATCCTGAGACAAGTACCCCACAACCCCCATCCCATGCGACACGCCCCCTTACTCAGATCCATTGTACTGCTGCCTGCAGCTGACAAACAGGGTCAGGTGCAACATGCAACTCTCTATTGGGCAGACTAGGGCAGGGAGTGTATGACCACAGAGCAAGCACACAGCAGACCTTTTTGAGTCCACTCAACCTTTTACGAATGCTGTCTGCAGATGACAAGCAGGGCAAGGTCAATCAAAGCTCTCGGGGAATCCAGGGCAAGTGAGCGCATGAGCAGGGGTGAACGAGTGCATGGTGTCACAGGGGTCTTGATAGAATGGGGTATGGATGAGTACCGCCTGATAGAGACTGTCACAGAGCGCTTACGCACCATCAATGATGCCATCAGGTATTGTTCACTTGCACTGAACAGTGACACCCATGGGTGTGTCATTGAAAGCTCTTGCTGAGAGCCTGCATGAGCCATGCATGATGCCAGGTAGTTGTACTCAATGCGCAATGTCAAGGCTTGAAGTGAGTGCCTGCATACTGTCATTCATGCCATCAGCTTTGCAGAAGGCTTGACAAGCCATGTTTGGTGCGACCTCAAATTGTTTGTTTGCTTCTTGGTATGTTCTTGGGCTGCTTGCTAGAAATTGCACGCTAGCTTCAGGCAGACGGCCAAGCACATTTGCTCAGGCTTTGTCAAATGTCAAATACAACTGGAGATCACCATCGCCACTGTACAAGGGCTTGCAGGCGCATTGCCTGTGCCCAATGGGATATGTGATTGTGTTTCCAAATGCTGTGCAGGTGTCTGGATTTGCTTTCTAATGCATCTGCTGCTGCTGGAATTGCCCCTGCTGTAGTTCCTGTTCCCATCAAGGCCCCCTGAAAACCCCAAAAGACCCTTTTAAACCCCTGAGTGCAATGTACTACTGTGCGGCACTACTGTGCAGCTGCGCTACTGTTGCACAACCCTGTGCAACACCAGAATGGTGCATGTTGCCGCTGTGAGCACACAACAGGAGTTCAGCAGACAGCCAACGTGGCCCTGCAGATTGGATCAAGTTGTTTGCAAGCTGTGCTATGATATGCTTTTGCAGTCCAATGAGCTCGAGACAGTATTAGTTTGACTTACAAGATGTTGCACATTCATAGCACACAGCATTACATATAGCATGATACAGCATAGTTGAATGCTACAGTTGTCAGGCATTGACTGTGGCTTTGCTTCCTTCAGCAATAATCTTGTGCCTGTCATGCGTCTGCAAACTTTGCTTTAAGCATGCCTGCTGTAATTTGTAGGTACATAAAGCAGTTCATGCATATGTTTCTTTGGTGCATTGACGTTGTCATTGGACCTAATGCTATTTATGCTGTTGCAATTGCATGGTGATGATCATTTGCTGGCGTCGTCTGTGGGTTCCTGTGCAATCAGTAGCCTCTTGGGCATATAGCTAGAACAGAACAAACCCATGTTAGAAGTTGCTAGCTACCATACAGGCATACCTGGGCTCGTAGCAAGTGCCCAACGCATCCCAGACATACAGCACTCTGTATGTCCACTGTTGTATATCCTGCATACATAGGCTAGCAGATCACACATGCCTATGGTTCCAAATTTTAAAAGCGGAGTCTGGCATAAAATGTGCAAGGCTGTGCAACGTTGTTGCATGAGACGCATCTTCAAAGAACATCAGTGCACATGTGGGATCAGGACTGTCCAAAGCAAACCACGTTCACGCAAGGCCATTGTGGAGGTCCACGGCCTGCAGCAGTCCAGCACTCAGCTTTAGAGTTCCCAATTACGACACTGCTACCACTGAGCATAAGAGCTGCACCCTCAACATCCTTTACAGACAAGTAGAGACTTTCAAGCATAGGCCAGTCACCAGCTAGTAAGCACTGAATAGCTGGTGCAGCGCAAAGTTGACTGAGATGCCATTTCTCAGATCCAAAACTTTGAGCAAAGCCCATCTGCCCTTAGCAAGCTGAGATATAGCCTCAAAGTCAGATTTTTCTTCATACAAACAGTTATTCAAAATGTGTGTCTCTAAGCCTAAGAGCGGCAGTCGTGCTTGTACCAGATGAGCAGCGGCATCTGCTTCCACATCACCAAAAGCTAGGCCCAGGTGCCTCAAATTTGTCCAGCTGCCTTGCATGAGCCCTGTCAAAATTCTGCTGTCTAGACCAAAATTGGACAAATCCCATGATGTCAACAACAGCAGCTTTGCATTGCTGATCAATGAGCAAGCAACGTTGCTCGTTGCAGAGTATAATGCTCTTGCATGTCTCTCAGCATAAGATAGTCAAGAATTAACTTTGTCAACATCGGACACCGCAATTTTAAGAGCCTTTCAATCTCCAATGGCACCGTACAACATGAAGGGAGCCCCAGAAACTGCAAATGTGGCCATTGTTGAGACACAAGCTGCATTACTAACCAGGCATCAAGCCTGATACAACCCATGATGTTGTGCCAGACTATGAATGGCTAAACAGACATGATGGGGGCTCGCAATCCCTGGGGCCATGATGTCTGTACATGGGCAGACAAGTTTATTATAACCCAAGTGCAGGGCTGCTACAGCATTACCACCTCCTACTTGTACACATTCCGGATGTGGCCACTGTCCGCTGGTCAGATGCAACATATTCAAATCCTTAAGAAGTGGCCAGATAGCCTGAGTCATGTCAGCTGCAGCTTCTGCGCCTGCATCAAGATTGCCGCTTAGGTCTTGAGATTCTAGCTGCTCCCAACCAGCCTAGGTCAACCAATCCATAGCTACATGATCCAACGAGTTGTACTTGAGGTTCAAGATCTTCAAGTTTGACCAATCAGCACATGCTAAAGATTGCATTGCAGGTGACCGAATTCCGTGATAGACCGAATCGACTCAGGGCCTGCAAGACGGTTTGCGCTTTTGAAAGCAAACCCTGCAAATCAACTTGGAAAGCTGAAGCCTGTAGCTGTTGATGGCACCGTACAACATGAAGGGAGCATCAGACTGGCGGGAGGTAGCCAGAAGAAGGGCAAACAGCTGTGGTACACGCAGTGGGGCGGTTCAAGGGTTCGAGGGGCGATTAGGTCAAAATTGCTTTGCAATAGGAAGCGGAGAGCGTTGGCCTAAATTTAGACCAGTGCTCAGCAGCTTCAGCATCAAGCTATGGACTGGCTGTCCGTAGCTCGGGCCAGTGCTGCGTCGAGGGGCGGCTTACTGACCCACAAACGCACTGCACTGCTACAAAGCTTTCAAAGCCCCGGGTAGGCTTGCTTGCCTGGCTCTTATCGGCAATTATGGACGAAGTACAGATGAATCTTGCGCAATGCAACGTTCAACATTTTTGCAGGCTAACACTGCGAAGCACACAGCGCTGTAAGCAACGATCACTCTCCAGGGCTGCTACAAAGCAGCAAGCGTTCGAGCAAGAAGCACGTCCAAAGACTGCACCAAAGGCAAAAGCATTGCGAAGTAACAGTAGTGTGCAGGTCTTGCAGATTTGAACGTCCAAAAAGAGGGGGTGAGAAGGCAACTTGTGTTGCAGGGCGCCTGCTATGGCTGTGGTCTGAGTCTGCAAACAGTGCAGCCAGGAGCAGCTGGCTATGTCACCTTGGAGAAGTATGCGACCCGGCTTCAGCACAAGCACCTGAACAAGTTCCTGTGTGAGCGCTGTCAGGAGCTGAGCAACGGCCACATGATCCCTGCAGTTGAAGACTTCAGCAGCAGAAATCTATCAGGTCAGCTTGCAATTGAGTGATGTTGGTGTAGTTCTAGAGATGCAGCTGCTTGATCCAACAGCCCATTCTGAATGGATATATGCATTCAATTTTCTTCAGCATCATTCTCAATGGTTAGAAAGTGTTCACACTGCATGCATTTTACATTTTGATGCCAGTAATGACACCTCGCTCCTGACTTTCATGCATCACCCTTTCTTGCATGTACTTACAGCAATGCACAGTCAGTAGACAAAGCTGATTTTGCAAACCTGTTATGTGCTTCAATACACACCAGCTCCAGTTGCACGCCGTTATGTTGTGAGGAAATGATTGGAATATGTCTTCATCATATCTCTGGATACTGTTCTGAGTTCTGCTGACAAGCGGCACCCTGATCATACCAGAGCAGATCAGAGCTCAACTCAAAAGCATGACTCAGCAACACAATCTTGCATTCCAAACCTATGCAGCCTCAGGCTAACACCAAATAGGTCTCATTTGTCTCTGCATCATTGCAGAGGAGGTTCTTTTTTGCTTTTAGGTCTTCAGCTGGCTGGCAAAGCCCTGATTTCACCAGATCAGCTCAGGAATCAGCTCAAGGGCTTGGCCGAGCAGCGTATTCTGGCTGTCTTAGTAATCGACCTCTTGGACTGCAGTGGCAGCTTCCTGAGCCGTGTCAGAGACCTTGTGGGACGCAACCCTGTTCTGCTGATTGGCACCAAGGTGAGCAGTACATCTGCAAACATGTCAATATGCAGACTTACCGGTAAGTGGCAAGATCATACCAGCATGTCTTTTTGACATGTGTCAGGGATTTTGTTCACCTTTGTATGCTGCTCGCTGAAGTCAGGGTCATAACGTTGAGGTCTTCATGCCAGACCAGACCACACATCATTGCTTGTCTTGACAGCAGCTTACTGGCTGGTGTCGGAGGCTGTCAGAGGCTGTTCAAGAGGCAAAAAGGGAACCCTGGGCTGTAGTTTTTACACTGGTGTTGATCCTCTTGATTGTCAAAGCGCATCATGACATGGTACTGGTAGCATCATTCATCCAATATCTGGATGTGGGCACATGACCTTCGAATGCAGTATAGTTCTTGAGTTAACCCAGATGCTGGTAGAGCATGACCCAATGATACGTGAGCATGCTTGCAGATGTTGTCAACTTTTGCCTGACAATGCTGTAGCCACACACTCACTGTGGCCCATGTGGCCGAATAGTTCTACATGACAGGCCGTCCGCGCAATAGGCCCCTGTGACAGAACGTACCTGCAAGAGCCCCTTCCACATGGCAGGGCATTCCTGCAAAGGTCCCTTCTCAACGGCACGACGTTTCTGCACAAGCTCTTCTACATGACAATTCCGCATCTGCACTGTTGATCAGGCTCATTGCAGACGGATTTGCTATTCCAGTTTGGATTAGTAATGGCCACTGCCAGCTAGTGCCTGCCACAGCTGCAGAGTCCTTGTCACTGCTGCCAAATCTATAGTAGTACTAGTCAAGCAAAAGCCCTGCAGGCTCTGCCCGACAATCACCGCCATGCCTCGTATGTGGTTGTTATAGGTGGATCTGTTGCCAAAAGGCACTGATACGGCAGCAGTCACAGAATGGCTTCTGGCCACCGCTGGCCACCGCCGCCTGAATGTAGTCAACGCTCATCTGGTGGGCAGCCCTGCAGGGCAGGGCGTTTCTGAAGTGGCCTCTGCCATCTTACGGGACCGTAAGGGGCGTAGCGTATATGTGTTAGGCGCAGCAAATGTGGGCAAGTCATCATTCATCAGAGCTCTAGTCAGGTAAGCACTCTGTCTTGTCATTAAATGTTTGCCATCGTGAAGAAAAGGCTGTAATAGCATGAGTGTGCACACAACTTGTGCACTATTTTTTGTTTCTGGCAAGCAGGTGCCTTCAGCCAGCACCTAACACGTAATCCTGCCAAAGATCCAACAGAGTTGAGTCAGCGACAACAAGCTTCACGTTTGTAGCACGCGCAATTTTGACATACCTGCTATAGCTCTCATGCCTCAGTACGCACGTGGCATGCAGAGAGATGAGTAAGGGGAGCAGCAGGTGTTTCCAGCCTACTGCCAAGGCGCAGTCGCGGCGCCTGCCTGTGGAGTCAGCAATGCCCGGCACCACTTTGCAGACTATCGAGCTGAAGGCCTTTGCATCTGGTGGTGCCTTGTTTGGTGAGTCCCCGATCTTGGGATTTGATGCTTTGGGGCGTAGGGCTTTGTTAGTTTAGGGTCTGCGCAACAGAGCAGTTGGGGCATAGGGCTTTGTTGGTCTAGGGGTCTGAGCAACAGAGCAGACAAGCGCCCAAGAGACAGGCTCCCCGGGTGAGATTGGGGATGAGGGTAATTGGGCAAAAGTGTGACAGGAGAGCTGCTTCTTTGTGTGGAGTTCTTCTTTCTGCCATCGAGAATTCTCTGAATCCTCACCCTTGCATTGCAGCTTAGCTCATCACCCCTAGTCACTATTTGGCCACCCTTGCTCATTAGTCAGCCAAGCTGATCACGACTTGGAGGCGATTGAGCTGAATGGCATCGTGCTCAGTGATGCCTTTCTTATGGGAATGTGCTCTTGAGTTGTGTAGGACAGCGCCTCGTGCTCATGACATAGCCTGTGAATCTTCATCAGAACCACTCAAGGGTTTGGTAAGCCTACACCCTACTCTCCAAACCCTAAACCCGGTTTGAGTGCCCTTGCAGTCTGTGAGACAGTTTTCCTTGTACTCTCATCGCTGTGCATGATTCTTCATATGAACCATCGTCTCAGGTCTACTAAATCCCCAACTTCAAGCCCTAAACCCTAAGCCTACTTACCCTAGTGCGCTATTGACATCTTGTGCTGACCTGTACATCCAGACTCCAGAGTACAGGAGTACAAATTCCTCGACGTATCACTGTGTTTCAAGGGCTCTTCAGCCAAGCAAGCAGGTGCATTCATTGTCATGCAGCCGCTTGGGACTCACTCAGGGAGTCAGCAGGCAGTGGCTGACTCAACATGGGGCAACAAAGATCAGATGTTTAGGCCAACAGCACCTACAACAACACCTTTAACAAAAAATCAGGCGTACCAATCAAGACTTTTCACTCATAAAGCTGTGCATGACAGTCAGCAGCTTGTGTTACTGCTGCAGACACTCCCGGCGTTCATCTTCACCACCGCCTGCCCCATTTACTATCCCCAGAGGATCTCAAGGAGCTGCACCCCCGCAAGCGGCTGCGGCCCTACTACCCTCCCATGCCCCAGGACCTGGCCCCTCAAGAAGAAGAAGAAGAAGAAGACACAGCTTCCAGGAGCAGCGCAAATGCCATAGACACAACAGGGTAAGTGGCTGCTGCAACCCTAACCCCAAGTGCTAAACCCTACCACAGCTGCTGCACACCTTTTCTTGGGCCAAAACTCTGAGCATCATGTTGCCATTTTGACCTGGCGTCTCTGCTCATCATCAGCAGATGCCGTAGTCGCTTTGTATGGCACTGGTGTCATGTTATACTGATGTTATACTGGCAGTGTGCTGACGCTGTTCTGTAATGATGTTGCATTAGCATAGTGCAAGCAAAGCTTGAGAAGCTGTCGATGACTCTTTGATTGTTCCAAGGCTACATACATGATCATGTCAGACCTGCCATTAAAATCCAAGTGCTTCACACCCTTATTCCTCATTTATGAAGCATTTTTTGGGCCTAAGTCTGCAGCAATGCATGCAAAATGAGGGTCCGCCAGAGTAGGTCTGTATATCACATGGAAATTGAAACTGTTAGTGTCGTTATATTTCTGTTGCAGGAATTGTCTGCCAAATCCCTTAGGACCAGTTGTCATCATAGATTAGCTGGTTGCAAAGGAAAGCTTTTGCGTGATCATGACTGTGTCTTTACAGGCTTTGTATGTGGGATCTATCAGTGCCAACACACATGCATGACGAGGGTCTGCAAGCATAGGTCTGTATGATATTTGCGCTTGCGCACCCACGATAGGTTTTTCAAAATTAAATTTGAGTAGAATTGCTTAAAATTGACTAAATTTGAGTAAGTTTGAGTAAAATTGAGTAATTTAATTTGTTTTATTTGTGTTCCAGGTTGGTATCGGCGACCTATCAGTGGGGCGGAGTTGCCAGGGTGGACGTAGTTTCTGCCCCATCCGGTACAGCCCTGGCCTTCTATGGCCCTCCTGCCCTTCATGTGCATGCCCTGCCCTTTGTGGGTCAGGAAGAGGTGGTACAGTCAGCAGCAGCACTGGCAGCTCAGTCTGACTCAGCACAGCGTGACACAGCACGGCATGACATAGCCCAGCATAGCACAGCACAAAGTACCTTAGCACAGCGTAATGCCTCAGGAGGTGCTCAGGGTGCATCTGAATTGGCAACTCATCCCCTGGATGATCATGACATGATCCAGGATGAGCCGTCAATGAATAATATCGTGCAGGATTGGCATGAGCCCCTGCCAGCATCATTGCAGAGCAGCAACGCAGTCCAAACTGCTGGGCAACACCATGGCAATGATCAAGTGGCCAAACCACAACCACAGCAGCAGTCACAGCAGCAGCCACAGCAGCAACAGCAGCAACAGCAGCAGCAGCAGCAGCAGCAGCATGTGTACAGTCAGCAACATGATGATTCTGGCAGACATGAGATGGCCAGCTTGGATGCATTTGTCAGTCCAGTACGTGAGGAAGGTGCACATGAGCCTGTCAGGCAAGCAGAAGAAGAAGAAGAAGGAGAAGAAGGGCTGTTTGGTGAGGCGTCTGTGCTGGCTAGAGGGGGCCTCAGAGTGACAGACAAGGTGACATGCAGACGGCTTTTAGCTACACCAGTTTTAACAACTGCAGCACTAGTTTATGCAGGATGTATGCAAACGCAAAACCTTGTTGCTTTCCTTATGACAAGTGCAGTGTACAGACAATCAGTCACATGAAGCTGCATCTCATCATCAGGGTTTGTCCTCACTTCTGTCATTAGTGGCCAGGTTTGTATGCCATCTCTGCACTGAGCTTTTCAGCTCTTGTATACAGCGCAGCATCCTTTGTTGATGATTCACAGCCCTTCAGCTCTTACAGGGCAGAATTTCTTTGTTTCATCAGGACATTAACATGCGCTTTGTTTGATGCAGGTCATATCTGTCAACAGACTGTCAGGTTCTTTGGCTGATATTGCCATATCAGGGTTGCCAGGCTGGATCTCTGTACTGTCTCCCGGGGTTAGAGGAGAAATTCAAATGCGCATATGGGCGCCCGTTGGTGTTGAGGTGTTTGTCAGGCCTCCCATGCCTGTACCGGGGCAAGAAAGTCATGCCAGAACAGATTCATTTTGGTAGTTTGGCACCAGCATTGTGAATCTGTTTGTAGATGCTTATCTTACATTGTCAACATGAGGCATCAGGATTTTAGACGTATGTTGTTTTGCTTTTGGGCAGCATGGGTATGCAGTCCATGATTGTGCAATGCTGGGATCAATGCACTGCTGAAGTGCATCGTTATCGCAGTGTCCATGAAAGTCCTTTCTAAGAATAGCATGCAGACAAAGTGTCGGTGTTGTGTACACAGCGTCTTATGCATTTTTGATGTGCCTGTGAGGGCCTATCAACCATATGGTGGTGTTGTAGCCATGCTGCAAGGTGTAGAACAGGGGTATGGGCATTGTCATCATGAGACTTGCAGAGCCCAATATATGCATCCCAGGATGTCACAACTAATCCCTCTTTATCAAGTTTTGCACATTTGGTCAGCTGCATGTCATGCTTCATTGAACTTCACACAACGACACAGAGGTACCAGTCACTGCTTATCATCATTGTTGTAGCAAGTGTTTAGAGATTCAGCCACGCTTCCCATCAGCTGCGCAGGCACACTGAGGTACTTCTGCTGACTTAGCGTGCAGTCAGGCACGCATGTCTTTTGCCACCTGTCATCCCCTGCAGCTTACCTCAGGCAGCATGTTTTGATTGCCATAATAGCTTCCAACTTTTGGCTTGATAAACTCGCATGATATGATGCAGAAGAGCAGCAACGTTGTTGGTTTTCCTGAAGCTTGACGTAACATAGTGGGCGAATGCACGCTGAAGGGCTGCTGAGGTGAGCTAGCGCTGTACAAAATGAACGAACAGCCGCGATGGGACTTGTATCCAGACTAGTACTAGTACTGTATGAAACCACTGCTGACCTGCTCATACAAAGGGAGCTGACACCGTCAGTATGCATCTGTGCAACAGACATTGCAACCAGCATTGACCAGGAGGATCGTCCACAAGGACTATGCCTGCTGTGAGCAGGTGGTTCTAGCCTACCTGGGACGTGCTCAATGTGGCACTTGTTGCTTTTCTCTGTTGTAGCTGCGTCAGGTGGATGTCAGCACATTGCATGAGAAGACTTAAATGGCTAGGCACAGGCTAACGGTACATGAATGGTCACGAAATTATATTTACTGTATGACTGCACACAAAAAACCTCTGATATGTAGCTACGATGTACACAAAACACATAAGCCACGTGAACCTTTCTGCAGTTAGGTCACCAACTTGAAACATCTACTATCATTACTGGCCTATAAAAAGAGGTTGCTGATTGCAAAAAACCTCAGTGGGATTTGATGGATCTCCAAACCCACATTCCCACTGTTACCTCAACACCGCATAACCATTCTCATGGTCGAAGGTGACGATGTATCCCCATGCATGCAGCAGTTCCCTAGCTTCATCTCGATGCTGCTGTGACAAGTGCATAAATTCATAGCAGATTAGTAAAGGCGAGAAATTAGGGTCGTGAAATGGCAGCTGGCGCAAAATAGCGTAATCAAACCCTTCCACATCTATCAGAAGAACGTGCACATCAACAATATGATATCGGCTGAGAAGCTCAACGACACCAAACCCCTCAACCTGCACAGCCTCCGCTCTGGCGTTGGGAAAGAGTCTGCTTATGTGCTCGGGGTTGAAGGAGCAAACCTGAGCTGCCCAATTGGGTGTATCTGGCTCTTTGGCCACACAGTAAAGAGTGACTGTTTGTCCAACGGAATCAGCTTCCGGAACAATGGCAGCAGGAATTACATGAGCATGTGGCATGTCAGCGACGTTACGTTGCAACTTCTCCGCAAGCTCAGGGATCGGCTCAACAAAATACTTAGAATAGTGTTGATAAAGGGATAGAAACTCCTTGAAAGGGTCGTTCTTGTTAAGGTCAGGGTCCAAAGTACTAGCTCCAATCTGCACCCAAGAGCCAGTCGGCCAGATCTCTGGTATAGCCTTAAGCACGAGCGGAACATCTTCGACTTGGCCGAAGTAAGATTGCTCAGCCAGCACAGCCAGTCTTCCATCTGCAGCTGTAGTAACGACTCACTTACTGGCAATGAGGACTTTCAGAATGCAGCACCCACGACTCTCGCCCCAGTACCTTCTGCAGTTGAAGTATGAACATGCTGATGCCTCCAGGCGTGTTGAGATCTAGCGTGAGCGAAGCATAAGTACAAGCATAGCAGCTTCTCCCTCGAGCAAAGTTTGAGCTTCATACGACGCAGACTTCTTCTGGTAGACGAGTGCCTGCATACTGCCGCATCCTGTCAGACCGCGGAGATTTTAGGTAATGTCTTCGGTCAGCTTCGCTCCTGTCAGCTTCGCTTGCAGCTTCACAGGTACGAAATGCGTTGCTTTCGGTACTCCAATCGCAACCTAAATCAGCAGCATAGCGACAACACTGCGGAAAGGGCTACAACCCCTTTTTTAAAAGGCACACCATTAATGTACCGCCGCAACGGCAAGGCATGTGTCTGCCAGAAGAATCAAGGAAGGATAAACAATGGAGATGAACATGGTGGTATGGACATTGATGTTCAGGATGAAATACAGGTAATGGCAGATATTGCCGTGTGTGCATGCTTATCACAATGTGGCATTCTGGAACGCATGTCACAGGGCCAAATCCACCTTTGACACCTTGTTCATCAGAATTGACAACTTGCTTCACAGGCAGAATATTATTTACTAAACAAAACTGTTTGGTTGCCGAAGACTTTCCTGCCCTGCAATGGTGCTCAGGCAGGAGAGGGTCTTGTTGAGCATGAATGTTGTTTGGCAACTCAAGTTGGTTGCATTGTGCACACTATGCTTTGTAGTCACTTTGCCTAGCTTGAGAAGCCATTGCCTCTGTGGACAACCATGCAAAACAGCAATATGCTTGGTTGAACTAGTGTTGCAAGCGTTCAACATGTTGTGTGACAATGTTGTTTGGCAACTCAAGTTGGTTGCATTGTGCACACTATGCTTTGTAGTCACTTTGCC
>JAABUV010005256.1_pt1 | contig 14869 bp, 11 predicted proteins | sample 5559971 | NCBI WGS metagenome assembly JAABUV01 (sample SAMN10711881, study PRJNA513362) | rock metagenome | isolation source: Antarctica rocks | place: Antarctica: Victoria Land, Knobhead nord | collected 2015-12-19
ATTTCTCAATGATCTTCTGTAGCACTCTGATAATCTTGCACACTCTGTCATTCATCATAGTCTTGTCGTCTAGAAAGCGTTTCAAAGATAGATGTATTTGCAGATAAGCACTCAATGCTTCTGTATTTATTTTCTTTCAAAGTCATCAAGTCGAGAGTTGCACTGAGATTGTTTGTAGACATAGCTCTGTAATGATCGAAAGATGATTCAATCTCTGATGCAGATCGATTCGTATCTTGCACTTGCGTGTCATGAACTGTATTTTCTCGCTGCTAAAGACTAGATCAATCGTCGTAAATTGATTGTGAGCTTCGCGAGTAATAGTGCCTGATTTCAGTAATAATTTCAGTCTTGCGTTTGTAATGATGTTTAGTAGAGTATCAGTCATCGTATGACGAGTGAAGCATCTTCGTTTCTCTCAGTGAGAATGATGTAGATTGAAATCTTCTACAATCAGTTGTTCGCAGTCATTCTTGAGTAGTTCGTTCAAATGAGAAATGATTGAAGATTTCTCTGTGAATGTAGTAGACAGTGTGCATGAGTTGTAGACGTTTAGAAGTCTTAGCGTCTGCGTTTCGTTGTCTGTGTTGCAAGTTAATATTCTGATTGAGCAAATGTCTGACTCAGCTGTTTCTACTATTCATTGATCGAGCCTTAGATGTTTGTTAACGTATATACATGTTCTTGATTGAGATGATGAGTTTTTCACTAGGTGAAAGAAGTTGTGTGCTGCGCTAAATGATTGCAAGTCATTGTTGTTGTACTGTAAAATTCGTAGAAAAGACTGTTTTGTCATAAAGTTATTCATAGCTGTTGTTGATCTTGCGATGAGAAGACTCTTTGTATGCTTTTGATCATCGACGATCTTTCTCGCTTTCTGATTGAACGTTTTTGAATCTGCTCAGATGTCGTCTCATCTGAGTCACTACTCACGCAAGAGAAAAGATTGACTCGTCTCTTCTTGATCTCTACTATCTGTCAAGTTGATTCATCAGCGATTCAACTGCGTGTTTTCAGCATGACTGTTGCTGAGCTCGAGAGATTCATTGAATCGAAAGAATTCGTTGAACCTGAAGAGTTCGTTGAATCTAAAGAGTTCAGAGACAGCAAGAAGAGTGTGCAATTGTATTTAGACATCTCAGAGTATCTGAACGATTTATTTCTATAGATTTCGAACGCTTGTTTCATCTGCTGTCGTCACTTGAGACAGATGCGTCTTCAGAGTTCGTGATTTTCGTTGCAGTTGACGCAATGTCTTCTATTTAAAGACATCACACACTTCTTTATGTGATGCTTGTCTGCGCATTTTTCGCAGCGCTGATTCTTTCTGCAGATCTTAATCATGTGATCAAATTCGTGACATCTGAAGCACTGTGTGATGCGACAGTTCTTTTCAAATAGCTTGCATGCACATTCTTGATATGAGTTCAGCATGCTCACGTTCATTAGTTGATTCATCATCGCTTCGATCATGATCTTTACGATGAGTGATGAATGAGTCTTTTCGCTATCTGCTATCTTCTTGAGTCAGACTATTCTTAGAACTTTCAGATCTTCATGAAGTCTCGCGTTATCTTTTATCAGTCTTTCAATGATCTTTTCTTGATTGCTCATGTCTATTGTAGTGCGTACTTCATGTGTCAGCACTGCGAAGGTTTGACGTGCTATGCATGTCAAACTCGCGATTTCTTTTGCTCACGTCTGAGTCTTTTTCAGATTTGCTCAAGCATCTGAGCTAACTGCGTGAAGGAAAATATCATCGCTGCTCAGCTTGCAAAGTGACACGATTAGGTTTCTTTGATCTGTCGACACGTCTGCGATTCTCTGTAGAATCTGTTCGATCGACTTCTTCTGTATCTCTTCTATTTCTCTTCTGTTTATTATCTTAATCATGACTTCTCGTCTCTCGCGAAGCGACGACGAGTCACTTCTGAAACGTTGCTCTCTCGTCGCTATTTCTTCTCTTGCCACGTTCGCTCATAACGTGATTTTCGTTGAAAGACGCATGTTTTTCAGTGTATGCAACTGCTTGTTAAGCAGTTGAACTGATGCTTTCAGTTTCTGTACATTTTTCGCGATGAACGCGTTCTGATTCGCGTGATGTTTTTCTTCTGAGTCAAGTCGAAGACGTTGAATCAGCTTCAATGCTATCTCTTTTCATGAATGATCTTTGCTCTTCTCTTTCTCTAACGTTGATATCTTTATTAGTAGATCAATAATGTTAGCAATGTTCTCTTCATCATCACATGAGTGTTTCAACTCTGCATTTCTGTTTTCTTGTGATGAATCGACGTCGCTCGCAATCGTCTTCGAATCAGCACTGCTGCGATTCATGCAAATCATCGTCGTTCAATCATCTTCTAGATTCACTCTGCCTTGTTTATAGTGCTCTTTTTCAAAATTTGTGATGCATGCGTTGTGATTGTTTTTTAATCAATAAATAATAAAAACAGCTGAATCAGACATCTGCTTAATCAAAATATTAATTTGCAATACAAATGATGAAATGCAAATGCTAAGACTTTTAAACGTTTACAACTTAAGCTCATTATTCATTACATTCACAGAGAAATTCTTAACTATTTCTTGCTTAAATGAACTACTTAAGAATGATTGCAATTAATTAGTTGTAGAAAACTTTAATCTACATCATTTATATTGAGAAAGATGAAAATGCTTCACTTAACATATGATGATTAATACTTTATTAAACATCATTACAAATGCAAGATTGAAACTACTGCTGATGTTGCAAGCATGCATCTTTGTTACTTCTGATTAGTCTGATTAGTCTAACATAAACTAGTATAGACTGTGAGTAAAGCTGTTGTTGACACGCTAGCAATCTAGCGCGTCTTCATGAGTAAAACTTACGTTATGTTGCATCTTCTTTCTACTTCAGCTTTGAACTTCTAGTTAGAATACACTCATATGATTCGCTTTATGCAGACTCATAATATTAGTTCAAAGTTCATCAATCTTGCTATCGATGTGTAGATGATATAAAAACAAGCTACATCATTCAAACTCAAATCAGAATTGAAATTCAAAAATTGAGCTCAGAAAACTCATTAAAAATCAAGAAATTTCTAGAACAAAACAGAAGAATATGAACATGTTGCTTTAAACTAACTCTTTACTGAGTTCATCATCAGAATTGAAGAACACGAACGCGTTGTTTTAGAACTGAAATCAGAAATTTCAGTTGAATCTCGATCAGCAATTTTCTACTCACACAATGACTAGAAGCACAGAATCAGAATCAGAATCAGTGAGCATTGCTTGCTATGATTTTCAAAATGCTAGAAGAGAATCACTTCTATCACAGAATTAAGCAACATCAGAAGACATGAATGCAAGATTGAACGTCAAAAAGAAGAACATAAATAAGTGATCTTTTGATCTTGAAGTGATCAAGATCAACATTAAGAAGAAGCTGAATGCTTGAATATTGAATGATGAAGCAGATGATCTCATCATCTTTATCAAATATATGACTCATCAGCATAATATTGAAATTGAGATTCACAATGACATGATTCAGATGTTAAATGATGTCAACAAGATCAACATTGAATTGAAAGCTATTAACATTGAGTTGAAAGTTACGCAGACAACGTTGAATGCTGTTTGAATGTGTTTATAGAAAGAAATGAAGAAAAAAAACGTAATTATACATTATTTAGAAGCAACATTAAGTCAACTAAGCACTTTAATTTCAAAAGATTGATTCTTGAAGTTAATCAAGCTATCTGACTCATCTTTGTTTGAAGATTCGAAGCAGAATATGAATAATTGATTGTTTCAAATGCAAAACAAGCTGAAGATAAACAAGAATCATTTTTCTATCGAAGAAATGAAGATTGCATATGTGAAAAGTCGAGTCAGTGAAATGATGATCAAACACATAGCACTTCGAATGAAAAACATGATCACGAACTCATTTCTTGAAGCAGAAAAGATACTGTCGATCATAAATAAGATGTATGACAATCTCAATTAATGTTCTACGACTTAACAATAGTTCTTGAAGCTGTATTAAAACAAGATCTTCTTTCATGAATTTTAAATGAAATTTCAGAGACTTAGTGCAAAACTAAAGTACAATAACAAAACTTTACTAAATGATTTTTAGCATAAGATTAGCTCAGATCTTCAGTGATGTTAAAACTCTTTCGCAAGTGATTAAATAAGACAATGATTAAATAATCATTGAGTAATCAGAGTCTCGAAAGTGATCGCTCTGATCGCTTGAATCAGAAGTGATCACAGTGAGCATGATGAGCATGATGCTCATCTTACTCATCTTGCTCAAGAATGATCAAAGAAATCATTCAGAGCAGAGACAACTTGACACGATTCTTTTATATTTATATAACAATGATTGTTCTCTTAGATAAAAGCTTCGTGCTCAACTCATGTAATAGTCAATACAGTTTATTGTTTCAGCTATTTTCAGACTTTCAGTCTAATGATTAGTTTGTTACTATACTGATCTCTGTTTATATCTTGTGTTGTTAAAGAAACAATCATTACACTTTAAGCATCACTCTTCTACAAGATATCAGAGCATCATCTTATCACAGTTGTTATATCATTCTCAGAATAAATCACATCATCAGACATCATTACATTCTCAAATAACAAGTTGTTGATTAAGATATTGACATTAAATCTGTATTATGAAGATAAAGACAAGCTTGACGCTTTTCTTATACAAGTGAACGTCTATGTCAGAACACACAAGAAACTAAGTTCATTTCATGACAAGATATTGTTTGCATTCTCATACTTCAAAGAAAATGTCTTCAAATGATTTAAATCATTGATAAGAAATCACTTGAAGAATAAGTCAGAAGATCAAGAAGAAGAGACTAATAAAATCTTTGAAGACTTCTTTAACTTTGAGCAAGCAATACGAAGAATGTATGAAGACATAAATGTAAAGAGAATCATCGAACAACACTTGTATGATATTAAGCAATCAGAATCAGCATTCAAGTACATCGCTGCGTTTCAATCAATTGCAGCAAAGATTGAATAAAATGACTCGACTTTTACAGCGCAGTTCTATAAAGAACTGAAGAATGTGATAAAGAACGAGATAACTCATATAAATAAACTTGCGACTTTGCATGCTATGATTAGCAAAACAATCGTGCTGAATAATCAACAGTACGAGCGAAGACTTGAAAAAAAGAACAAGATCGCTTTTGCTTCAGTTGCATGAAGCAAGAAAAAGAAAAAGCAATCTTATCATGATTCTTAGTCTATGAAGTTAGACGTAATTTGAAAGATATCAACAAACGCTTGCGATAAAACAGTTCAGCAGAGCAAAGCATGTTACACATGCAAAAAGCTAAATCATTTCTTCAGAAATTGTATTCAAAACAAGTACAAGAACAAGTCAAAGCTTTATGATAAACAAGACAAATCTTTCGCAGCAATGAAAGAAGATCAGAAAGATAAACATCAAGCATTGTCGTGAACAGCATGTTATGAAGACAATTGTTGCACTCATCTGAGCAATAAGACAGATTCTGAATGATATTTAAAATCATTGCAAAAGAATTGTTTCTACGCAGCAATTCATCATCAGTCGAAAGTGCATGATGAGAAAAGTGATGAAAGTTCATTCATTATGATCGCGAAATCAAAGATTTTCGACAGCGAAGAATATGACTTGAACAAGTTGAACAGCACAGAAGAAGCTATTCATCAAGCAGTCAAGAAAGAAAATCGACTTAGTGAAATTTTATGAGCATTCATTATCACGACAGAAGATGCTCTCAAAGAGAGAGAAGATCATCTTGAAGTAAAGAAAGATTTTAGAAAACTTACAAATTAAGCAAGTTTTATAAGCATGTACAACAAATTGTACACTCTCTTCAAATAGAAAGAGAAAGATTTTTTGCAACGCATGCAACAGATCAAGAATGAAATACATCAGACTATTTATGACGTAGTTCAAGATGAGTTGATTGCATTGCACAAAGACATTTGATATCATGACATAGTCATGAAGAAGTCATTCACAGAAGTTAAGTTCATCAAGTAAGAAGAATATGTACTTCTTGATGAAGATCATATATTCAAAGAACTTAAATAAATGACAAAAGTCATTAGAAAGAGATTTGATCTGTGTGATTCAAAGAAATATTCACAGAAGAAGATCAATTCAAATCAATTTCAGTACATAAAACAAGTACTTGAGAAGTAAGCTTCTAGTTCAAAAAAAAACTAGAAGACTCTTTGATCAATAAATCATTGAAGAAATCTAGTCAAAAGTCGAAAATCAAAAGCATATTTATCTTCACGAATGACTTAACGCAGTTATGAGTCTGAGTCAAGATTGTTAGAGATCAGCATAGAGTGAGTCATATGAGTGTAATGTAACGAGTATATAAATGCTAAGAAAGAAAAGTATCTAGAAGAAAAGAATCGACTATTTATATGACTCAGAAGAACATAAGCTAATTCTGAATAAAGTTGACTTTGAAACAAGTCTATGCTTTAGCGATGAGCGATCGACGATAGCTCTCAGAATAGTCATCAATATAGTCATCAACATAGTCATCAACATAGCTATCAACGAAGATGCGTAGCTAGAATCGTAACATTATTCTTCTCTCTTCAATGATTCATGTTTGCATGAATGTATTTTCTTAGTCTTGTGTAGAATCGAAATGCCTGTTGTAGCAGACTCACTATGCAAGGTAGAAGTGTCATTGAAGCAGACTCACTAGTTGCATGCGAACGAGTCAACAGATTGATTTACTGATAGATAGAACAATGTAAGTAGATAGATCATTGCATTGACGAAAGATGTCATTGTAGCAGACTCACTAGTTGCATGTGAATGTATGATCAGATTCACTGATGAGTAGAACGATGAGAAGATAAATCATTGCATTGAGAATAAATGTCATTGAAGCAGACTCACTAGTTGCATGTGAACTGATAGATGAATTGATTCACTGATAGATAAAGTGATGAGAAGATCATTGCATTGATGATGTCATTGAAGCAGACTCACTGAGAGTTTGCTTCTCAAGATAGAGACTTCACGCAGTTCTATGACTCATTTCGTTTGATTGTTCAACAAATTCGAAGAATTTCTTGCGAATCTGAATGAATGATTAATTCGCTGATCTTTGATCTAGTCAAATGATTTCAATCGTTTGTTTATACTCGCTGATCAGCGCATGAGTTCAAATCTTTTGTTTATTCTCACTGAATCAGCTCACGAGAGAAGAAAGATGAGTGCTGCTGCATGAACGCAAGTCACTAGATCAAAGTCAATAGAGAATTGAAGAACTACTAGCAGAAGCACTCGAAGAAATCGATGCAGATTATTTCACTTCGTCTGTAACGAAGAAGCATTTATATAATGTTAGAGATCAGCATAGAGCGAGTCATATGAGTGTAATGTAACGAGTATATAAATGCTAAGAAAGAAAAGTATCTAGAAGAAAAGAATTGACTATTTATATGACTCAGAAGAACATAAGCTAACTCTGAATAAAGTTGACTTCGAAACCAGTCTATGCTCTAGCGGCAAGCGATCGACGATAGCTCTCAGAATAGTCATCAACATAGTCATCAACATAGTCATCAACATAGCTATCAACGAAGATGCGTAGCTAGAATCGTAACAAAGATTAATGATCATACAGCATATTTATTCATTGACAGTGACTGTACGAGCAACTACATGTCTTCAGAATTTGCTAGAAAAGCGTAAATATCTTTGCAAAGAAAGAAAGAATCTTACAATCTGCAAAACTTCGATGAAACACTCATGAAGTATAATAATGAATTAATAGATCAAAAGACTCGATTTATTTATTTGAGACTTGAACGTTATTGAAAGAAGTTGCGTTTAAATGTTATGAAGCAGTCAGACAGTGATATAGTTCTAGACATATCATGACTTCATATGATCAATTCAATGATAGATTGAGTCAATGAGACAATCACTTTTCTTCATACAGAAACAACGCGATTGCACTTGATATTGAAGTCATCAGAGAATGTGAAAATCTTCGTAATGACAGCAAATGATATGCGCAGTGAGCTGAAGAACAGCTCAGATGCACAGATGTTATGAAGCAGAGAGATTAAAAGTAATCTCACTATCGTTAAAATTTCTAAAGAATATCAGAAATATAAGATTCTGTTTGAGAAAGAAAGTGATCAAGAGACACTACTCAAACATCAATCATGAGATCATGAGATCAAGCTCATAAATGACAAGAAACTTACGAAACAGTTCATTTATTCATTGTTGACAGAAAAGCTCAATGCTTTGTGACAATATCTGAAAGAAAATATGTAAAAAGAATTCATTAAGAAATTGCAGTCATCAGCAGAATACTCAATTCTGTTTGTTTTGAAATCGAATGAAAGTTTAAAACTATGTATTGATTACAAAGCATTGAATAACATTACGATTAAAAACAGTTACTCGATATTGCTCATATCTGAACTGCAAGACAGACTTCAGAAAGCACAGTGATTTATGAAATTTGATATACTTAAAGCATTTAATTGAATACAAATTAAAGAAGAAGACGAGTGAAAGACAGTTTTTGCACTCGACTAAAACATTACGAGTATTTGATCATATCTTTCAATTTAATCAATGCTTCAGTCATGTTTTAGACATTTATGAATAATGTATTACAACGTTATCTGAATCAATTCATCATAGTATATCTGAATGATATACTAGTATACTCAAAGACGAAGAAAGAACATGTGCAACATGTTAAGAAGATTCTACAGACTTTGAAGAAAGTCAATCTGCGTATTAAGTCAGAGAAAAGTGAATTTCATGTACAGAGTGTACAGTTTCTAAAATTCATAGTCATGTCTCAGAATCTAAGAATGAACTTAAAGAAAATAAAAGCTGTTACGACTTGATCGACGTCAAAGTCAAAGATTGAAGTTTAATTCTTCTTAGAATTCGCGAACTTTTATAAATGCTTTATAAAGAGATACTTTAAAATCATCTCGTCACTTACGAATCTTACGAAGAAGAACATATCGTTCGTGTGAACTGAGAAAGCAGAAGAAGCTTTCAAGAAACTGAAGAAATTGTTCATCTTTCAATCAATACTGATCATGTTTGAATCAGAAAAATTTAGTACGCTTGAGATAAACGCGTTGAACAAAGCTATTGAAACATGTATCAATCAATCAGATGATAAGAAACATCTGCATTCTATTGCTTACTACATTTGTAAGCTTACAATTGCTGAATTGAACTATGAGATACATGATAAGAAGTTACTAACTATTGTTAATTCTTTCAAATAATGAAGAGTGTATTTGAAAGAATCTAAACATCAGATTCAAGTATATACAAATTATAAAAATCTATTATACTTTACGATCATGAAAGTTTTGAATCAAAGACAGATCAGATGATCAAAGAAATTATCATCATACAACTTTCAAATTCAATATTGAAAGAGATCTGAAAACTTGAAGATTAATGTCTTAAGCAGAAGAGCAGATCACATGACAGATAAATCACAAATAAATCAAACTATTTTACAATAGAATCAGAATGATTTCATTGTTTACAATAAACAAAATGCAGTTACGTTATGAATTTACAATCGAGATCTTGAAAAATGAATAAAGCTAAAGTTAGCAAAGAACTCAGTTGCACAGAATATTATAGAGAATATCGCTGACAACGCGAACTTTGAAATAATCAACGAAATACTAACGTTTCAAGATCTTATCTATGTTTCAACAAGATGCAAACAAGAGATAATAAGCAATTATCACAAGTCAATGATACATGAACATCAGAATTTGAATAAAATCATTGAAAGAATATTTAGAATCTACTACTTCTTTAAGATGAGAAAGCAAATAGAAGATATTATAAGAAAGTGCAACATATGCATTTGAACAAAGCATAGTCAATACAGACTCTGTAAACTTTTGAAAAGTCTCAACACATCAAATCATGCATGAAAAAGCATAGTTTTGAACTTTATAGTCAAGTTATCAAAGTCAAAAGAAAGAGTTATGAGAATAATGTACAACTTTATATTGATGATCACAGACAGACTAATTAAATATAAATACTTCTTGTCATACAAGAAAGTAACATTTGCAGAAAATTTAACATACACATTTCTTAGAATGATTGTAGCAAATCATGAATTATCAGATAAGATAATTTCAAATAGAGACAAGCTTTTTATATTGAAATTCTGAAAATTGTTGATGAATCAATTGAGAATTCATTATAAGCTGTTTACAGCTTATCATTTACAGATGAATGAACAAATGAAAAGAATAAATCAGACACTGAAACAGTATCTTAGATGCTATATTAATTATAGATAAAATGATTGAATACAGTTACTGTCAGTAGCACAGTTGACTTTCAATAGCACAACGATGAAAGTAATCAGCATGTCATCATTCTTTGCAAATTATGAGTTCGAGTTGAAAACTCTCAAGAAATCATGTAAGTTTGTACAAATAGCTCAAAAAGTTACAATACAGATCAAATAAATACATTTGTTACACAAAAAGTTGCAGAAGAACATTCAGTTTCTAAGCAAATGCATGATTCTGTATGTAAATAAGAAAAGAGATAGAAAATTTACTCTTAAAAAGAAAGACAAAGTTTATTTATTAAAACAAAATATTAAAATGAAAAGATTAAGTAACAAGTTAAATTACATGAAATTAGAATCATTTGAAATTCTAGAAGAAAAGAAATCGATTAACTATAAGTTAAATCTTTCAGCATTTATGAAAATACACTTAATATTTCATATTTTTCTTTTGAAGTCTGCAAACTTAAATTCATTAATTCAAACAGAATCTTTAGAAATTGAATCAAAGAATCAGAACGTTGAGTACAAAGTAAAAAATATACTAAATCAACAGAATATTGAAGATCAGTCTCATTGATTAGTCAAGTGAAAAGATTATGAACATATCAAGAACACTTGAAAATCAAGAAGAAATCTCAAGAACTATCAGATGCTTCTGTGATAGTTTCAGTTAAGAAACTCAATCAGTCAAAGTTTGATGAAATCTCAATCTGCTTGAAAAACACATCAAAAAGAAGATTATTTAATGATGATTCACTAATCTTTGTCTCTTCTTTTTCAAGCTCAATGATGTTTCAAAACTTTCATTTGATCATCATTTGTTTCTTATTCTTCAGAAACATAAATTGATTTTGCAAATGAGTAGTTCTTGTGAAAATCTCTTTCATCTGCTTATGAGTGTTCAGCAGCTTATGAAGAACGCGATCATGTTCTGTCTTTATTCTTTTTCACTTCATCATTGAAAAAGTAAGATTACACTTGTGATCAAGATGCATACACTTGATGCAACGATCAAATTTATTATTGACATGACATTTCTTTTGCAAGTGACTGCAATGTTTACAAGAATGCATGACAGCATGCTCAGATAAAAAATTTTGTTGTGCAATGAAAAGATATAAAAGAAAAGTGATTTTCAAAATAAAAATCTTAAAAGAAGATCTAGTGTTAGAACTCTCTTGCAAATGATTAAATAAAGCAATGATTAAATAATCATTGAGTAATCAGAGTCTTGAAGTGATTGCTCTGATTGCTTGAATCAGAAGTGATCACAGTGAGTATGATAAGCATAATGCTCATCTTGCTCATCTTGCTCAAGAATGATCAGAAAGATCATTCAGAGCAGAAATGACTTGACACAATTCTTTTATATTTATATAATGATGATCATTCTCTTAGATAGAAGCTTCGTGCTCAACTCATGTAATAGTCAATACAGTTTATTGTTTTAGCTATTCTCAAATCTTCAGTCTAGTGATTAGTTTATTACTATACTGATCTTTGTTTATATCTTGTGTTGTTAAAGAAACAATCGTTACATCATCTCACAGCAAGATACAAGTGATTTGTAATTTCAACGTTAAATTTACTAGTAAATTAAGTTCACATTATGTAAAACTGCAACATTAAATACATGATCTTCATGTTAAATTTAAACATCATCAAAGTGTTTGATTAAGTTTTGCATATCAGATTGCTACATACATTGAAAATGAGAAGAATGTTGAACTATATAGTCAAATGAGCATGCAGCTTTCTAAAGAACATAGAGACATCATTGATATTCAATGAGCAAGCAAGCACTATGTGCAAGATTAACGCAGACATATTTTAAAAATCTTTCATTTTATTAATTTTCTTTCTATTTTTCAATGCAAGTTTAATTGAAAAATGCAAAACATTGAAAATTGAAATTGAAATGCTTAACTTCATAAATAACATTAACATTCTAGTTTATGACAAATTCATTGAAGAAATTTGTAAAACATTAAGTAAGATACATAATATTTGCGTGAAGTGAGTTCAAACTCATAACACAACGTTTGCATCAGAAAAATATGAGTTTACATATTTCACTAGAAAATTAAGAAAATTTGACATAATGATTAATATACAAATAGAAAGCTCAGTGATTAAGTCAAAGTCAGATGTGCAAGTTTTAAAAATTTAACTGAACATGAAATTGCAATGAAGTGCACATCTTTGACAGATAAAAGCAAGTCACGTCATAAAAATGCTTATGCTTAATCATTGAAAAATCTTATCAAGTATTTAATCACGTAATTAGTTGATGAATTAAATGATTTATCATTTTGATCAATGTTTCTTCTTATAAGATTACTTTGACGTGATTAGCTGCGAGCGTATGTTTAATAACTTAAATGACATCGTTTATCACATTGACATGAATCATTAAAATGACATGAATCATCAAAATAACATTGCTGACACTGATTATTCTGATTCTATATGCTCAATTCTATCTGCTTAAGCGCATGCAAAAGCAAGATATTAAATCAATGAATTTATTATTTAACTAGTTATTTAATCATCTATTTGAATGAATTGTTAACTATGTAGAGTATGACTGGCAACGAGATTCATCTGTACGTGATGTCGACTACGAATCTTTTGATTCTATTCTGTGTTTGAATAGAAGTCAAAAGAGTCAAGAGATCTCAATTCGACGCAGTTCGAACGATGTTAGAACGTTGCGTGATCAGGAAAGTCGTCGTGCAGAGTTTTCACTCATGCGACAACATTCTCTCTAACAGTCACAATCGATCTACGAAGAAGATTAATGACATGTCGATGTCAGTAAGAGATAAGAAGATACTACTAGTGAAAAAGACAACTCAGATGAAGAGTCTGCGAGTTGTGACTACAAGTGATCGAAGAATTTGCGACTCGTCGACTGCGTCGATATCGAAACGTCTTCATCACATCGACAGTGCCGTCAAGTAATTGATGAAGAGATATCAGATAGAATAGTCGTTTCAAGTATTGAGAGGCGTGACTACAGTGCTCGAAGAAGTAGTGACTCGTCAATTACGCTGATATACTGAGAAGGCTTGAGCTCATCTTCTTTACTTGACGTCAAGTCATTCATCTATTCACGTGGAAAATCGAGAGCTCAAGAGAACGATCAGAACGCTTTCTCTTTCATTGATCAGAGTCAAACATCGAACGATTGCGATCGCACGTCTATACTAACAATTCATTCAACGTCTACGTGACACAAGTCAAATCAAGAGAAGGAAAGAGTTACTCAGTACAATCACACTTTATCTTCTCATCGTGTGCATCTCTCTTTCATCACATATTTCTCTGCTCAATGAATGACAATCATTGAGTAAGAGAACACAGCTCTACGTACGTTACAATTATGAGCATCACGAATGCAAAGAAAACGTCTTTCGTCTTCGAATCGAGAATCGAATCGAAACATCGTTGTATAGAATATCGTCAATGAAGAGCAGAGCAAAGACGATGCGTCATAATCAAACAGCACAGACACTCTCATCAAGAGTTTACTCAAGCGTTACGCGCTGAATAGAAGCTATAGATTTATTACTTGATAACACAGTGTCAATCTCATTGTTTCGGCTGCGCAAAGCAGTCGTATAGACGACGAGTGATTTTCTTTCTCAGAGAGTTTTGTTCACTCGATATAAGTAGCATAGAGTCTCTCATGAGTCGAGTCTAAATCGATGTCACAAGAATGTATGAATTACAATTACAATTACTATGTAGAGTATTTAATAGAGAATTATAAAGAAAGTCAAACATAAATGCTCAATAAAGAAACATGAAGAGTGCTTGATAAAGAAACATGAAGAGTGCTTGATAGAAAAACATGAAGAGTGCTTGATAGAAAAACATGAAGAATGCTTGATAGAAAAACATGAAGAGTGCTTGATAAAGAAACATGAAGAATGCTTGATAGAAAATCATGAAAGAAGTCATGTAGAAAGCACTGTTCAACTCATGTTATGCACTCAATTAACAAGTAATTTGAAGCATGTAGAAAGTTTAATAAAGCATTTGATAAAAAGCTTGATCGAAAGCTCAATTAAAAGCTCAGTAGAAAGATCAGTAGAAAGATCAGTAGAAAGATCAGTAAGAAGATCAGTAGAAAGCTCAGTAGAAAGCTTGATCAAAAGATCAGTAAAAAGCTCAGTAGAAAGATTAGTAGAAAGATCAGTAGAAAGCTTGATCAAAAGATCAGTAGAAAGATTAATAGAAAGATCAGTAGAAAGATCAGTAGAAAGCTTAGCAGAAAGATCAGTAGAAAGTTTGATATTGAGTTATGAAGAGTGCATTCTATTGAGTCAGTTAGCATTATTTCATATGAAATAAAAAGTAGAAACTCTTTTATGAAGAAAGAAAGAAGTGAGAAGAAGTAAATACTCTGAATCTTCTGAATTTTCTAGCGTTGATCTTCAACTGAGAGCGAAGATTACTAATCACAGAGATAACAGTACTGTTTTCAAGTCATG
>JAABUV010005236.1_pt1 | contig 14866 bp, 20 predicted proteins | sample 5559971 | NCBI WGS metagenome assembly JAABUV01 (sample SAMN10711881, study PRJNA513362) | rock metagenome | isolation source: Antarctica rocks | place: Antarctica: Victoria Land, Knobhead nord | collected 2015-12-19
TACCGCCTGAGCCGCGACGGACTCCGGATGGGGAATATTCAAACGCCCGTTCTGAGGAGTCTTCGCCGCCGTTGACAGCAAAGGGTCTCGGCATCAGGATGGGCGATCCCTGGCATCTTGTACGGGGCAAGCGAGAGCTGCGCGACGTGCACTGGTTCTCGTCCAATTATGCGTTGTACGTAGACCTTTCCAGGCGCGTGTTCCAGGTACTGGCCGACCGGGTGCCGCGGGTGGAGCCCTACTCGATCGACAAGATGTTCCTCGACCTGGCCGGGCTGCCGGGCAACCTGCACGACCGATGCCGGCAGCTACGCGAGGACGTACTGCGCATCGCCAAAATCCCGACGTGCCTGGGCTGGGGTCCGACCAAGACCATCGCCAAGCTGGCCAACGCCATCGCCAAGGACACCCCGGAGCTGCAGGGATTGTGCGATCTCACCGATCCTGAGGTGCGCGCCGACCACTATGCCCGCCTGCCGGTGGCTGAGGTGTGGGGTATCGGCGGTCGCACAGTCGAGAAGCTGCAGCAGGCCGGCGTCGTCACCATCGCCGACTTTCTGGTCATGGACCCCCGCATGGTGCGCGACATGCTGACCGTCGTCGGCGGTCGGGTGCAGGCAGAGCTACGTGGCGTGTCCTGCCTCCCGCTTGCCCTGGCTGCCGCCACCCGCAAGGGGATCGCCGTGACCCGGAGCTTCGGCCATCCCATCACCACCTGGACGGAGATGCGCGAGGCGGTTGCTGCCTACGCTACACGAGCTGGGGAGAAGCTGCGCGCCGAAGGCCTGCAGGCGTGCCACATGGCAGTGTTCCTGCAGACCAATCCGCACAAGCCGGGCGAGCTCTGGCACTCGGGGTAGAAGGCGGGGCGCATCGAGCCAACCACGAACACCCTGGCGCTGATCGGCGAAGCGCTGCGCATGCTCCGTCCGCTCTGGCGTGGCGGGCACCGCTACTTCAAGGCTGGCGTGGTTCTCAACGACCTAGTGCACTGACGTAAAAGGGTGATTCACCCGTATGGCTGAGCGTGGCACTCTGGGCAAATGGCCCAAAACATCTGCCTTGTCGTCGATGCTGGTGATCGCAGACGGCTGGCCTCGATTGCCGCGGACAGGAACCGTCCCCAGAAACACGTGCAGCGCGCACGGATCGTCCTGCTGTCGGCCGAAAGGCTGTCCGTGGCCGAGGTGGCCCGCCAGGCCGGAGTAAGCCGTCCTGCGGTCTGGCGGTGGCAAGCACGCTATGCCGAGGCGGGGGTGGATGCCTTGCTGCGGGACAGAACGCGTCCGCCGGGCAAGGCGCCACTCTCGACCGAGACCCTGGCCAGGATCCTTGCACTCACCTGCTCCGAGCCGCCGGGCCAGGTCACCCACTGGACCGGCCGCGCGATGGCCAGGGCTGTCGGCATCAGCCTGCGTTCGGTGCAGCGCATCTGGGATGCCCACCACCTGCAGCCACACAGGCTGCGCACCTTCAAGCGTTCCAACGACCCGGCCTTTGCCGAGAAGGTCGAGGACATCGTCGGCCTCACCATGGCCCCACCGATGCACACCGTCGTGCTGTCGATCGACGAGAAGAGCCAGATCCAGGCGCTCGACCGCACCCAGCCCGGGCTGCCGCTCAAGCCGGGCAAGTGCGGCACCATGACCCACGACTACAAGCGCAACGGCGTCACTACCCTGTTCGCCGCGCTCAACGTACAGGACGGCACGGTGCTTGGGCGCTGCATGGCCCAGCACCGCCATCAGAAGTTCGTCCGCTTCCTCAACGCCGTCGAACGCGCCGTCCCGCCCGGCAAGCTGATCCACGCCATCGCCGACAACTATGCCACGCACAAGCACCCCAAGGTCCGCGCCTGGCTGGAACGCCACCCGCGCTGGGTGTTCCACTTCACCCCGACCTCAGCGTCCTGGATCAACGCCGTCGAGGGCTTCTTCTCCACCCTGACCCGCCAACGCCTGAAGCGAGGCGTGTTCCACTCCGTCGCCCACCTCGAGCAGGCCATTGCCCGCTACATCCGCGAGCACAACGCTGGCTCCAAGCCGTTTGTCTGGACCAAACCTGCCGACACCATCCTCGGCAAACTCAGCCGTATGCCTGCACCTTCCGTTTAAGTCAGTGCACTAGGGGGTCAGGTCAAAGGCGGCAGAACCAGCGGTAGCTCAGGTTGAGATGCACCTCGGCGCACAGCTTGCGCTCGGAACGCACGCCGTTGAGGTAGCCGACCAGCAGCATGCGGATCATCAGCTCGGGATCGATCGAGGGGCGGCCGATGGCGCTGTAGTGAGGTGCCATGACCCTGCGGATGAACGCCGTGTCGAGCAGCAAGTCGACGGCACGAAGGGGATGGTCAGCTGGGACGTGGTCCTCGAGCCGAAACGTGTAGAACAGCGGCTCCGCCATCACCCGCTTGCCCATCATCGCCGCCTCCATCGCACCAGAAGGATCAGCGAATCACACCCGCCCGCGTCGCAGCAACGACGATCGAAGCCCCTTTTTCTACGGCATCGTTCAAATCAAGCGAGATCATTCACGCCTGCGCTGATACCTGGAACTGGCTGATGTCGCAGCCGCGATGCATCAAGCCCATCGGCGCGCGCGAGTGGATCGGTATCAGCTCTGCGACCTTGTTCGTCATGTTTACTCGTCACAGTCCAAGCGTTAAGACGTCTTGCGCGAAGAAGCTCACGACTTGCTTACGGTTGATTTTCCCGGCCGGGCTACGGGGAAGAACTGGAACAGGCAACAGGCGTCGCGGAACCTTGAAGTCCGCCAGCTGCGACGATGTCGTTTGCAGGATGTCCTGCATGATCTCTTCACTGTAACCCTCAGCCAGGACGACGGCCGCAACGACCTGTTGTCCCGTCACTGCGTCTTCCAGGCCCACTACGCCCACATCGCGCACCGCTGGATGACCCGCCAGGACACGTTCGACCTCGACAGGAGAGACGTTGTCTCCCGCGACCACGATGATGTCCTTGCCCCGGCCCTCGAACCAGAGGCCTCCCATGTCATCCTCCCGCATGAGATCCCCGGTGCGGAACCATCCAGCGTCGAGCCCGTCCCATTCGCCCGGCCCTTTCCAGTAACCGAGCATGACGTTGTCGCCCTTCAGCATCATCTCGCCCGCAATTCCAGGTGCGACAGGTTGGTCGTGGTCGTTCACCAATCGAACCTCAATCCCTGGCGTCGGTCGGCTGACGTTCCCGGTTTGCAGGCCATAGGTCAACGAGCCGGCCGCCTCCGTCGATGACCAGGTGCTGCGGAGCGGTAAGCCGAACACTGCCGCGAATGCCTGCTCGATGTCGGGCGGGCAGGCGTCGGCAAGCGAAATGCAGAACTGCAGGGAGCTTACGTCCCTCGCGCGCTCCCGCTGGTGCTCGGCCAGCTTGCCATGGAGCCGGGGCACGGCGGCGAGATAGGTGCAGCGCTCTGCTTCGATGCTATCGAGGATCGCGCCCGGGTCGGCGCGATCCACCACCACGAGCGTGGCGCCATGGTGCAGGCAGGCCAGCACATGGCCGATGCCCGGCATGTGCGCCAGCTCCAGCGTGTAGGCGATGACCTGGCCAGCCCGGATTTCCCGGAAGGCGAGCCTGCGGGCATAGGCGGCCAACGACGCCTGACTATGCGCCACCAGCTTCGGCTCGCCGGTCGTCCCCGAGGTGGCGAGGAGCACCGCCGCCGCATCCAGATCCACGTCGGCCTTGGGGACCGGCAACGACGACCCAAGCAGGCATGACCAAGACCGTGCCGAAGGGTTCTCGCCCGGGTCGACGACGAACCGGGCTTCGGCTGGCAACACGCTCTCGTCGACGCCGGCGATCTTGCCATGGAGCTCGTTGTGACCGACGTATAACACTGGTCGGAGCCGGCGGAACATCGCCTCCAGCTCGGCTGGCTTGTAGTGCGGATACATCGGGCAGGCGATCGCACCGAGGCGGAAACAGGCAAGATAGAGCAGGACGATCTCCGGTCCCGCCTCTAGATGCAAGACCACGCGGTTACCCGGCCGCACACCGGCCTGATGGAGCGCGGCTGCGAACTCATCGCCCTCCCTGGCAAGACGAGCCCGGCTCCAGCGGTCTTTGCCAATAATCAGGGCCGTCTTTGCATCCTTCTCGAAGAAATCGGCCAAGGACGTTGGGGGCCGATCTTGAAAAGGCGAAGCGTCGGGCATCTGCTGCTTGGCCATGAGGCGATCTCTCAGATTTTGATTGCACGGCGTATTTCAACTGAACGGGAAAGGACGACAGAAACAAGGTTTCCGATCCCGGAGCGTCCGGCAATACGCGGATGCCGGCGCAAGGGCCTATCGGACACTTACCGCTCGAACCGAGCGCTGATCGTTCGGCTTGATCGTGTAGTTCCACCCGCCGTGGCAGTCTGCCTGTTGGATAGCCGACCAGCACCGTCCATCTCGCACTTGCTTCACAAACCATAGCAGAATGAGGCTTACTGACCCGAGAGATGCATAAGCGGTTGCAGGCAGAAAGCAACTGGAAGTGAGGTTGGCGGCCACGCACAGAGCTATGCATCATACGGGGGATGCCGTTGAAAAAGGGTCTGCGGATTGGGACCGAGCTATCGCCGCGGCTGTGTTGAGGTTTCCGCACCTGCCACTTCGCGGCTGGCAGGCCTCCGCCTTTCACCCGGGCACCGCGATTGCGGCATCCTGAGATGAAGTGCGGGCTGTCAGGCTGGCCAGCCGCCTCAGGTTCTGCACCGCGGCCGCCAGATTGAACTCCTCGGCTGCGCCTTGCAGCCCGCGTAGCCGCAATCGCCGGACGCCAAGCTGCTGCTTGAGGTGGGCGAACAGCATCTCGACCTTCTGTCGTCGGTGTCGGCTGACCTTGAATGCCTTCGTCTCTGCCAGCGCCTTGGCTTCCTGCCGTGCTGGCTCGTGAATGCTGATGCTCAGGCTACGTGCCTTGCCCGTCGTGCATTGTGCCTTCAACGGACAGGCACGGCAGGCAAGCTCCCGCGCCCCATACCGCTTCATCCCGGTGCTGCGCTCCAGCCCGCGATAGGCCAGGTCGTGGCCAGCCGGGCAGCGCCACGCGTCCTCGGCTTCCTGGTAGGTGAAGCTCTCTCGCGTGAACATGCCGTCGGTCTGCGCCGTGCGGTCCAGCACCGGGATGTGCGGCGCCGTGCCGCGCGCCAGCAGCCAGCTCAGGAACGGCCCGGTGCCGTAGCTCTTGTCCGCACCCAGGCAGCCAGGACTGAACCCGAACGTCTCCTCCGCCCGCGTCAGCATCACCTTGGCGGCGACGATCTCCTGGCTCAGCCGAGCAGGCGTCGCGTCTACATCCACGATGACGCCGTGGGCTGTGTCGACCAGCAGGTTGGTCTCAAAGGCGAACACGCCGGTGCCATGCTTGATGCTCCAGGCCGCGGCGGGATCGGACGGCGAGAGGTGCTTGGGGGCGTCATGCTGCGGCTCGTCAGGCTGAGGCGGCGCAGCAGCGGCAAGCGCCTCGAGATACTCGCGCACCGGGCGTGTCTGGGCCGCGCGGTCTTCTACCCATGCCTCTGGCGTGCTGCGTCCAGGCAGGCGCTTGTGACGGCTGGCGCAGGCGTCGACCTGGCTGCCATCGGCGGCGGCCTCGTCGCCCGGCACCAGGCCGGCCTCGGCACAGCGGCGCACGACCTCCTCGAACACGGCACGGAACACACCGGCATCGCGAAAGCGGCTGTGGCGGTTCTTGGCTCGAACGTGCTGTGGTCCGGCACCGCGCCGTCCAGGCCGAGGCGGCAGAACCAGCGGTAGCCCAGGTTGAGATGCACCTCGGCGCACAGCTTGCGCTCGGAACGCACGCCGTTGAGGTAGCCGACCAGCAGCATGCGGATCATCAGCTCGGGATCGATCGAGGGGCGGCCGATGGCGCTGTAGTGGGGTGCCATGACCCTGCGGATGAACGCCGTGTCGAGCAGCATGTCGACGGCGCGAAGGGGATGGTCGGACGGGACGTGGTCCTCGAGGCGGAACGTGTAGAACAGCGGCTCCGCCATCATCCGTCTGCCCATCATCGCCGCCTCCATCGCACCAGAAGGATCAGCGAATCACACCCGCCCGCGTCGCAGCAACGACGATCGCAGACCCTTTTTCAACGGCATCGGTGGTTTTGTGCACCAGCATACGAGACTGGACGTTCTCGCCGGGCTGAGGGCGAGACCATTTGCTTGACGCGGTCAAGTTGAGCGGCTTATTGTACCGATCAGTACAATCCTGCCGCTCGGCTTAGACCAGGGGTTCACCATGTCGGATCGTCCACCGTTGCCGCCCTTCACGCTGCAGACCGCCGCCCAGAAAGCCCGTGGCGCCGAGGACGCCTGGAATAGCCGCGACCCCGAGCGTGTGTCGCTCGCCTACACCGAGGACAGCCGTTGGAGGAACCGCGCGGAGTTCATCAGCGGACGCCACGAGATCGTCGCCTTCCTGCGAAGGAAGTGGCAGCGCGAGCTGGAGTATCGACTGATCAAGGAAGTATGGGCCCACGGTGACGATCGCATCGCTGTCCGCTTCGCCTACGAATGGCACGACGACTCGGGCCATTGGTTCCGCTCCCATGGCAACGAGAACTGGGAGTTTGATGGGCACGGCCTGATGCGGCGGCGTCTTGCCAGCATCAACGACCTGCCGATCGGCGAGGCTGACCGCCGGTTCCAATGGCCGCTCGGACGCCGGCCCGACGATCACCCAAGCCTGAGCGACATCGGCTTGTAAGCTGGCCAAAGCTGCAAACGGGCGGGCGGATGCTCTCCCTGCGCTTGCCGAACTGTTTCGGGAGCATGGCTATGAGGGCGCGAGCCTGTCGCTCATCAGCAAGGCGACCGGCTTGGGCAAGGGCAGCCTCTATAACTTCTTCCCTGGCGGGAAGGAGGAGATGCTGACCGCCGTGCTTGCACAGGTCGATGCCTGGTTCGAGGCCCACGTGTTCGAGCCGTTGGCCCAGGCGGAGGCCGCGCAAGCGGCGGTGACGGCGATGTTTGATGCGGTCGATGATTACTTCCGCTCGGGACGAAGGGTGTGCCTTGTCGGTGTGCTGGCGCTTGGAGATGCATCGCGCGACCGGTTTGCCGGGCCGGTGCGGAGCTACTTCAAGCGCTGGGTCGACGCTCTCGCCCATGCCTTGGCGAGGGCCGGACATGACGAGGCTGCGGCCATGGCGCTCGCCGAAGACGTCGTTGCCGGCATACAGGGTGGGATCATCCTCGCACGCGCGCTTGATGACGCAGGCGCCTTCGGCAGGACGATGACGAAGCTAAAAGCGAGGGTGGCGTATCCGGCCAAGCGACCGCCGGTCGGACGCTGACGCCAAACCACGGTCGCTCTACTGCCAAACCCTCGAATCGAACTTTCGGTTCCGTTGCTTCTGTAATGGGCCCTTCGTCGTCAAGCTCAGAGTGCATCCGCTCGCCGGTTTCGTGCTTCTGCCCGTGATCGGCGCAAGGCCGCCACATGATGCTTCATGAGGGAGCCGGCGGAGCAATCTACCCAGCGTGATACGGGATCGCTCCCGGCCACTGCAACGGAACCTGCCTTACCGTCTCCGCGTCCCGGCGAAGGGACCTCGTGGGAGCTGGGCCGCCTGGCCCCGCCCCGAACCTTATGCCTCCTCGCGGTTACGCCGCCGGTGCTGCGGCAGCGGCGGCCGCCACCGGGTCCTTGCCCCAGACGAACTCCGTCCCGTTCGCCCAGATGCGGTGGAGCACGGTGGCGAGCTTGCGTGCCAGCGCCACCTTCGCCCTCCGCATGCCCCGCCGCTTCGCGACGTCCAGCGCCCAGCGCTTGAGCGTGCTGAACCGGGTCGCGCGTGTCAGCAGCGCGTTGGCCGCGTCGTGCAGCGCCGTGCGCACGCCGGCGTCGCCGACCCGCGTGATCCCGCCGGTCACGTCTGTTTCGCCGGACTGGTAGCGCTTGGGCGTCAGGCCAAAGAAGGCGCCGACCGACTTGGACTTCGTGAACCGCCCGGGGTCGTCCACTCCAGCACGGTAGGTCAGCGACACCAGCGCGCCCACGCCCGGCACCGTCATCAGCCGCCGGCAGACCTGGTCCTCCTTGACGATCACCAGCACCTCGCGATGCAGCTTGGCGAACTCGCGCCACATCGCCTCGCGCGCGGCCAGCAAAGGCTCGACGATCTTCTCCAGCATGGCGTGCCCGGCGGCCAGCTCGCGGATGCGCGCCCCAAGCTTGCCGCGGCTCACGTCGCCGACCTTCAGCCCGAAGCCGCGCAGCAGGCCGCGCACGGTCTGCTCCAGGTCGATGACCTTGATCTGCAGCTGCTTGCGCGCGCCGAGCAATGCCCGGATCTCCTGGGAGGGCACCGACTTGCGATGCACCGGCCGATACCACCCCATGCGCAGCAGCTGGGCGATCCCGCGGGCATCGCGCCGGTCGGTCTTCACCGCCATCGCCGACAGCGCTGCTTTGACGTGCCGCGTCTCCAGCAGCACGGCCTCGAACCCCGCCTCGTGCAGCCCGTCGTAGAGCCACTGCGACAGGGGGCCAGCTTCCAGGCCGACCCGCACGATGGTCAGATCAAGCCCGCGCAGGAACTTGACCAGCGCCTCGGGCTCGCTTGCGACCTTCGCCTCCCGGATGACCTTGCCCGTCGCGTCCAGCACGCACAGGCTGCTCAGCTCCAGCGACACGTCAATCCCAACATGGTGTTCCACGGCCGTCCTCCTGATGGGGTCGGACCCGAACCGCCCGGGTCCGCACGTCACGCCACCACTCTGAACAGACCCGCGCCGGAGGTCAGTATTGGTCCCCGGTACCGGCCCATTACGGCATCTCCCCAGACCCCGACCACTCGACGCTGAGCCGAAGGGCCGGGACGCTGAGAGCGGCGCTGCCGCGGCCCGGCGCTGGTCCTGTGCACCTGCTGGTGGATAGCACCGGGCTGAAGCTGTGCGGTGCAGGCGAGTGGCTGCTGGAGAAGCACGGCACGCGCATCCGCCGGTCCTGGCGCAAGCTGCACGTCGGGGTGGACGCCGACACCGGGCGGATCGTCGCGGCCACGCTGACCTCCAGCGACGTCGATGACGCCTCGCAGGTCAGTGACCTGCTTGACCAGGCAGGGCCGATCGCCTCGTTCACCGCGGACGGCGCGTATGACCAGGACGGTGTGTATGGCGAGGTCACCAGGCGCTCGCCCGAGGCAGCCGTGATCGTGCCGCCCCGGTCCAGCGCAGTCCTGAGCGACACCGCCGGGACAGCACCCACGCAGCGCGACCGCCACCTGCACACGATCGCCGAGCACGGCCGCAGACGCTGGCAGGAAACCTCAGGCTACCACTGGCGCGCTCTGGTCAAGGCCGACATCAGCCGGTTCAAGCGTGTGATCGGGGGCGGGCTGCGCTCGCGCACGGAGAGCCGACGCGAGACGGAGATCGCCCTCGCTGTCGGCATCCTGAACCAGATGCTTGAACTCGGACGCCCGGAATACGTCCGCTTCGCCTAACAGCAGGATCGTGTCCCACCACGTGGTGTAGGAGCGGTGTTCCTGGGTAGCGTGGGCTACCGGGGTTAGGCTGCCAGGGCTGGCATGCTGACCGCGAGATCATCGCCGAGCGGCGCAATGGTTTCCAGGGTCATATAGCGGGCGCGCTGGACGACCCACTCGTCGTTCTGCTCCAGCAGCAGGGCGCCAATCAGGCGCGTGACCGCAGCCTCGTTCGGAAAGATGCCGACCACGTCGCTGCGGCGCTTGATCTCGCCGTTAAGGCGCTCGAGTGGATTGGTGCTGTGCAGCTTGGCCCGGTGCTGGGCCGGAAATCCCATGTAGGCCAGCACGTCAGCCTCGGCATCGTCCATCAGCCTGGACAGCTTCGGCACCCGGGGCCGGGCCTGATCGGCGACCTCGCGCCACTGCTTGCGGGCGGCTTCGGCGTCGTCCTGGGCAAATGCGGTGCCGACCCAGGCCGAGACGATGCGGCGCTGGGTCTTGCCCGCATAGGCCAGGGCGTTGCGCATGAAATGCACGCGGCAGCGTTGCCACGTGGCGCTGAGGATTTTGGCAATTGCTGCCTTGAGACCCTCGTGGGCGTCCGAGATCACCAGCTTGGTGCCGCGTAGCCCACGGCGCGCCAGACTGCGCAGGAACTCGACCCAGAACGGCTCCGCCTCGCTGTGGCCCACGGTCATGCCCAGCACCTCGCGCCTGCCGTCAGTGTTGACGCCGACTGCGATGATGACCGCGACCGAGACGATCTGGTGGTCGCGCCGGACCTTCACGTAGGTGGCGTCCAGCCAGACGTAGGGCCAGTCACCCTCGATCGGGCGGTCAAGGAAGGCACCCACTCGCTCGTCGATCTCGGCGCACAGCCGCGACACCTGGCTCTTGCTGATGCCCTCCATCCCCATGGCCTTGACCAGGTCGTCGACGGAGCGGGTGGAGATACCCTGGATGTAGGCTTCCTGGATGACGGCCGTCATCGCTTTCTCGGCCATACGCCGCGGCTCGAGAAAGGACGGGAAGTAGCTGCCGCGACGCAGCTTCGGGATGCGCAGTTCAACCGTGCCCGCCCGGGTCTCCCAGTCCCGCTCGCGATAGCCGTTGCGCTGGTTTGTCCGCCCGGCGCTGCGCTCACCAGGGGCAGCTCCGCAGACGGCCTCAGTTTCCAGCTGCATCAGGCGCTCTGCGGCAAAGCCGATCATCTCGCGCAGGAATGTTGCGTCCGAGCCTTTCTCCAGCAGCGCGCGAAGGGCAGTCTTGTCGTCGGTCATCGTGGTGGTCCTCGGGTTCAGGTTGTGTCTCGACAACCCAACCCTACCCAAGATCACCGCGGTGGCTGCTGATCCCTCAGCGGCCTCCTACACCACGCCCCGGGACACGACCAACAGCAGACGCCAACAGGCGGGTGCTGCCCTCTCGCTGATCCCTGCAACATAGTCATATACAGCTCACCCTGGCGCGCGGCCAGGTCGCGCACTGCGCTCTCGATCTCCTCCCAAACCCCGCGGTTCAGGGCCGCGGTCTGCGGCACCATGTTGGCCAGCGAGAAGGTCTGCTGCTGGGCGTGCTCGTCCGGCATGTCGCCCGAAGGCGTCATGTGGCCGCGGTCATAGCCGGAGCGGCGGTAGTCAACGAGCTGCGCCTGGTCGGCGAACGGCAGGCGGTCGTCGGGGTGGAACTGCCCCTCGCGCGGCGTGCCGCGGGCCGCCTCAAGGCTGGCCGTGGCTCGGGTGCTCGGCCGACCAGACGGCACCGTGCGTAACGCCGGAGGCGAGCGCGGCATAGGCGTCGTTGCACAGCAGGGTGGTACGTTGCGCCAGCCTGGAGTTGACCAGGGCCGGCGGCTGGCCGCCCGGGAAGAACTGCGGGCAGGCCGGAGCCTGGGCTAGGGCCGCCACGGGCACGAGCAGCGCCAGGGCGAGCGGGAGGTCATGAGGGTTCATCATGATCGGAGCGTGACAGACGAGGACGCGAATGGTTCCGAGCATGGGCCGTCGTTGGGCATGTCTCTCGATGGGAAAAAGAGACATCTCTGTGGAGTGCGCCCCTGTGGGTGGACAGGTTGAGGCGATCTGATTGACCCCATGCTGGCGGGCCTTGCAGGAGTAAGGTCATGGCCAAGCACCGCGTCCACAGCATCGAGTTCAAGCGTCAAGTGGTGGCCGAGTACGCCGCCGGAGAAACGCTCTACGGCCTCGCCAAGCGGCATGATGTCTGCCGCAACCTGATCCGTGTCTGGGTCGCCAAGGCCGAAGCCGGCGAGTTCGACGAGGAGATCGAGGCAGCGAACCTGTTGTCGGCCTACGAGGCCAAGATTGCCGCGCTCGAGCGGCTGGTCGGGCGGCAGGCCCTGGAACTCGAGTTTCTAAAGGGGGCTTTGAAGCAAGGACGATCGAACAGAAACGCGTTTACGTCCGTGATCACCGGCCCGCCGGCCTCAGCATCACCCAAGGCTGTCGGCTGATGGGACTGGCCCGTTCCACCTACCACGATACGCCGGCCCCGGACGACCGGGATGCCGAGGTCCTTGCCTGTATCAAGGGCATCGGCGAGGAGTTCGAGGCCTACGGTTACCGCCGGATCTGTGCCGAGCTGCGTCATCAGGGGCTTGTGGTGAACAGCAAACGAGTCCGGCGGCTCATGCGCGAGCACGATCTGCAGCCCAGGCGTCGCCGACGCTACACCGCCACGACCGACAGCGACCACGATGAGCCCTTGTTCGAGAACAAGGCTCAGGGGATGACGCTGGACGGACCCAACCAGCTCTGGGTGGCGGACATGACGTACGTCACCGTCGTGGGCGGGTTCGTCTATGTCGCCGTGATCTTGGATGCCTGGTCCAGGCGTGTCATCGGCTACGCCATCAGCCGATCCATCGACGCCTGTCTTGCAGTTGCAGCGCTGAACGCGGCCATCAGAATCAGGAGCCCCGCCAAGGGCTGTGTACACCACAGCGATCGCGGGTCGCCCTACGCCAGTGCCGCCTATCGCAAGGTTCTGGCCGACAACCAGCTCGAAGGTTCCATGAGCCGGCGCGCAAACCCTTACGACAACGCCAAGGCGGAGAGTTTCATGAAGACGCTGAAGGTCGAGGCGGTCTATCCAATGGCCTACGAGACGTTCGCTGACGTCGTCGCTGACCTCCCGCGCTTCATCGATCAGGTCTACAATGCCCGTCGGCTGCACTCAGCCCTGGGCTACCTCAGCCCCACTGCCTTCGAGGATCAACACGCCCGCCAGCAGGTCAAAAGCGCCGCCTGAAATCGTCCACCCACAGGGGCGCACTCCACTGTCTTGGGTTCAGTCGGCTTCGTCTCCCGACACGCTCGCCAGGTCGAGACCCTCGTAGAATTCGGCGATCGGGACCTCGATGCCGATCTCCGGCATTGCCAGAATAGAGGCTGGGCCCAGGAGATGGCCCACCCAGTCATCACCGATACGTTCGAACATCGTGCCGGCAATCTGGGCCTGTTCCAGCATGACGTAGCGCCGGACGGAGAGTGTGGAAGCATACTCGTGGTTCTTGATGGTCCGGTCGGTCCGAGCCGTGCCCTTGCTCAGCACCTCGAAGATTACGACGGGATCGGGAGCAACCATGCCGTCCAGCTGGATCGGCCCACACGTCACGTAGGCATCCGGATAGCGGATGCTGCCCATGACCTCGATCTTGAGGTTGCTGCCGTTAATGCGACACATCTTGCCTCGAAGACGGGTGCCAAGGGCAATCACCACGTTCACCTGGACCGCGTCATGTGCGCGGGAGCCACCTGTCATGGCGACAGGCTGAAGCCCGTCGAACTCATGACGCAGATCCTGACGCTCCTCCCAATCGAGGAACTCGGCCATGGTCATCGGCTGGCGCAGGGCGACATTCATGGCAGATAGCCTAGCACTGGCCGGCATGGTTTTGCTCTTCTGAAACGACAGGCAGGCTGGCCAGCATTACCCGGCCCAGCCAGGACGGTCCGTGCGAGTTGCGCAGCCGGTGCAGCAGCGGCTCGGCCGAGGCACGCATCCACTCCGTCCGCAGCTCCGCCTTCCAGGTTCGGCCATGGCAACGGGCATAGGCGCGCAGCGCCTCGACCTGGGCCAGCATCAGCGGCGGGTAGTCCGCCTCGACGGCGGCGTGCGCAGGAGCGCGCATGTCAGGTCTCCTCGATGGCGTCGAGCCACCAGTCCGACTGCTGCTCGGCGGCCTCGGCCTCGCGCAGCAGCGTGCAACGCTGCCGCTGGGTGAGGCAGGGATCGTCGGCCTGGTGGCGGAGGCTCTCGGCCTCGCGCCGCCAGGTGCGGGCGCTGGCGAGGCAGCCGGCGTCGAGGCGCGCGCCGACGCTGTTGCCGTGCGGGTGGGCCTGACAGTGCATGTCATGCCTCCGTGCGACCGGAGGCGCAGCGGCGGACGTGCGTGCTCACCCGGCGCGCGGGTGTCCCGTGGCGGATCATGGCGGGCTCCTGAATCGAGAAAGGCCCGCACGGCATCTGCCGGCGGGCCCTTCTGGTGGCGGGGGGAGTGTTACCGGCTGCCCTGGGCAGCCGGGACGGTCAGTGCGGCGGGAACAGGTGCAGCAAGGACATCAGGATGGCGATCGACAGGCCGGCCGTCATCAGGATCGTCGCCATGAGCCACTTTGTCTGTGCATGGCTTGCGGTCTCGATCTGAAGCTTCAGGGCAGCAAACCCGGCGTCCATGTCGGTCTTGGTAGCGAGCCTCAAGATCTCGTCCTTCCGAACCAGGTCACTGATGTCGGCCGCCCTACCTGCTTCGTCCAGGGGGCCTTGAGGCCGACAAGGGTTTGATATAGCGGCAGATCAGGCGGGCCGCTTGGCCCGGCGAGGTCGGGTAGGCACCCGGCATTACTGCCGGGCACCCCCCCTCAGAACCGGACTTGAGAGTTTCCGGTGCCGTCGCGAGTGTGGTGGAAATGGCTTGGCTGGGTCGTCTCCGGCGGGCTGAGGTTGGCTGCTGTCAGGCGGCTTAGTCAAGCGGGACGGGGTCGGCGAGCTTGTCTGCGAGGGTTTGCCACCCGTCCACCTTTCGCATGGTGATCTGGCCCGAGGCCATCAGCGCCCAGAACAGCATGGCCGCGGTCTCGGCGGACGGCAGCACGGTCTGCGTCTTGATCAGGCGCTTGAACTCCTCGTGCAGCCGCTCGATGGCGTTCGTGGTCCGTGCCGAGCGCCACTGGCAGGGCGGCAGGCGGAGGAAGGCGAACAGGCGGTCGCCGGCCTCCTCCAGGCTGGTCGCCACCGCTGGGCACCGCAGCCGCCACTTGCGCAGGAACGCCCGGCGGCGCTCCTGCACGGCCTTGGGCGTGTCGGCGTAGATCATGTCGGTGTAGTCGGCCGTGACCTCCTCGTGCAGCGCATCGGGCGCATGAGCCAACAGGTTGCGGTGCTTGTGG
>JAABUV010005258.1_pt1 | contig 14866 bp, 17 predicted proteins | sample 5559971 | NCBI WGS metagenome assembly JAABUV01 (sample SAMN10711881, study PRJNA513362) | rock metagenome | isolation source: Antarctica rocks | place: Antarctica: Victoria Land, Knobhead nord | collected 2015-12-19
GGTGGACGGGTCCATGTCGCCTGCGCTCCTAGCCGTGTGAGCAAGACACGGCTACCTGTAGCTTGCCGCATGCGACCCGTTCCTGTCACCATCCCTCGTTCTCCACGGTTTAGTGGGGTGGTACCCCGACGCCGGAGGGGCGACGCCACCCGTGGCCGTCGTCACGGGGGGACACCGATGCGCACAGATCACGGAGGGACACCGATGCGCACCGATAGGGATGAGCGGTCGTTAGGGGAGTTGTTCGGGGACCTCTCGCGCGAGACGAGCACGCTGGTCCGCCAGGAGGTCACGCTCGCCAAGACCGAGTTGACGCAGACGGCCACCCAGGTCGGCAAAGACGTGGGCGTCCTGGCCGTAGGCGGCGCGATCGCCTACGCCGGGTTACTCGCGCTGCTCGCGGCCCTTGTCCTCGGGCTCATCGCCCTCGGGCTGCCCGCCTGGCTGCCCGCCTGGCTGTCCGCCCTCATCGTGGGCGTGGTCGTCGCCGGGGCGGGGTACGCGCTGGTCCAACGGGGACTGAGCGCACTCAAGGCCGTCAACCTGGCCCCGCGTCAGACCATGGAGACGCTCACCGAGGATGTTAATGCGCTGAAAGGGGCCAAGCGATGAACCAGCGAGGACCGGAGACCCCGGATACCGTCATACGCATCGAGGCCGAGCGTCCCGCCGAGCTGGACGGGGAGCCGATGGCGCAGCCCGTGCCACCCACGGTCGGGATGGCCGTGGATACAGGGGACGCGGACGTGTCGGCAGCGGGGGACGAGACCGACGAGCTGCGCGAGGAGATCGCCGAGACCCGGACCGAGTTGAGCGAGACGCTCGCCGCGATCGAGGCGAAGCTCAACCCGCAGCATCTCATGGCGCAGGCCAAAGACACGGTGCAGGAAACGACCGAGCACGTCGTCGCGCAGGCGAAGCATGCCGCGCACGAGGCGGTGGTCGACGCGGTGGACCACACCAAAGAGGCGGTCCACGACGCCACGATAGGGAAGGTGGAACATATGGTTAGCAACGTCACCGACGCGGCGAAGAATCTCGTCGGCGGTCACACCGAGACAGGGAGCCGCGAAACGGCCGCCACATATAGCCCCGCGACGACGTCCGGCGCGGCCGTGACGCCACCCCCACCGACAGGCGTGGGGGCGAGCCTGTGGGAGACGCTTAAGGAGAACCCACTGCCGACGGCGTTGGCGGCGGCGAGTCTCGGCTGGCTCTTTGCACATCGCGCCAACCAGGCAAAGAGCATGAGGGCGAGTCGGATGTCCGATGCGTCGTACCCGCAGCCCGTCGCGCCGGGGCAGGACACGGTGCGGGTCACCGGCGAGAGTCCGAGCCTCTCTGATAAAGCGGGGCAGGTGGCGAGCCAGATGGGCAGCACCGTCGGGGACACCGCTGATACGATCCAGGACAAGGCGGGGCAGGTCGCCTCCCAGGTCGGCAGTACCGTCGGGCAGGTCGGCAGCACCGTGGGAAGTACCGTCGGGCAGGTGGGCAGTACGGTTAGCAGTACCGTGGGGCAAGTCGGCAGTACGGTTAGCAGTACGGTCGGGCAGGTCGCGGACCAGGCCGGACAGGCGGCGAGCGGGCTGGTCGAGGGGACGCAGCAGCAAGCCGTCCGGGCACAGAGCCAATTCCAGCGGGTGTTGCAGGAGAATCCCCTCGCGGTCGGGGTCGCGGGCCTCGCGCTTGGCGCGGCGATCGGGCTCGCTATCCCTGAGACACAGCGCGAGAATGCGGTGCTGGGTGAGTCCCGCGACCGCATGATGGATCGTGCGCTCGGGACGGCGCAGGACACCATGCAGAAGGTCGGGACAATCGCCCAGAAGGCCGAGAGCGCGGCCGAGGACGCAGCCAAGGATGAGGCGCACGCGCAGGGTCTCACGCCGTGAGGGGCGTGCACGCGCACGACGGCGGAACGGCGACGATGGGCCGCGTGGCGACGGAGCCGGTATCCGCACGGCGGACGTCGCCACGCGGCGGCGCGGGCGACACCGGCGGGTGAGGCCGCCGAACGGGCAGGCGCCCGAGGTCACGATGCAGCTCGACGATTGTTGGACGACGGTCGACGGGCTGCGCGTGTACGCCCGCGTCGCACACCCGTTAGCCCCGGCGGCCTGTCCGGTCATCCTGGTCCACGGGGCGTTCATCTCCAGCCGCTACATGGTCCCCGTCGCGGCGCGCCTGGGCGCGCATTACACGGTCTACGCGCCCGACTTGCCCGGCTATGGGAGGAGTGATCGCCCGGCGCGGGTCCCCACGGTCGCGGGCTTCTCCGATGTCCTGGCACACTGGATGGACGCCGTTGGGATCGCGCGGGCAGCCTTCATGGGCAATTCCTTTGGCTGCCAGATCGTCGCGGATCTCGCCGTGCGCTACCCCACGCGCGTCGCGCGGGCGGTCCTGGTCGGGCCGACCGTCGACCCGGCGCACCACACCCTGCTGCAACAAGGGGCGCGCCTGCTCCTCGACGGGGCACGGGAACCGGGCCGCTACCTTCCGCTCCTGCTGGGCGACTGCATCAAGATCGGACCGCGCGAGGGGGCGCAACTCGTGCGCGTGGTGCTCGCCGACCGCATCGAGGATAACCTGCCGCAGGTGCGGGTCCCGACCCTCGTCGTGCGCGGCGCGCGCGATCCCCTGGTCCCGCAGCGGTGGGCGGAGGAGGCGACGCGTCTGCTCCCTGCGGCACGACTCGTGGTCGTCCCCGGTGCCGCGCACGTCGCCCACTACGACGCCCCTGATCGCTTCATTCGTCTCGTCCGTCCCTTTCTCGACGCGGCCGATGGGAGCGACAACGGGTAGGGTGTGTGCGGGACAGCGCACAGCCGTGCAGATGGGATGTCACATGAGGACCGGGAGAAACGCGCGGATGCACGTCCCGCCCCGCGTCGCGACACTCGTACGTCGCCGTACACGCGTCACTCGGTTGGTTGCCGGTGGTTGGTCCGCTGCGCCCGCGACTCTCTATCGGTCGTGGGTGCCCCGTCGCCAGATGGGATCACGACGCGAGCAGCGATCCACGGGCGGCGCTCCCCGCTGACGATGCACACGACGCGCGCAGATGTGCGTCGCGCGGTCGGCGATCCAGCGCACCAACGTGCCCGTCGTGAGTGCGTCCACATCGTTGACCGGCGCGGCCCATGACCTCCATGACCGTTACCACGCGTCCGGCCTGCACACGGTTCACCTGATCATCGCCCGCCTTCACAGCATACACGCTCCGTGTCACCGGCGCGGTAGGCGTCGAGGGCGTCCTGCACCTGCACGAGCGTCAGCGTCGTGAGCGCACGCAGCCTGGCGCACACCGCCACATCGAGCCCAGTGAGCGCGCACAGGGCGTCGCCTCTCCAGCTTGGCGGCCCCGCCGGATGCAGGTATCGTATAGGGAGGTGGTAAACGGTGCGGGGCGAAGGAGTAGACGGATGATCGAACGTGCGGGTGGGGGACAGGCCCTCGGTTTGTCCATCGGGATTATCGTGGGATGCGTCACGATCTTTATCCTCATCGTCAGCGGGAGGCTCATCGTAGCGTCGTCCCAAGCCTTTGGGGTTGTCCCCGCGTAGCGCTGGCGACCGCGCCCTCGCCAGGCCGGTCATCGTGAACCTGACCATGCAGACGTGTGCGCCGCGATGACCACAGGACGGTCCCCGACAGGACGCGTCTGTCGCCACTGTACCGGACGCCACCATGAGCTGCCGTGCTGCAGCGCCCCTCATCCACGAAAGGACGACGACGATGAACAGCGACAACCCCCAGCAAGCCTATTTCCTCTCCCTGGAGAAGGTGCCCACGCCCGTCTGGTATTGGCTCGGTATCGGCTCCATTGCCGCGTCCCTCATCCTCAAGCTCCGTAACCGGGGGCAGGATGCTCTCTTCGTCGGCCAGTGGCCGCCCACGTTCTTCATCCTGGCCGTCCTCTTCAAGCAGGCCCCGCCCAGTCAGGAGAGCTAAACCTGTTCCGTCACGACTGTCCGAGAGTGCGTCATTGACGTTGATGCCTGCTGAGGGCCATGTACAACGATCCCCGGCGGCCAACCCTAGGCGTTTCCGCAAGGGTAGCATGCTTGTGGGGTTGGCGTTTCGGAGCGGGCGATAGGGTTGTCTGCTGCCTCCGTCCGAGCGTCCCTCAATGTCAATGACGCACTCTCGGACAAGGCGCGACCAGGGATGATGGACGCGGGCCACGGCACACGACCCGTCGAGACCCGCGCGTTGACTGCATCGGTCAGATCAGGTGCGGACAGACGAACTAACGAGCACAACATCAGGTAATATCATGCCTGTCGTTGCCGTGCCAGCTATCCGCTGATTATCTCGTGCGTAACGACCCGAGCAGGTGGGACGACGACTATCGCGACCGACCGGTGGCTCCAGGATTACAGAAGACCCTTGCACCTTCGCCGTGGCTCACCCATCCAGACCACGCCCCAGGCCATCAACCCCCAGGTCGGCGAGTGCCTGGGCATCATTGACGAGACGGACGCGGCGCGGTCACAGGTCATCAGACCGGGCTAATGGCGACGCGTCAGTGGTAGACCTGCGTCACCAGCCAGCGTCCGCCGATGCGCTGGACGAGGTCGACGAAGGTTTCGGTGTCGGTGTACGTCGGCTTGATGACCCGCCCCGCATCCGACAACAGTTGGGCGTTTTCACTCTTGGTCACGGTCACCCGTACGGTATTCCCGTCGATAACCTGCGCGTGCGCGAGGCTCAAGTCGATGAGGCGGATGTTCCAGTGTTGGCTAGTGGCCGCGAGGGTCGCCGCCACGCCGCGGTTGGTGCTAGCCAGGGCCGGCCCGAAGGCGCTGTCGACGTTGCGGGTGTCGCGCTCGTTCATGACCTGCATGTACACCGTGTTGGCATAGTAGACCGCATCCAACGCCTGCGCCGACACCACGACATTGCCGAGGTTGAAGACGGAGGGCGCGCCTTGGTCGCCGGAGGGCGCCGGTAGCGTCGTCGCGGCAACGGGTGTGTCCGTCGGTGGTGGGCTGGTCGAGATGCTTGTCGGCGCGGCAGCCCCCGTACTATTGACGGGCGTGCGCGCATCGGGCGGTGGCGCCACAGTCGCCGTGTCAACCGCTCCTTGACTGGACACGGCGACCGTGGCCGAAGGGGAGGGAAGCAGCGTGTCCGTCGGTTGGGGCGCCGGCGTATCCGTGGGCTGGGAGGTCGGCGTATCCGTGGGCTGGGAGGTCGGCGTATCCGTGGGCTGGGAGGTCGGCGTGTCCGTCACTGGCGTCGCCGGTGTCTGGGTTGGTCCAACCCGCGCAGGGGCGCGGCGCACGGGTGCGACGGGCACATAAGTATAGGACGGCACATCCGTCGCCGTCGGGGTGGCTTGCGCCGGCGGCGTGGCAACGGGCATGACGGGCGCGCCATCTCCTGTGGCGCGTACGCGCGGCGGTGTCGCCGTCGATGTCGCAGAGCGACGGCCACGAGCGTTAGCCGCCGCGCCCATCCCTCCGGTGGTTGCGCGGCCGAACGTCGTTGGTGTTGCGTCGACGGGCATGTGCCGATCACCGAGTGTCGCCGTGTGGGCGGGGGGCACGGCGATAACCGCGTAGGACCGCCCGGTGGCCGTCGCAGCGGCCGTGCGTGTCGTGCGTGTTGTGGTCACCGTTGGGGTACGCGCCGCGCCCACGCTCGCGCCGTACCGCCCGTCGTGGCCGCCCACGGTAGCTTTGATGATGCCCCCAACGGCCAGGAGTGCGAGCAGCGGAACGACCAGTGGGATGAGCGCCCGCCGACGATGGGCAGGTGCGGCAACGCGTACGGGGACCGACACGGCCACGACGCCAGAGGCTCGACCGTGCGGCGCCCGGTGACGTGCAGCCGGGAGTGACGCCCACGTCCCATCATCAAGTCGATGGGACGTGGACGCCGCGTTGGGGTCCACGACGGGCCGTGGGGCCGGTCGCGTCCCGACCGGATGGTCCGGCTCCATGGCGAGCGGCCGCGCGGACGCCACCCCAGGCACCGGAATTGGCGCGCTTGCCACGGCAGCGGGCGGGATCGCCACCGTGATCGTGGTCGTCGCGCCTGTCTTGTTCGCGCGGTCCAGCGCGTCCGCCAAATCAGTGCCCGTATGGTAGCGCCCTGCGGGATCTTTAACCAGGGCTGTGAGCACGACGGCATCGACCGCAGGGGGTAGGCTAGGGGTATGGTGGGAGGGTGGAAGCGGGTTCTCGTTGAGGTGCATCATAGCGACGCCGAGCGCGTTCTCCGCGACGAACGGCAGGCGCCCCGTCAGCATCTCGTAGAGCACGATGCCCGTCGCGTAGATGTCCGATTGACCGGTGGCGCGTTGCCCGAGGGCCTGCTCCGGCGCGAGGTACGATACGGAGCCCAGCACCATCCCCGTGGGCGTGAGCGTGTTCGCGTCGAGGGCGCGCGCGATGCCGAAGTCCCCGACCTTGACCGTGCGCGCGGGCGTGAGGAAGATGTTCTCGGGCTTGACGTCGCGATGGATGACGCCGTGCGCGTGGGCATCGTCGAGAGCCAGGCCTATCTGGCGTAGGATCGCGGCGGCCGTGGGTAGAGCCAGCGGGGCGTCGCGCGCGATGAGGCGCTTGAGCGTGTCGCCCTCGACGTACTCCATCACGATGTAGTGGCTGCCGTCGTCGTCGCACCCGACATCGTAGACACCCATGATATGGGGGTGGTTGAGGCTGGCGGCCAGCCGGGCTTCCTGCTCAAAGCGGGTGACGAACACGGCCTGATTGTTGTAGTAGGGGTGCAGCACTTTGACGGCGACGGTGCGGCCGAGCCGCATGTCGATGGCCTTATAGACGCGCGCCATGCCGCCGTCGCCGAGCGTCCCGACGACATGATAGCGTCCGCTAAAAACAAGCCCCCGCTCCAGAATGCTCATGCCCCACCCCTGCCAGAGCGCGCCGGCCACGCTCGGACGCCCGATATACATACTACTACGTCCTACAACAAAGGCATGTCGCGTGCCAGGCAGGTACTCTATCTTTGCACTTTTTGTTTGACTACCACATGTTGTTGTTCGCCAAGCGCGACGATCGCAATATCTAGCGGGCAGAAGCCGTTTTACTTGACAATAATCGAAAAGTGCAAAGATAGTACAGGTGGTTGCGGTGCAGGGTTCACGACTCATCGCTGACGCGCCTAAGGGCGACGATGAGGAGCCACAGAGGGAGGGGCACGAGCCCTGCGGCCACGAGGTGCCCTCGTCGTTAGTGAGGCGCAGGGTGCGCAGGTGCAGCAGGCCAACGCGGGTCTCCGTACTCCCATGCATCTCCAGCGGCTGCGCGAGACCATTGATCGCTGGTAACGCTGTGGTGTAGCGAGGGCACTGAAAAAGCCGTTTCGTTAGCGGCCATGTTCTTTATGCCGTATGTGCCGTCTCAGTGGACGATGAAGTAGTTGCGCCGCATGACTGCACCGTGGAGAGATACAGTAGCGGCATACCATCGCTTGAGGCCAAACGATCGATGGCTGTGAGCACCTCGTTGTGCCTCTGAGTGTTTGCCACGATGACGACGAGAGACCGCTTAATACAGGGTTCGCGGTTATGGAAAGGGGCTGTAGACCTCCCACCGGGTATCTGTCTCCCTGGTTGTACCCCTGTTTGCAGGCTATCTCGTTGGGGGCCACGTGAATTACACCGGGGTGGTGCATGCACAAACGTTGTCGGGTGCGGCCAGTGGTGATGTTGTGACGCCGTGGTTGTTATAGCCCAGCGTCGGGTGGCCCGGGTGGCAGGATGCCTCGCGCCCGGAGGAGTTGCTCGAGTTGCGCGTAGCCGATCCCATGCCGCGCGGCGATGTCGGAGGCGTAGCTGACGCCGCGGGGTGGTCCCGGATAGACGCGGAAGGTGCGGTCGTGGACGCCGTCCTCCCCCGCCTCGCGCGCGGCGTCGGCAACCAGGCTCCCGACCACGCCGTCGCCCGCCGTCCGCGCGTTGATCTCCTCCACTCGCTCGGCCAACTCGTGCAGGTGGGTCACGTAGATGGCGCGCGCACCCAACAGGCGCAACCCTCGCACCGCGTCGATGGCCAGACCAAGGGCCTCCGCGGTGCTCGTGCCGGCGAGCACTTCGTTGAGCAGGATCAGGCTGTGCGGCGTGGCCCGCTGGAAGATCGCCGCTAGCCGCGCCGCCTCGTCGTCGAGTCGCCCTCGTCCGGGCGTCGCGCCCTCGGGAGCGGGGAAATGCGTGTAGATCGCGTCGACGGGGCTGAGCCGGGCGGCGCGGGCGGGCACGAGGAGGCCGGTCGGGCTGCGCCAGGCGGTGGGCCTGGAGACGCTGGCGACGCTCGTACTGGGAGGCGAGGTTGTGTTGGCCGTGCCGCATCTCCAGGTACAGTTGGCGTCGTTCGCGGAGCTGTGGGCGCGCAACCTCAGGGACCAACGGTACCTGGAGGATGGCGTCCCGCGGGCCGAAGACGAGGACGAGGAATAGGCCGATCGGCCCACGGTCGGACGTTGGAGCGCTACGCTTGCGGCGCCACCAGGAGGGGCAGGACGATGGGATACGACGATGGGACCTCGTGGGAGTACGCCGAAGTGACCGTGGAGCTCGCCAGCTGGTGGCGCCCCTGGTATTGCCGGTTTTGGTTGGACGTGGTGAGCCCCACCGAGGGCGCGTACAACGGTGGTGTCTCGGATACCATGGCCGCCCACGAGTTCGACGGTCGCGCGGCGCGGCGCTACCTGGAGGCGTTCGTCGCGGTGCTGGTGTCCGATGGCTGGGAGCCACAGCCCCAGCGCGGATCCGAATGGTACTCCTATCGTCTAGCGCACCGTGTAGCGTCCCAGGGACCGTTGCGGCTTGCCGCGCGGCGCGATGGGTCGTAGGAGGTGGCGATGATCGAGCTGGGGCGTCTCACGGCCACGCCGGCGGCGCTGGAGGCGATGGAGCGGGCGGGGATCGACCCGGCCGCGCTGCTCGCCCGGCACGCCATCGGGGATTGGGGCGACGTGTCCTGGCAAGGCTGGGATTTGAACAACTCGTGCCTGGTTGAGGGCACCGGCTCGCTCCTCTCGCTGTACCCCGTGGGCGAGGGCTACGTCTGGGTCTGGACCGAGTGGCGCCGGAAAAGGACGACGTTCCTCATGCCCGACGAATACTGAGGTCCCGTCTGAGAACGACGAAAGGCCCCCGGTATCTCCTGTGAGATACCGGGGGCCTTTCGTCGTGGTGGGGGGTGTGGTGACGCGTGCCTGTGCGGGGATAACCCTCAAGCACCCCTTCCTGAAAGATGCTAGCATGCCCCCATGTTTATCGTTGCATAGTACGCAAGGCGGCGTGCGCACGATTGATGCAAAAAGAAGAAGGGTTTGCCTAGCATGGCCTTGCCGCCAATCAGTTCGACAATGCAGGCCGCGATCGATGCGGTGACCGGGAAGCGTCCCAAGACGGTCATCGACTTCATCAAGCAAAAGGGCTACTGCACCACACATGATCTGCTCGAAGTTGGATACACCCATCCGCCCCGTGCCATCGCGGACGTGAAAGAGCTCGGCATCCCTTTAGTCAAGACAATGACGAACCACCCCACCAGCGGGCACATGGCATCCTACACGCTCGGTGACGACAAGGACCTGAAGCCAAGCAGGGCCGGGCGTCGTGCGCTGCCCAAGAAGCTCAAGGCGGCGGTCCTCGCGATCCAGGGCGAACGGTGCGCACTCTGCGGCGCCCCCTTCCCGGCCAACGCCCTCCAGGTCGATCACCGCGTCCCGTACGTCGTCGGGGGCGATCCGACGCCCCCGTTCGTTGCGCGCGACTTCATGGCCATCTGCGGATCATGCAACAGGAGCAAGAGTTGGAGCTGCGAGCAATGTCCCAACTGGAACGTTGCGCAGGATCCGGCGGTTTGCCAGGCGTGCTACTGGGGGACGCCGGAGGAGTACACCCACATCGCGACCGAACAACAGCGGCGGGTAACCCTCAACTGGTCCGGTTCCCAGGACGTCGACGAATACGACGCGCTCGCCACGGATGCGCATAACAGCGGCGCCGAAGTCGACGTGTACATCAAGGGCATCATCGAGCAGCGACATCTCTTGCCGTAGGTCGCCGCGTTTTCAGCAGCGAGCACGACACGTAGAGGGATTCGATCGTCGTCTCATCGCGGCCGTTGAGCGTTGCCTGCGACGATCGTCCGGCGTCGATCTCGATGCGCTCGGCGTCCAGGTGCGCGGGCAGGTACTCGCCGTAGCGACGCTCCCCGCTCCGTCCGTCGTAGGAGAGGATCCACGGAACACCCCGGCGGTTGAGGTCCTCCAGGGCCGTGATCAGGCGGCCGCGTTCCATGCCTTGATGGTAGCGCTTGTGCGGACCCGTCGTGGTGCCCTGGTACGGAGGGTCCATGTAGACCAGGTCCTGATCCGTCGCGTCCCGCAACGTGTCCCCGAAGTCCGCCGCCTCGGCGCGGGCACGATGACGGAGCAACAACGAGGCCCCGACGATCTCGCGGCGCATCTTGCGGGGTTGCATCCCCAGGCGGCGCTTGTCCGCGCTTTGGTTGAACCCACCATCCCCGTTGAAGCGCGGCGCATTTTTCACGCACCGGGCCAACAGGTAGAGCAAGTGCGCGGGTTCGTGGTGGCGGTTGAAGGCGTCGCGGACGCGGTTGTAGTGCTCGATGCTGCCGTCGACGTGCCCGCTCCATACGCGCTCGTATCGGTCGGCGATCTCGATGGGCTCGGCAATGATGCTCTGCCACAACGCCGCGAGGGGTTCAAGCGAATCGCCGATGACATACGACTCCGCCAGGCGCCGGTGCGCCGCGGCGATCGTGATCGCCGCCGAACCGGCGAATGGCTCGTAGAGTCTGCGGAACCGTCGCCCCGCCACGTACGACAGGATGCGCGGCGCCAGGAGACGTTTACTGCCCTGGTACGGTATCGGGTGCGGCAGTTCGACGCCCCGGACGGCGCACATGCGCCCTATGTCCTCGGGATCGGATTCGACGACGCGGGGTACCTCGATCGCCATCTCCCGGAACAGCGCACGCATCGCGTCCTCCTTACTCCTGCGTCGTGGGTCCAATCCCCCACCGAACACCACCTTGTTTTGCCCGCACCCTGACCATGTCCGCGATCCGGATGAGCTTGGGGTTCGGTGCGTTCGCTTGTTTGTACAGTTGCGCAACCAACGTCTTGTATGGCGTTTTTCCTTGCACCGTCACGAGCCCACGCGCCATGATCGCGTCGTAGAGCTCCTTGGTTGTTAAGGGACGTCCTTCGGCCTCGATCACCTGGCGCGCCGCATCCATGAAGCTAGGGGTTGTTCTCACCGTCGTGCTCCGTTGGGGGATTAAGCAGTCCGTCGATTGCATGCTACCCGTCAATATACCAGGTACCATGCTCCCCCATTCGGTGCGGTGTTCATTCCACGCGTGCCCGCTTCTTCATTCTCGGCCGGTACACCTCGACGGCATCCTCCGTGACAAACCACGTTCCCCGCTCGTCCTTGTGGCCGACCAACTCCCCGCGCTGCAGCAGCAGGCGCACACGATCAAGCGATAGGCCCAGCCGCTTCGCTACCTGGTGGACGGTGAGTCCATCAGATCCTTCCACGCGTCCCCCTTCCACCCCGACGTCTTGCGCGCACGCTATGGTGCTATGATACCAACCGATCCCTTGGCGTGGCTTTGATCGGGGTAATTATCCACAATGCAAAAAGAGTGCCGCAATGCAAAAAGAGTGCCGCCCGCTCATAGAAACTTCTATGAGCGGGCGGCACTCTCCGCTATGCGCGGACGTTGCTGGCCAGGACGTAGCCGGGGTGGTAGGCGCCATGGCCCCAGCCGATTTTCACCCAGGCATCGTCGGTGTGCACGACCGGGCCCAGCAGGTCCACGAGGGATCTCGCCGGGATGGTCACCGTGCTCGCGCCGGCGTGCGAGGGCTGCGGCTTGAGGCCGCACTGCTGGATGACGTGGCCATGCTTCGGCGCTGGCGCTGGCGGCGGCGGCGTGAACGGGCCATGCCGAAACACGAGGACGTCCCCGGCGAACCGGCCCTGCCAGTCCCACGCGGCCAGCGTCTCGCGGACGCCGCCGTTGGGGTTGGCCCGCACCATCGACCCGTCGTCGTTCTCACCGATGCCGACGGTGTAGTGCCGGCCCAGCCGCTCGTTGGAGAGGACCATCGCGGGATCGCCCTGGGCGAGCGCGGAGCGCACCGCCTGGTACGCCTGCCACGGCGTCAAGCCATAGTCCTCGTCGACGACGAAGCCCCAGCCACGCAGGTAGGACGCGATCCAGCGCGAGTACGCCACGCCGACCTCGCCCTGTCCCGCGATGGCGTCGTGGTAGAAGTCGGGGCTGCGCACCTCGCCCGTGGCCCAGCGCATGAACATGGCGACGCAGGTGTACGCGCAGTCGTCCTCGGCGTCCTCGCTGGGTTGGCCATCGTTGGTCCACGTCGTCATCTGATCGACGAGCGGCCAGTTGGGGAGCAGAATGGACATGGGTCACCTCCTTAGTCGTGCGCGACGTTTTGCGCGAGGATCCATCCCTCGGTTGCGCCCAGACGGATCCGCTGCCAATCGCGGCCGTCGCCTTGCGCGGCCCAGTTGAGCAGCTCGATCTTCGACCCCACGGGGACCACCGTCTTGCGCAGCGGCTTGCCGTTGTAGCCCGCCGCCGCACGGATCCAGTCCGCGTGGACCATGTGTCCCGGTCCCGTCAGCGCCTGGTAGGAGTGCGGTGGAGGGGCTGTTGGTCGAGGCGCGGGAGGTGTCGGCGGGGTCGTCGGCAGGGCGAGCAGCGCGGACTCCACCGCCGGTACACGCGCCATGATACCGTCCGCGTAGGCGTGCGCCGCAGGGATGTTCTCGCCGTTGGATCCGCCGTTGTACGCGGCCAGGGCACCGTGCCAGTTCCCCATCTCGGAGAACAGGTCGTGCATGAACCACGCTTGTGCGGGGATGCAGCGAGCCGGGTCCAACGCCGCCGCGTGCCAGTCGCCCGTGGGCACTCCCAGATAGCGCCGTGCTACGGGCTCATATGTCCATTGCCCCAGGCCGTATCCGCCGTCCCAGGACTGCGCCGTCGGGATGAAGGCGGACTCCTGAGCCGTTTGGCAAAGGAGCAGTGCGAGGGGGACACCGTAGCAAAGCCCTGCCAGCGCATAGAGGGTCAACAGGTCGGGGGGACAGGTCGTGGGATCACCCGTGATGTTGGGGACGGTCAGCGCGGCGGCGATGCGCCCGCTCAACGTCTGCCCCCGATCGTCGTGTAGCCGATCGTCTTTTCGTTGGTCATCGTCTTTCCCTAAATAGATAGGTGTTTTGTTCTAGGGGCGCAAAGAGCAAAGCCTCCCCGCGATCGCTGCCGATCGCGGGGAGCCTCGTCGAGGTTGCAGTGGGCTAGTCGGCCTGGACGTACACGGAGAACACCAACGTGTGCGTCGTGGCCGGCGCATCCGAGAGCGCTACCAGGACGTGGACGTCGTAGGTCGTACCGGCGAGCTGCGTCCCGTCCAGCAGCGCAACCTCGATGGTCGTCGTCGCGGGCGTGGCGCCCATCGCCGGCGTCGTCACCAGCGTCGGCCCGGCGGCCACAAAGGACGACGGAGCCGCTCCGATCATGCCGATGGGCGCGATGATCGTGGCCGTGATCGTCGGGACACCGACGATGGTGTAGCCCTCCAGGATGGCGGTGATGTCGATGGCGATCCCGACGGTCGCGTCCGTGGGGACGACCGCGACCTGAGCCGCGGCGCCCAGGGCCGAACCGTAGACGGTGTTGGACGCCGCCGCGCTGCAGCCGTACACCGGCTGGAGCGCCGGGCTACCCGGCGTTGCCCTCATCTGCGTGACGATGTCGTAGGCGCCCCCGGTGACCGGGGGCGTGCTGCCGCCGCTCTCCAGCGGCGGCAGGATCGAGTAGATCCGCGCGAGGTCGAGGCCGGGGATGGCGGTGGCGAGGCTCATCGCTGCACCCCCTACGACCGCTGCGTCGGGTTCGTCGCGCTGTCCAACGTGAAGGTGCGCCACGTCCGCGCACCCGCCTCGTCCTTGGCCAGCACCGTGGCGCCGCTCCTGGACTCCGCGCCGAACGCCGCCTGGATCGCGCCTTGGAAGGCCCGCGCCAGGGTGTTGAGCGCCGCCGCAGACTGCGTCGCGGGCACCGCTTGCGCCAGGTTGAGGTTCACCTCACCCGCGCTATCGGTGGCCAGCTTATTCGCCGGCGTCGCCAGGATCGCCGCCGCCACCGCCGTCGCGATGTTGGTTAGGTCGGTGCTGGAGACATAGTCGCTGGGCAGCGTGACCATATTGGTTGCCGTCACGCGGCCCGTGCTGTCGGTCCCCAGCTTGTTCGCCGGGCTCGCCAGCACGGCGGCAGCCGTCGCCGTGGATATGTTGGTGACGTCCGTTCCCGTGACGTAGTCGCTGGGCAACGTGACCATGTTTGTTGCGTTGGCGTTGACGTTGCTGCCCGTGCGCACGAACGAGGAGAGCAGCTTGCCGATGGAGCCAGCGTTGGTGAGCGCGCTCGTGGCCGCGCCCCAGATGGCCGCTACCAGGCCGCTCAGGGTGTCCAGATAGCCAGCGCGGGTGCTGGTGTATCTCTGCGCCGTCAGGCCCGCCTGGATGTCGGTAGCGGCGATGCCGCCTGCGACGACCGACGCGACCGTTGGCTGACCGCTGTTGTTGGTCGACGTCGCGATGCCTCCCGCCGCGCCCGCCGCGACGTTGGGCAACGCCGAAACCCCCAGATGCACTGCGTCGTACGCGTTGTACCCGACGACCAGGTAGGCGTATCTTATCGAAAAGTCGGGGGGCTAGGCCGCCGCGAGCGCTACGGGGGCGTGGGCCTCAGTCGCGCGTTGGGTGATGAGATCAGCCAGGGAGGGCATGCGGTAGGCGCCGGAGAGGCGGTCG
>JAABUV010005261.1_pt1 | contig 14861 bp, 10 predicted proteins | sample 5559971 | NCBI WGS metagenome assembly JAABUV01 (sample SAMN10711881, study PRJNA513362) | rock metagenome | isolation source: Antarctica rocks | place: Antarctica: Victoria Land, Knobhead nord | collected 2015-12-19
GCGGCGCGCCGGGGCACGACGACGACGCGGACCTGGCGCTCGCGCTGCAGCTGCAGGAGGAGGAGAACGAGCGCGCGCGGCAGGCGCGGCCCTGCCGCCCTACCCTATCCTCGCTCCTGTCTGCCGTACCCTGTCCCCGCTCTTGTTGCCCGCACAGCGGGTGGGCCTTTGCAGCGCGCTTGTGCGCATGGCATGGAGCGCCGCCGTTGCTGAGCCGCTGATGTGCGCTTTGGGCCTGAGCGTGGCGCGGGAGAGATGTGGGCGGCCGTGCGCCAGCCTGTGGCGGTGGATTCGCCTGGGCGGCGTCACGGTGGTGGAAATTTGGCTTGTCCGCGATTACGGTGGTGACAGTAGACATCCGCGCCATGCGCTCCTGTCTGGCAGGGTCCGACTCGCGCCCTGGTGCAGGCGGCGGGACAGTGGGAGCAGGCGCGGCAGGGCGAGCAGCACGGGCGGCAGCCGGCGGCCGCCCCGGGCCAGGCCCAAGGCCCCGGCCAGGGTCAGGGCACGCCGGACGAGGGCGGCTGGGAGCGCGCCGGCGGCCGCCGGCGGCGCCATGGGCAGGGCGGGCCGCCCGCGGCTGCTGAGGGCGGCGCGCGCGGCGACGGGCGGCGGCCGGACGGGCGCCCGCCAAAGTCCAGCAGGGACACCAACTGCAGCGTCATGTAAGGTTCGGCGGTTTTCGGGGCTGGACGCTGGTGATAGGACCACGCAAGTGAGGTAGCTTGTGTATCTTGTGTTAGCTTGTATTATGTTACCGGGATGCAGCAGAAAGAAGGACTGGAGAACTTATCATAATGCAGCTGGTAAACTGTTACACCCTATGTTTAAAATCCAAACCAACGCCTGCGCAGCTTGCAGGCGCCCGCCTCTGGGCCGGCAATATTGTCTCGCGTGCCGGAGTGCAGCAGGCAGCCTCGGGTCCGAGTGGGCAGTGGTGAGCAGATGGCTGCCCGATACTTGGCGACCGCCCTGCTGGCGGGCTGGCTGCTGCGGGCGGGCGGGCAGCCCGTGGCGGGTCCGATCCCGGGAGTGACGCCGGCGCTGTGCGGCGCGGGGGACGGCTGCCAGCCGATGCTGATCCAGCCCTCGGCCGACCCAAACTACATCCCGTGCGTGCAGCACCCCGGCAGGGACTGCGTGCAGGGCAGCAAGGTGGTCGCGCTGGCGCCCTTCGACGCCGTGGACGCCTGCCCCACGGCGGCCCTGATCAACACGGCCCTGACGCAGAAGTCTGTAGAGGACCAGGCGCGCCTGCTCAGCCTCAGTGCGCGAGCTCGGACCACGCCTGAGGATGCAGGCGCGCGGGTGCGGGCGGTGCGCTCGCGCGCGAGGGCGTGCTCAGCCTGGGTGACCGCGCAGATATCCACCTGCATCAACTCCGTGCGCCAGAAGCCGGACAGCTTTGCGTGCCAGTACCCCTGCGCTTACAGCGCCTGGCGCGGCGACGTCGTCTCCCCCGTGCGCGGGCCCATGGCCTTCGCGGGCAGCCCCGGCACTGACGAGCTCAACAGGCGCGCGCGCGCGCACGCGCGGGGGGCCTGCTTGCAGCGCGCGCTAGGCTTACTGCGACAGGCCGCCCTGCTCACAGCGCTCCGCCGCGCTGCGCTGCCGCACGCCGGCCCGCAGACAGCAGGGCACCTGCGCCGCCGCCCCCAACCGCCCGCCGCCACTTGCGTGACCCGCACGAACAGAGCCCTCCAAGAACCCCCCTGAGTAAGCGCGCAGCGCGGCGGAGGCGCACTCCGCCGACCAGGCCGCAAACAACTTCTTCGGCCACGACGGCTCGGACAACAGCACGCTGGCGGACCGCGCCGCCGGCGCCGGCTTCCTGACCTTCCCGCTCGGCGAGAACATCGCCGCGGGCTTCAACTCCGTGCGCAGCCTGGTCCTGGCCTGGATGTGGTGCGACCCGCTCCGGCACGGCCTGTGCGGCCGGCACTCCACCAGGCGCAGGCGACTCCGCTGCTCGGCGCACGAGGGGTCGGTGCATGGATCCTGCATGCGAGCGCGGGGGTTTGCGCACGCCGCCAGCAGCGCCGCGCCCCGCTGCAGAGCGCTCTTCGGCGCCGCGCAGCCCCGCTGCTGAGCGCCGCGCGCCCCCGGCGCGCGCAGCTCGGAGGGCCACCGCACCAACCTGATGGGCTGCGGCTTCGACACGATGGGCACCGGCGTGGGCTACAGCGCGGCGTCGTACTACCAGATCTACTTCACGCAGGACTTCGGCTGCTCGCGCGACGACTTCAACTGCCAGTGCCCCCAGATCGTGGACCCCGCGACCGCCGCGCCGCCGGCGCCCGTCCCCGCGCCGGTCTGCGTCAACGGCGTCGCGGTGCCCGCCGCCGTCCCCGCCGCGGCGCCCGCCCCTGGCGTCAGCCTGGTGCGCAAGCCGGCGCGCGGCCGGGGTGCCCAACTGCCATGCGGTGCTATTAGTCAGAGCCGCTGTTGGTTTGGCACTGGTGGGCGGGTCTGGTCGAGCATGGGCACGCAGCCTGCCGCCACGGCCGTCTTATGCAGCTGGCGCGGGCAGGCGCGGCGCCGGCAGCCGCCCCCCCTCGCTGCGCCAGGCTGGAGCACATTGGGCTTACAGGGACTGCGTGGCCCTTGGTGCCGTTCCCTGCTGGGGCCGAGCCGGGCGCTGCTGGGCAGCAGTGCAGGGCTCGCTCGGCCGACGCGCTGACGCGGCGCGGCCTGCCGGCAGGCGCATGCGGCGCCCGCGGCAGCCGCAGCGGCTGGCCCAACCCCCGGCGCCAGCCCGGTACGACCTCGAGTCCGCTTGGTACCTATGAAGCTGCTGCTCAAGTTGCCACACCTTGTCGGATCAGTGTGAGAGGGAGATGCCCCTTAAGGCACATGCGTCGCCAGCCCCGACGCCTGCCGCAGCACGCGCGGCGGCGCCCTCTATCGCAAGCGCCGATTTGGTCGCACTATTGGTAGACCTTGAGAGTCACTGCATGCACTGCAGTGCTCCACCGCAGAGTGCGACCGTGCAGTGGCCGCGGCAGGTCAATGCGGCGCCTGCGCCGGCACCTGCGGCCGCAAGCGCTGCGCTTCCAGCTCCGCCGCCCCTGGGAGCGCCTGCGGCGAGCTTCGCGGCCCCTTCCGGGGCGCCGCCGCAGCCTGCGTCGGCACCAGCCCCGGCGCAGGACGCCTCGCAGCAGCCCCCGAGCCTGCCGGCCGCCCCTGCCGGCGAGCCCAGCACCTCGCCGGCGGTGTGGGCGCCCGCGCCCGGCCCCGCGGGGGCAACCCTGCAGACCCTGGTCACGCCCCCGTCCGCGGCCCCCGCGCCCGCGCCCGCCCAGCAGCCGCCCGCGGCCGCGCCGGCCGCGCTTCCGGCGGCCGCGGCAGCGGCGCCCGCCGCGGCGGGCCCGGCCGCGGCGCAGCCGGCGGCCGCGCCGGGCGCGGCGGTCCCGGGCGTCCCGCAGGCGGTGGAGCACATCGTGTTCGAGGGCCCGCAGCGCGGCAGCATGGCGCCGGGGGCGCAGGCGGCGGCCGCGCCCGCCGGCGGCGCGGCGCCAGGCGCCGAGCCGGGCCCCAGCGGGCTGGTGCCCTTCCCTGCCGGGCCCGCTGCAGGGCCCGGGGCGGGGCTAGGGTTGAGCGAGAGCACGACCGGCTGCCTGTACGCGACGGCGATGGAGCTGTCCGGCGCGCCGCCGGCGCCCCGGACCAACGAGCGCTCGGCGCTGCTGGTGGCGGCGCTTGCGGGCGCGGCGGGGGCGGCGCTGGCGCCGGGCGGCGTCGCGGTCGCGCTGGACGGCGGCGCGCGCGGCGGCGCCGTCGCGGACGTGCAGCCCTTCCCGGGGCTGCCCGGCGTGTTTGTCATCGAGGTGTGCGGTTCCGATGCCCGCCGCACCATCCGGATGGCGCCACGGTTGCCGAGCAGGGATGCTGCGACGTGGTAATGCCTTGTAGCATGTTGCAGCACTGCTAGTCCGCCATGCGCACCGCACTGCTCTGCTGCTTCATGCCTCGCCGGTGTGCATGCTGCAGTCCACTGCGCAGCCGCATCCAGGTGTGGCATAGGGCCAGCAACCACCCGCTGCCGCCGAAGCAGGACCAGGGTCAGGCGGAGATGCCCATGTGGGTTTCGGCCGCGCACTTCTAGGCGTAACTGGTAGTGAGGCGCGCGCGTCCCGCCTCTGATAGATATGTCTGACATGCGTTCATCTGAACAATGCAGGTGGACCACCCGGCCGAGTACGAGGGCGGCGTGACGGTGAGCCTGCCGGCTGCGGCGCGCGTGGCGCCGCTGCATTACACAGTCATCGACCGGCCGCTGGTCGTGCAGAGCCTGGGCTTTGACCTCGCTGCGGGCGGCTCGTGACGAGCGCACCGAAGCGGGGTAGGCATGCGGCCGGCGCCCCGGCGCGCGCGCTGCCAGGCGGCTGGGTGCCGTGCGGGCGTGCGCGTGTCGTTGCAGCATGTAAGCAGTTTGCATGGTGTCAGAGACACAGGTTGTGCGAGGTGGGTTGCACAGGCGCTTCACCATAGTGGCGCCTGCTCCTAGCAGTGCATGCAAAGTGGGAGGAGCCATTCTGTCAATGAATGAATCGGTCGCAACACATGAATGAATCGGTCGCAACACATGATGTCCCAAGATGCTTTGGAAAGGGGCTTTTGCTGTATTCATCCCAGCTCTTGGTTTGACTTGATTGTGTGGAGTACGCATGGCGTGCAGTATGTGTGTTCTGGGAAGCGCTCGCGCACTGTAGCTGAGTCCTTATTATCTGCACAGTTGGCATGAAATGCCAAGCAGTGCGTGGAGACCCAAGCGGTACTCTGATAGCACAATTGCCTGCGGCTGCATGCACAGTTGAGGCTGAAAAGTGAGTCAGACTCAGGCAGCCGCCCCGTCTCTACACACCAAATGTCCTTACTAGGCCGGAGCTCCTTACACCATTCTGCTCGCCGGAAGCCGGCGTGCGCCGGGCATGCCAAGCTGCCTACCTCTATTGACGGGCCGCAGCAGCGGCTACTGAGAAATGTATGGCCTAGCGACTACTCTCGTGCAGCCCCCCAAGCGAAATAGAATACGACTTGTTTGGAAGCTAGCACGCTGCCTCACTCCCGACTCAGACAGATAGATCTGTTACACTACGCCTCAGCCTCAGCAAGACGCGCCGTCTTGCCCACTGCAGCTGTCAACCCTCAACTTGACAAGGGTCCTGTAGCCTCTGCGCACGAAAAGCTGCGCGTTGCTGCACTGTCCTATTCACCTTAAGGTGCCATTATGTCGCTACTGCGGGCCGTGCAGCTGCTGGCGCGGCGGTGCAGCAGTGCAGCCGCCTCCACGAGCAGCCTGTGCCAGCAATGCCACCCGCGGCTGCCTGCATGGCAAAGCGCCAGGGCGCCACGGCAGGGGCCTGCGCGGCTGTGCACAGTGAACAGGCTCGTGCGGGGAATTGCGCAGACGCCGATCGAAGGCGTGCACCCTTGGTTCACATACATGCCACTCCTAGCTGCGTTACTTTGCAATGGTATTTCCTTGTGCTGTACACTTAGCTAATGCTCTCAGCGGTTGAATACACTGCGGTCAAGCACATTGGCATTTGCATAAGCGATCATGTTGTTGTTGGCTGAAAAGACACACATGTGGTTGGAACACTGCATGTAAGGCCGGCGTTGCACCGTCAGACAACTGAAGCTTTGCTTTGCACATTTGTGACACGCGACGACTGAAGAGCACACTAACTAACATGGGAGCCGCCGCGTGCGCAGTGTCATCAGCAGGTGAGGCCGAGGAGGCTGACTGGTCGTTGTATGACTACCCTGCACTCTATGACAGAGTCTTTGGCTACCGAGACTTTGCTGAGGAGGCGCGCGGCCCTTTGCATGTCGTGCTTGGGTGCACGAGCTGCATTTTCTGAAAGGATCCCTGGTCAGTGTTTAGACGAGACACTAAAACCTCCCGCGGCCCTGCAGGCGCAGTTCCTGCACGACGTGCACAAGAAGCTGTGCGGCCGGCAGGCGCACACGTTCTTGGAGGTTGGGTGCGGCCCCTTGTGCCTCTTCCTCACGGCAGAGATGGTGTTGAGCTTTCTGTAGGCCGCCAGCAAGCAGGCACTCATGCGTTGCCGGGCGTACCCAGGTGCGGCCCCGGGCGGCACTCGATCGAGCTGGCCGGGCGGGGCGCAGAGGCATATGCGCTTGACAACCACGCGGGCATGCTGGCGTATGCGCGCGAGCTGGCGGCGGCCGCCGGCGCGCGGGTGACCTTCCTGGAAGCCGACATGACTGACTTCAGCCTGCCGGTGCGCTGCCGTCTTGCGGCGCTCGCATGCAGAGCAAGGCAGCCGCCCCGATCGCCAGGCAGCTGCTGCCTCACTCAAATCACTCCCTGGGCGCGAGCTCAGAGGCTCGCACTTTCGGCCATCCTGCGAGCCAGCAAGCGCCTCTGAGCAGGGTTCGACGGAACCCATGATGGCGGTCGTCCACACCGGCGCCGCGCGCAGGTCGGCGCAGCCGCGGACGTAGCGTTCCTGCCGCTGGGCACGCTGGCGCACGCGCTGAGCAACGACGCCGCGGCGGCCACGCTGGCCGCGTGCCGCGCCGCGCTGCGCCCGGGCGGCCTGCTCGTGCTGGAGCTGCCGCACCCGGAGGACGTGTTCAATGGGCAGCAGCTCATGGGTGACGCATGGGACATTGAGGCCGACGGCGGCCAGCCCGCGCTCATGGTCGAGTTTGGCAGCGAGGAGCACGACGAGTTTGATTCGGCCACGCAGGCGCGCGGGCCGCCGCGCGCCGCAACCGGGTGCCCAGAGATGCAACCGGCGCCGTTGCCAGAGCGCTTTGTCTGTGGCGCAGCCAGGTGCCATCGGCATGCGCGGTGCAGGGGGACAGCTGCCCTGCTCTCCAGGAACCGCCTTCAGCGTAGCGGGGCCCGACCGCATGTACGCCAGGAGGCCCGCTGCCAGCCTCACGCCGGGGCTACATTCGCCGGCCTCACGCTCGGGCTACTCGGCGCAGGTGGTGCAGCGGCGCATGACGGTGAGCGAGGTCGAGCCCGCGGAGGGCGGCGTCGAGGGCGACGCGCGCGTGGAGCCGCTGGGCGAGGGCGCCGTCCTGCAGCGCGTGTTCACCTTCCAGGCGCGCGCGCGCGGCCGCGCCCCTGTGACAGGGTAGGGGCATGTGCATGAATCGGGGGGTTTCACGGGGCTCCGCGCGCCGGCCTCCCGCTTGTCGCCAGGCCCCGGCCCACCAGGCTGGCCCGGCGGGCAGCGCGCGCCGCGGCTGGGGCGGGCGGCCGCGCGGCTTGCCGCGGGCTGGTGGCGGCCGGGCCGCGGCGACGCCGAGATGCGCCGGCGCAAGCTCCCGGCTTGAAGCAGACGCATGTTCAGAGGCGCTGGCTGCGAGCCGAGGAGGCCTGCCCGCCACCGCTCGGCGCCAGGGTAGGGGTAGGATAGGGATAGATGTCGACATAGACAATACGCAGGTCTGAAGCGCACGCTCGCCGCGCAGGAGATCCGGCTGCTGGGCGAGGCCGCGGGCCTGACGCTGGCGGCGTCGTACGGCGAGCTGGACACGGGCGTGGCGCTGGGCGACGAGGAGGCCTTCCGCCTGGTCGCCTGCCTGCAGCGCCCGCCGGACGCGCCGCCCGCGCCGCGCGCGCCTGCAGGCTCTGGGCCCGAGCCCGCGCATGCGCCGGCCAGGTAGCTGGCGTGGTGCGCGCGCACGCGCGGCGCGGCGGGTTTGGACCTGCAACAGCCCTGCCCTGCACTGCAAAATAAACAGGTCTCGTGTAAATACATGTGCTTTCCTTGCTATCCTATTTTTCTCGTCCTCTCCTGCGCCGTGCTTCTCTCAAGGCCACACCTCATCAACGACGGCGCAGGTCTGCCAGACATCATGCGGGGGAGGGCTGCATACCACGCATACAGGCTCTGTGTGCGCTGTGCATGCGGGGATACTTGCGCTGCTTGCAGAAATAGGCCATTTACAACACTTGCACATAGTTTACAACCAGGCGTGCTCAGCGCAATGGTGCGCGGAGAGCAACACGCGTCAGCTACCACCAGTGCGCCTTGGCCTGTGCCAGCCCAACGCGTCCTGATGGTGGCCAAAGCACTCCAAGACAGAGGCGGTGCACGACACACGACCAAAACAGGGTCCAACAAAGCGGCGCCATAGCACGGTTCACGAGACACCGGGCTCAAGCAAAAACACCCTCCTCTCTCAACCTTTGCGTTCACCCAGCACGGGACGATGTGCTGGTGCTGCGGCCACCCCACAGCCGAGTACACACAGAACTGCACACAATGCAACACATGCTGGACCTGCAGGAAAAAACAGCGGATAAACCCTGCTGGATGGTGTGATGCTCTTGAAGCGCGAAGAGGCCGAGCAGGCTGCCTCAAATAAATGAATGCTACACACCCTGCAGACAGGCAGGCGCGCCTGCGCCTGACGGCCGCGGGCGCGCAAGCGTAAACGCACTGTTGCAAGTTTTTGCTTCAGCTGATACTTCCAGCGCGCGCAGCCTTCATGAAAACTCGCGCGCGCGACAAGCGACGAGGCGCCGCGTCACGCCCACGCCACAGCGATGCGTGATCCTAGACACTGCCCCGACCGCTCGGCAGTGCACAGGATAGGTGTGATGAGCTTCCTTTGTAGAATGCTAACAACTGCCTCCCCCACAGTGTGAGGCGGGACCCATGAAACCCTCACATCCGTCCCACATGCAGAAATTAGCGGTACATATATATTAAATTAACATAAATGGACACACCCATGAAATACGCTAGGAAGCATGAACCGCGGCAAAGCCGCTGCAAGCTACTTCAACTGCCGGCCCGGTCCCAGCAGCGCAAGGACAAGCGTGCGCACATGCACCCGCCTCCCGTCCAGCCGCCCTGGTCCCCGGCGCAGCACCGCACCGGCCGAGGCTGCTGCGCTGGTACGCGGCGGGCGCGGCCCAGAACACTTCATCTGCAAAAGCCATCCCGGGCTGAGGCAGGAGGCGGCGCCCTCCTGTACATCTGACGGCCGGCTGTGCGTGCCAGGGAACGACGGCAGGGCGTAGAGTAGGATACGGTTAGGATTAGGGTTGGGGTTGTAGTGAGCGCGCTACCCAACGGGGTTGCAGCTGAAGGGGTCGGAGTTGTAGATCCAGCCCAGGTTGGGGCAGAACGCGGTGCGCCCCTGCGCTAGGGCCTACCCTACAGGGTTGCAGCTGAAGGGGTCCGAGTTGTAGATCCAGCCCAGGTTGGGGCAGAACGCGGTGCGGCCCAGCACGCCGAGCGAGTTGCTGGTCGCCGAGCCGCTCTGCACGAGCCCGGCGCCGCCGCCGGCGGCCGCGGGCGCGGCGGTCGCAGCGGCCGCGCCGGCGCCCGGCGATACGAGCGCGCCCGAGTTGGCGGCGCTGGCATTGGCGCTCGCGTTGGTGCTTGCGGGCGCCAGCGCGGCGGCATACTGCGGCTGCCCCTGTGCGCCCGGCTCGCCCGGCGTCACACGATAGCACCCAGCGGGTGAGCCGCCGGAGTGGCGCAGCTGGCGCGCGCCTCGCGCGGCTGGACACTTTCAAACAGCTGGGCCTGCCTTGGGAAGCAAAAAGTCTTGGACAGACGTTCCCGAGGCGACATGTATTGGATGCCCAGCACAGCGCATGGCCGCTACTCGAGCTCCTATGGGTGCGCTGAGACGGCCACCATGCGCTACCCCCACTCCCTCAAAATGCACGTGGCTGCGACGCAGGCGAACACATGGGGAGCGCTGACTTGCCACAGGCGCTGCAGCATCCTGCCACAGCGAGGGGCTGCAGGGGCGCACCAGCGCGTTAAAGTTGCTGGGCTGCCACGCCTGCGTCAGCGAGACTGAGGCCAGCTTGGTGCCGGCCGCCCCGGCCGCCGCGGCGGCGGGCGCCGTCGCATTGGCGCCCGCCGCGCCGCTGGCAGCGCCGCTCGGCATAGCCATGGTGGAGTCGTCAATGAAGATGATAGCATCCACCAGCAGCGCGCTCACCGATGCCTGCAAAGAGTGTAGAAAACATGTTAGCCACGATGATGCGTGCATGTGTTGATGAGAGCTCCAACGTAAGGTTGTCTGCCGGCGGACGGTGAGCTGAGAGGCCTGCCAACCTTCAAAGCAGGCATCCATGTCGAACTACAGAGGCATCAGGTCCGTCACGTATCGGCAACCCGCACACAACAACCCGCACACAACAGAAGGGCGTAAGGGGGGAGCACAGAGCGCAGTCTGCACGATGGCACCAGCGCAGACTTTGCAGTGCTCGTGCGGTCAGCAGCAGGGCACAGCACAGCGACAGCGCAACAGACTTGCCGGAGAGCCGGCCACGACAGCTGAGCGCAGCACAAGCCAGAGGGCGCGCCTGATTGACCAGGCTGCCGTCGGCGTTGGCGAGTGCGTACGCGACTCCGCCGTCAGGATACCTGGCCGTGGCCCCCGACCCGAGCACCTGCACCAGCCCAGGGCCACCGCCGCTAAGCACGTGGTGCGGCACCGCAGCTGTAACGTCTCTGCAGGATGCAAACACAGCTCCCAGATCAGGTTTTGCCGGTTCCCCACCCTCATCTGTGCCTGCTCTGCACGATGCGGCACGCTATGATCACACAAACACATCAACACTTGATCAACAACAATGGCACAGCCAGCATAGTCCCGACAAGATGCCAGGCTGCGCCTCTGGCAGTCAGCAAACATGCTCTGCTCACAAGTGTGTTGCTTGCAAAGCGCATGCTCTCAGTATAAACCATGGAAACACCAAGGCCAACGCCAAGCTGAGTAGTTCAGCCCGCAGCCTGCTGTGCAACTCAGTACACATGGGTGCAGGCGCGTCCGCAGCCGGGGGCCGGGCACCTGCACGGTGAACGTCAGCGTGCTGGCGCTGGCGTTGTAGCGCGGCTGGCTGAGCTGGAGCACCCACGTCCGCGGCGGCGCGCTGGAGCCCTTGGTCGCCGCGTGCATCACCTGCACCCGCGCGGCGCCCGCTGAGGCGCCCCGCTGCATGCGCGCTCGCGAGGGTGTTGAGAGGCAACTTGAAGGGTGCAGCGCTGGCGGAGCAGTCGCCGGACGGGGCGCCGAGCGAGCGCTGGCGCAGCCGGCGGGCGCGCCCGGTGGCGGCAGACGACTGGGGGGGCCTGCCTGCGGCAAGCCGGTGTCTTGTTCGACGCTGCAAACCAACTTGGGTAGAGATGGGACCCACCGCCTGGGGGTTGCCCATCCAGTTCCCGCTCCCGTCGGCAAAGCGCGCGCCGACAAAGTTCTCCAGCCCGAAGCGCCCCGTGCGCCGCCCGCCCGCGATGTGGATGCTCCACGGCACGACCTTGACGACGCCTGGCCGCGGCGCCCGCGCCTGTCAGGATACAGCGGGGCCCTGCCGCGTGGGCGCGGCGCGAGCAGGCCTGGCCCGCCCAGAGACCCGTTAAGCCCCGGCCGCCCGCCAGCACTCGCAGCACAGCAGCGACAGAATAGGCGTGTATCTTGAGCAGGGCAGTGCCTGCCAAGAACAGCGTCGTCGCGTTGGTGAACGCGGCTGCCTCGGCCGCCAGTGTGCTCTGGCTGTTGGCCGTGGCCATGCCGGCGGAGGAGGGCGCCAGCACCTGGCCGGCTGGCGGTGGGGTCGCTGGTACAACCGCCGCCGCCGAGCCTGCGGATGCTGCGAGCTGCCGCGCTCCTGCGCGCACAACGCGTCTCAGACGCTGCGGCACCTTCGCGGCCGGCGGCCATGGGAGGGTGTGGAAGGGCATATCAGCTGGGCTGCAGTGGGTGTCTAGCTGCAGGCCATGCACGCTCACCGTCAGCGTGTGTGCACAGCAGCGCGAGCGCTGCCAGAGCCATCGTTCCTCTGTCCAGGCGCGACATCGGAAACACCTGCTTGCCACGAGAAAAGTGTTTACGTGAGCATGTGCGTGACCATAACAGGAGCGGCTAGCCGTTCCAGTCGCGAGTTTGATCGTTTGCAACAGGTTTCAGCAGCGCCTGTTGGCAGCGGGACAGGGCGGGCACCTGCGTTCGGCTCTGCAAGATTGAGATGACGCCCCGGACCACCGTCAAAAAGACCCTCGACGACAGATGCCGGGTGTCCGTAACAGAACTTACCTGTACACACGCCGCTGCAGTTCTGTGAGGCAACTAACACAAATGGTCGTCAAATGCGTGCCAGGTGTGGACCACCCCCGGCATGGATGACGCAGCCGGGAGACAATATCCGAGAACCCTTAGTTCTCAACTTATGCCAGAGAGAAGAAGCCAACTTATGCAAGGCAGCGGCATTGCGATAGAGCATGCGAGAGGCATGCATCACAGTGGCCCGCACCCCTGCAATGCAGACTATCTGCTGGACGCCGGGCGCCTCAGGACGCCGCCCATAGACTCGTCCCGCAGGACAGTCTGCACCTGTTTCAGAACGCGGCGCACGGGGGACAGGCGCACTGCTCAAAGGGTCTGTGAAATAGCACATCCAGCATTACATGCACACGGCAGCTGGCAGAGCAGCAGCCCAAATTCCTGGCCGGCATGTAAGTGTCTGCGGCATGTGACACAGTGCTGTTTGCAATGCATGGGTGCACTGCCCAGCGCAAAGAGCACTGCTCGGCGCCGGCGCCTTGCCCGGAAGCGCATGCATTGTTAGGACGCCCCTGACTATACGCTGTTTCACAACCTCTCATGCAGCCCCACGCAGGTCTGCAGGACCATGCGACCCCCCGCGCGACCTCCAGAGGCTTGGGCGCTCCCAGCGGATCATGCTGCCGCACCCGCCCCCCATGCCATCCTGCAGGCGCCGCAACGCCACAGACACAGGCACTGAATCAGCGCGCATCATCCGAAGGCACACCCTGTCTGACAACGCAATGCCTCATCCAGCACGCCCTGGCATTCTCCGGGTGCCGCCGGAAGCAACCACTGCCGAGCAGGCACGGCAAACAACATGCAAGCCGCCGCGGATCGCCGCTGCCCCAGCGCCTTGGTGCTGCCCCAGCATCCTGCGCTGCCCAGCGGGCACGCGCGCGCCAGCAGCGCTCGCATGGATGTGCACCCCCAGGGGCCTCCCGTGCATGGGAGCAGCCTCGGATGCGCTCGCAACCGGCCTGGCCAGGAGGCCAGGCGACCAACGCGGCCGCACATGCCCCTCGGTGGGCAGCAACAGATGGTGCTGGTACTCCTGAGCACGCACCGCGCTCCTGCACCGATGCGAGGACACTGGCACCGCTGCATCATGGCGGGCTGGCGCCTGCGACAATTCGCAAGCGTACAGTCAGAGGCGTGCGCCTCCACGCAGGCACGCCGCCACGCGCAGCGCGGGCGATCGGCTGCAGGCGCCGGCTGCTGCCTGCCGCTCGGATGACGGCCGCAGAGCGGCGACCAAAGGCGTGCGCCACCGGGCGCGGCAGCCAGCCCCCTCAGTGTGGGGCTCGGGGGCGCCGCGGCCACGCGTGCGGCACGGCTGTGCCGCCCGCGCCGGCTGCCAGCCGCCGCGCGCGGACGCCTGTACCCGAGGGTCAGATGCGCACTTCGCTGCCGGGCGCAGCGGCCAGCGCGGCCTCGGTGCCATCCATGAGGCACAGCGGCGACAGCGCGACCGCCGCCAGCTCCTGGGGCTGCCGCGCCGACCGCCCCCGTCAGCGCCGCCTGGCCGCCCTCTGCGTGCACGAGGACGCCTGCCCCGGTGTCCTCGCAGACGCGCTTGAAGGCACACAGGGCAGGAAATGGGGGCAACAACCAGACTGGTGCGGCTTTGCGAGGCCTGTCCTTGCGGTGCCGAGTGGAGGTCTGACAACCACGGTCGCCTGTAACAGAGGCAGCTTGCTCTGTCTGCTGTGCGCAGCTGCGTGACGCCAGAGCGACCTGCGACTGGCCGCGGCCTGAGCAGGGCAGGCGGCCTGGCGATCCCGATGGACGCCTGTGCGTAGAGACGGCGACGGCGACGGCCCGGGCGAGGTGCGCGTCCGACTGCGGCGCCTCCTCGATGCAGGCCGCGGCGCGCGCCTCCGCCGCGGCGGGCGGGCGAGGCGGCGCCCCGTGCGCCGGCCGCACACGGCCGAGGCCGCGGGTCGGGCGGGAGGCGGCGCACCCGCAGCAGCGCGGGCAGCTGGTCGTACAGCGACAGCCGCAGGTCGTCCGCGCGGCCCAGCGCGGTGCGCAGCGCCAGCACGCACGCGCGCCCGCCGTTGCCGCGCCCGTCCGCCTGCCGCGCGCCGGGCCCCCGGGGTCACCCGCCTGCGCGGCGCGCCCGCGCGCGCGCCCGGCCAACTCTCGCGGCCTGCCCCTGCCCCCGCGCACGCCCTGCTACGCCCGCGCCATCCAGGCTGGCCGCGCCAGATGAGCGGAGCAAGCGCCAGCGCCCGGTCCCGGGCGCTGCGGCTGCACCGATGCGCGGGCGCGGCTGGGGGCGCGCCGCGGCGGCTGGGCGCACCAGGGCGGCCATCTGCAGGAGCGCGTCGTGCAGCGCGGCCTCCAGGGTGTCCTCCTCGGGGCGGCAGCGCGCCGCGAGCGCCGACAGGCAGCTGGCGCCCTTGTCCTCCGCCCACGCGCGGCACTGCGCGGCGCCGCGGCCGTCAGCCGCGCGCCCCGACGCGCGCCGCCCTTGCCCCGGCGCCGCGCATGACGCGGGCTTTTCACGCAGGGCGGCCGGCGCCCGTCCCCTCCCCCCATGCGGCGGCGCCGCCGCCGGCCAAGCGCCCCGAATTACGCTGCCGCAGCTGGGACGAGCGCGCGACCTGGGGACTTGGAGTTTGGGGCGCGCGCCTGCGCGGAAGCGACAGCCAGGACGGCGGACGGGCGCAGGCCGCCCATGAAGAGGAGCAGGCGCTGGTCGGGCCTGAGGAACGAGCCGCGCGCGACGGCGGCCACGTCGCCGCCGGCCGCCGCCTCGCGCCGCTGCGCGGCCTCGGACTGCAGCGCCGCCA
>JAABUV010005262.1_pt1 | contig 14859 bp, 14 predicted proteins | sample 5559971 | NCBI WGS metagenome assembly JAABUV01 (sample SAMN10711881, study PRJNA513362) | rock metagenome | isolation source: Antarctica rocks | place: Antarctica: Victoria Land, Knobhead nord | collected 2015-12-19
CGACGGCGGCAGCACCGCACTGCCCAACCTGGTGCTCTTGTGCGGACACCATCATCGGCTCATCCATCATGGCGGCTGGGTGGTGTCCCTCGGCGAGGACCAGCATCCCCGCTTCACCCCACCCCCCTGGGTCGACCCCACCCAAACCCCCCGACCCGCCCACACCCGAAGACCTGCACCGCCACTACCCGAGATTGCGGCGTGACACCACCACTTGTCGGCGCAGCACCCCGGGCGCTTCGGCGCTCGCCCGGAAGTGGGTGTGCGGTGCGCTCGTCGTCGTCGAGCCGCGGGCTCCGCCCTGCACCTCGCCGTCGTGGGGCGCACAACGAATGCACACCTGCGCACGGTCTTGGGTTGGCTCACTCAGGCGCGCACGTGCTCGTCGAGGAAGGTGAAGATGCGCTCCCAGGCCGGCACTGCGGCGTCGGCCACGTACTTCGTGCCGGGCACGGGCAGCACGCCGAACACCTTGGCGTCCCGGGTGAGGAACGAGTGGGCGGCGCCGTCGTAGGTGGCCACATCGTTGGCGACTCCGACGGCGTCGAGTCGCCTGCGCAGCTGGTCACCGGCGCCCGCGAGCAGCTTGTCGTCGGCGCCGAACGAGCCGACGACGGGTGGGCAGGCCGACAGGTCCGTGGTTGTCGGGGGCAGGAAGCCGTAGTTGTCGCCCACCGCCCGCAACCCCGCAGGCCCGAGGGTGCCCAGCAGCAGGGCGAATGCCCCACCCATACAGAACCCGATGCTGGCTGTGCGCTCGGCGTCCACGTCGGAGCGGGCGCGGAGCCAATCGAGCACGGCGTGGAGGTCAGCGGTGACCGCACCGGCCCGCCCGGCGCGCACCTCGTTCAGGTTGCGCACCAGGCAACCCAGCTTCGTGCCCGCCGAGAGCAGATCCGGCACCACGGCGGCCCAGCCGCGGGCGGCGAACACATCGGCGACATCGCGGATGGGCTGAGTGAGGCTGGGGGCCTCGTGCACCACCAGTACCCCCGGCCACCCGCCGTCTGGTGGCTGCCCAACCGGACGGGCGAGGGCGACGGAGAGCTGGCGCCCGTCGGAGAGCGTCACAGCGTGTTCGGTCTGCATCAGTGGGCTCCGGGGGTGCGGGTGGGGGTGGAGTTTTCGGCGCCCGGCGTGGCGGCAGCGGCGTCGTCGGGGTGGTCGTGGTTGGACGAGCGGAACATGACGCCGAAAACGAGCCAGCCGATGGTGGCGACGAGGAAGAAGCTGATGAAGCGGTAGACCAGCACACTGGGGAGCGCAGCACTGGCGGTGAGGCCACCGGCGACCAAGGCTGCGGTGAGCGCGCTCTCCACCACCCCGATCCCCCCGGGCAGCAACGGGACCGTGGCGACGGCCTTCCCTGCCGCGTAGGCGATGACCAATCCGCTGATGCTGGGTTGCGCGCCGGCGGCCAGGCACGCGAACCCGAGGGTCGCGATGTCGGCCACCCAGTTCAGCGCCGCCCACCCGAAGGCCGCGGCGGAATTGCGGTTGCCCAACTGCACCGTTTCCAGCTGGCCAAGGACCTCCTCCCAACGGTCCAGGCCGGCGGCGGGCGGACGGCGCCGCACTCGGTTGACCCGACGGAGTATCGAACGTCCGACGGCCCGCAGGCTGTCGGGATGCCGCACGACGAAGCGCACGCCGTAGACCAGCGCGAACCCGAGTACCACCGCGGTCGTGAGGCCCACCGGGTTGGCCGTGCCACCCACCGTGAGCGCCGCACCGACACCGAGTAGCGCGAGCGTCCCCACCGAGAGCACCCCGCTCATCGCCAACTGCCACGAAGCCACCACCCGGCTGGCACCCCAGTATCTGCTCTGCCGAAACAAGAACGTGGTGGCGAACAGCGGGCCGCCGGGCAACGACACGCTCATGGCGTTGGACGCGTACACCACCGCCAACGACTGTCGTTGGCGCACCGGAACGTCTGCGGCATTGAGCAGGCGGGTCTGCAGCCGGGCGAAGCTGCTCATGGAGGCAGCCTCGGCCCCCAACGCCGCGAGCACCCATCCCCATTTGATCTTGCCGAGACGCTGGAAGGCGTCAGCGAGCGACGGTCCGACGAGCACCGCCTCGAAGGCGAGGACGAGGACGACACCGACCGCCACCGCCCAGCGCGCCCGCCGGCGCAGGGCGCTACGGGCGGTGGTCGACCCGGCAACGGCGGGGTCGACGGGGGCGGACACCCTCTGAGGGTAGCGACCGAGGCCCGCCCGGGTGGGCCAATGTCCTACCGCAATCCGCCGGGTCGCCCCCCCCGCGGCTGACCCGTGCATACTTCTTCCCAGCCGCTGGGCGTCGTTCCCGGCCCACGAGATCCTCGGCCGCACCATCAGGCCCGGCATGACGTCGGACCCCCAGCCCCCGGAGGCACGGTTTCTGATGTCCGCACCCTCGACCACTCCGCCCACCCTGCACGTCCCCGCCTTCGCCACCTGGGACGCCGTGCTCACCGCGTCGACCACCCTCGCCCCCTCGGCCTTCGACGGTGACCGACTGCGCAACCTGCACGAGGGCCGTTGGCAGCCCACCGGCTCACCGACCGAGCTGATCAGCCCGGTCGACGGCACCGTGTTGGCCCAGCTGCCCAAGCTGGATTCACAGGTGGCGTTGTCGGCCGTGCACGCCGCCGCGCTCGAGCACGAGGAGTGGGGGCGGGTTGCGCTGGCCGACCGCAAAGGGCGGGTCAGTGCTGCCGTCGACGCGATGACGGATGCGCGGGACACCCTGGCGCTGCTCCTGACCTGGGAGATCGGCAAGCCGTGGGCGTTGGCGTGCGCCGACGTCGACCGAGCACTGGACGGGGTGCGGTGGTACCTCACGGAGATCGACGGGATGCTGCAGCGCGGCCCGGATGGCGCGGCCGTTCACCGCACGCCCCTGCCCGGGCCGGTCAGCAACATCGCCAGCTGGAACTACCCGATGAGCGTGCTGGTGCACGCCGAGCTGGTGCAATTGCTGGCCGGCAACGCGGTGGTGGCGAAGACACCCACCCAGGGCGGGGCGGTGTGCCTGACCGTGGCGCACGCGATCATGCGCGACGCCGGACTGCCCGTGACCCTGGTGTCCGGTGACGGCGGGGAGCTGTCCGACGCGCTCGTCCGCAGCCCCGAGCTGGGTGCGCTGGCCTTCGTGGGTGGGCGCTCCAACGGCGGCAAGATCGCCGCCAAGCTCGTCGACACCGGCAAGCGGCACATGCTGGAGCAGGAGGGCCTGAACACCTGGGGCATCTGGGAGTACAGCGACTGGGCGACGTTGGGCGGCCACATCCGCAAGGGCTTCGAGTACGGCAAGCAGCGGTGCACGGCGTACCCGCGGTTCGTGGTGCAACGTGAGCTCGTCGACTCCTTCCTCGCCACCTACCTGCCGGTGGTGCAGGGCCTGCGATTCGGGCACCCCTTGGCGGTCGGGTCCGACGTGGTCGACCCGAGCACCGAGGACCTGCCCGCGCTGGAGTTCGGCCCGCTGATCACCGCGGCCAAGGCCACCGAGCTACGCGAGAAGATGGATGCCGCGCTGCACTACGGAGCGGTACCGCTGTACCGGGGCTCGCTGGCGACCGGCCGGTTCCTCGACGGCCAGGACACCTCGGCCTATGCCGCACCCGCGACGTTGCTGGCCCCACCGGGTGCGTCGCGGCTGATGCACGAGGAGCCGTTCGGCCCGGTGGACACCATCGTCGTGGTCGACACCGAGGCGGAACTCTTGGCCCAGATGAACGCGTCCAACGGGGCCCTGGTCGCCTCGATCGCCTGCGACGACGAAGTCAAGGCGGCCGAGCTCGCCGAGCACGTCCAGGCGTTCAAGGTGGGGGTGAACAAGCCGCGCTCGCGGGGTGACCGCGAGGAGCCGTTCGGTGGCCGCGGCGCGTCCTGGAAGGGGGCCTTCGTCGGTGGGGAGCTGCTGGTCCACGCCGTGACCCAGGGTGAATCCGGGGAGTTGCTGTACGGCAACTTCCCCGGCCACAATCGTTACCCAGTGCTGTAAGTGGGCGGTCCAGCGCTTCGTCGCACACCTGATCGCTTCCGCGCACAGGACGCGCGGTGTGCGCTGACGCCAGGGGATGTGCGGGGAGCGCGGTCGGTCGTCGCCGGAGTGGGGATGGCGCAGCAGCAATGTGGGCAGGAGGTATCCGTGCAAGACGTGGTGGGAGTGATCGGCGGCAGCGGGTTCTACTCGTTCTTCGCCGACGCCGACGAGCGCACCGTTGACACCCCATACGGCTGCCCCAGCGGAGCTGTCACGGTGGGTGAGGTCGCCGGGCGCACGGTCGCCTTCCTGCCCCGGCACGGGCGCCACCACGAGTACCCGCCGCACCGGGTCAACCACCGAGCGAACCTGTGGGCGTTGCGCAGCGTCGGGGTACGGCAGGTACTGGCGCCGTGCGCGGTGGGTAGCCTGCGGCCGGAGTTCGGCCCCGGCACCGTCGTGGTGCCCGACCAGCTCGTCGATCGCACATCCTCCGGCCGGGTGCAGACGTACTTCGACGACGGCGGCGTGCACGTGGAGTTCGCGGATCCCTATTGCCCGGTGTTGCGGGCGGCGGCGTTGCAGGAGGGCACCGTGGACGGCGGCACGATGGTGGTGGTGGAGGGGCCGCGGTTCTCCACCCGCGCCGAGAGCCAGTGGTTCGCCGCCCAGGGCTGGAGCCTGGTGAACATGACCGGGCACCCCGAGGCCGTGCTCGCCCGCGAACTCGAAATGTGCTACGCCGCAGTGGCTCTGGTGACCGACTTCGACGCCGGCGTCGACACCGGTCGGGGGGTGCGCGCGGTGGACGTATTCGCCGAGTTCGACCGCAACATCGAGCAGCTGAAGGACCTCATCCGCTCGGCGGTCGCCGCCGCGCCGGTGCACCGGGAGTGCGCATGCGCCCACGTGCACGACGGTGTGCAGCTGCCGATCACCCTGCCCTGAGCAGCGGCCCACGGGGCTGGGCCGAGGGCTGTCCGTGGCCTAGCCGTCCCACCGCCGCGCTGCATGCTCGGCGAGCGCGATGACCGTGGCGTGCGGGCCGCGTGTGGGCACCACCGGGATCACCGAGGCGTCGACCACCCGCAGCCCGTCCACCCCGTGCACCCGAAACCGCTCGTCCAGCACCGTTCCCAGCGCGCAGGTGCCCACGGTGTGCATGGAGGTGCCGAGGTGGGTGGCCACCCAGCCGTCCAGCTCGCGCCCGCCCACATCGGGTAGCCGTAGCAAGTCGCGAGCCAGCCGGACACCCGCGCGCAGCGCAGCCCGGTCGCGCGCGGTCTGGAGGTAGTGGTGCGCCAGCTCCGGCGGGGTCGCCGGATCGGGCGTGCGCAGCCGCAGCGCACCCCGGCTCTCCGGCGCCACCAGCGCAACCCCGACGCAGGGGTGCGGGTCACCACCCCCACCGGGGACCAGCTCGGCGAAGGACGCGATGTAGGGACGCAATTCCACGGTCGGGGTGTTCAGCACCACCTCCAGGCCCGGTGTACCCGGCGCCCGCGGGTGCCGCACCGCCGACGCGTACGGTACGGCGACGTCGGGGTGATCGGAAAAGTCCTGTCCCACAGGAAGGTCCGAGTGCACCGCGAGGCCGAGGGCGCGCAGCTGATCGGCCGGCCCGATACCCGAGAGCAGCAGCAGCTGCGGGCTGGCGAGCGCGCCGGCGCACAGCGCCACCTGCCCGGCCGCCACCACCTCACCATCGGCCAGCTCCACCCCGATCGCGCGGCCTCGCTCCACCACGACCCGCACCGCTGCCGTCCCTGGCCGCACCACCAGGTTCGGCCGCGCCAGTGCGGGCAGCAGGTAGGCGAGCGCGGCGTTCACCCGGACGCCGGAGTGCACGTTGAGCGGGACCGGTCCAATCCCCGCGGCGCCACCGGCGTTCTTGTCGGGTTCGGCGGCGAACCCCTTTTCGCTGCACGCGTCGGTGAATGCGGCGCTCAGCGGGTGCAACTCGGTGCGCCGCCGCACCGGCACTGGGCCGCTGCGGCCGTGCAATGGACCCCCAACGTCCCCGTCGGTTTCGGAACGGACGAACGATGCCAGCAGCTCGACGTAGGAGCAGCCCGGCACCCCCCAGCCGTCGATGTCCGTCGGGGTCGCGCGCACGAAGTAGCCGCCGTTCACTGCGCTGGACCCGCCCACCACCCGACCCCGGGACACGGATGCGGTGCGGTTCTGGGTGAGCGCCGTGGTGTACTGCCAGGTTTCGGCGTGCCGAGCGGGAATGAGGCCGCCGTCGAGCAGTTCGGGGGGCCAGTCATCGGTGTGCAGCAACCCCGGCTCGAGCAGCAGTACCCGGCGCGCCGGGTCTTCGCTGAGCCGGGCGGCCAGCACGCATCCGGCCGAGCCGCCTCCCACCACGACGACGTCGACGGGCTGGGCAGCGCTCACGTCGACAGCCTGCTCCCGGGCGTCAGCGGTCGGTGCGCCGCTCGTACACGCCAACGACCTCGCCGGTCCAGTGCGCACCGATACCCGCGAAGGCCGCCAGCACCTTCTCATGATCCCAGTCGTCCACCACGTGCACCTCGTGTTGGTTGTGTTCCAAGGCCCCCTGCGGGTAGTGCACGATCGGGATGGAGAGGTACACCGCCCGTCGCGCGGCGATGGCCGCCCGAGCCCAAAGATCCAGGGCCTCAGGCAGTTCCATGTGTTCGGCGACGTCCCCGAGGATCACGACGTCGGCTTCGGGCAGCGCGGTCGTGCGGGCGTCGGCGAGCACGACCTCGTCGTAGAGCTCGCGCAATCGATAAGCCTCGACGTAGGGCTCGAAGACCTCCAGCGCGGTGAGGCGGGTGGTCGGCACATCGGCCAGGAGCTTCGCGTACGTGCCCGCGCCCGCCCCGACGTCGAGCACGCTGACCGGGCCCAGTGCGCGGATACAGCTCTTGGTCCAGGCCTTACCCTCGGTGGAGCTGATCGGCATGGACGCGACGGTAGGCAATCCCGGGTCTGGGCGCCGGACGGGCGGTGCGACGCCCCGCGTGCCGGGGGCGGCTGCGCGTGGCGTCCCCCGGAGACCGCGGCCACGGCAATCGTCGAGTTCGGGCAGCTCCGGTGATCCCATTCTCGCCGCGGAGGGTGGACGATGGGTTCATGACCACAGCAACCTGGAACGGCACCGTCATCGCCCAGAGCAACAACACCGAGGTCGTCGAGGGCAACCACTACTTCCCGATGTCGTCGGTCAAGTCCGAGTTGCTCAGCCCATCGCCCACCACCTCGGTGTGCCCGTGGAAGGGCACCGCGAGTTACTACACGATCACCGTCGACGGAGCTGAGAACACCGACGCCGCCTGGTCCTACCCCACCCCGAAGGACGCCGCGACGAACATCACCGACCACGTCGCGTTCTGGAAGGGCGTGCAGATCGACGACTGAACGCTCACCCTCGGGCGGGGTCGTCAACCGGGTGACCCGGTCGCCGTCATAGCCTGTGCCGCATGCGAGTCCTGCTCACCGGAGCGGCCGGGTTCATCGGTGCCCACGTCGGCGGCGCGCTGCGCGAGGCGGGTCACGAGGTGGTGGGCGTCGACGCGATGCTGCCGCTCGCGCACGGCGCGCACACCCAGCCCCCGGTGGACATCCGGCGCCTCGACGTCCGCGACGCCGACGCGCTGAGCGGGCTGCTCACCGGGGTGGACGTGGTGTGCCACCAGGCCGCCATGGTGGGTGCCGGGGTGGATGCGGCCGACGCCCCCTCCTTCGCCGCCCACAACGACCTGGGCACCGCGGTGCTGCTGGCCGCCATGGCGCAGACCGGGGTGCGCCGGCTGGTGCTGGCCAGCTCGATGGTGGTGTACGGCTCCGGGCGTTACACCTGCGCAGCGCACGGCGTCGTCGAGCCCGCCGGACGGACGAAGGCCGACCTGGACGCCGGCGTGTTCGACAGTGCCTGCCCGCACTGCGGCCGGCGGGTGCAGTGGGCGCTGGTCGACGAGGACGCCCCCCTGCGCCCGCGCAGCACCTACGCCGCCAGCAAGCTCGCCCAGGAGAACTACGCGCTGGCCTGGACGTTGGCCACCGGCGGGTCGGTGACGGCGCTGCGCTACCACAACGTGTACGGCAGCCACATGCCACGGGACACCCCGTACTCGGGGGTGGCGGCCATCTTCCGTTCGGCGCTGGAAGCCGGGCAGCCGGCGCGGGTGTTCGAGGACGGCGGGCAGGCGCGCGACTTCGTGCACGTCGCCGACGTCGCGCAGGCCAACCGGCTGGCGGTCGAGGCCACCCTCGGCGGGTTCCAGCCGTTCAACGTGTGCTCCGGAACCCCGGTCACCGTCGGTGAGGCGGCCGCGATCCTGGCCCGGGCGTACGGCGGCAGCGAGCCGACGGTGACGGGTGAGTACCGCGCCGGCGACGTGCGGCACGTGGTGGCCGACCCGGCCCGAGCCGCGCGGGAGCTGGGTTTCTTGGCCGCGGTCGGGCCACAGCGTGGCATCACGGAGTTCGCGCACGCCCCGCTGCGATCGGTGCCGGAAAGCTGGCGGAAGTTTCCGGGCGCGCCGAACGGGTGATCCGGTGCCTGGACCCTCAAGGATGCGGCGGAGCAGTGCCGATCACCTCCAGTGCCACCAGTGCCACCAGCGAGGAGAACCGTCCATGACCCATGCCAGTGTGCCGCGGTTCCTGCCGGGGAGCGGGGCGCGGAGGCGGCGCGCCGCTGGTGCGGTGCTCGTGCTGACCGCGTTGCTGGCTCCGGCGGTCCCCGCGGCGGCGCAGTCGGGCGGGGAGACCACGCGCGTGGTGGTGCGTCTGGTGCCCAGTTCCGATCCGGTCGCGCAGGCCCGGACGGCCACCCAGGGCGGCGGCCGGGTGAGCAAGGTCTACGACTCCGTGTTCCCCGGTTACGCCGCGTCGGTGCCCGCGGCCGACGTCAGCGCCCTGAAGAACGACCCGGCCGTCCTGTCGGTGGAGGTGGACGGCACCGTGCGCGCCACCGCTACCCAGGCACCCGCACCCTGGGGCCTCGACCGCATGGACCAGGCCGCGTTACCGCTGTCCAACTCCTACACCTACCCCATCGCCGGACAGGGGGTGACCGCCTACGTCATCGACACGGGGCTCAACGCCGGGCACGCCGAGTTCGCCGGACGGGTCGGCGTGGGCACCAGCATGGTCGCCGACGGGAGCGGGACCAGCGACTGCAACGGACACGGCACACATGTCGCCGGTGTGCTCGGTGGTAGTACCTACGGGGTGGCCAAGGGTGTCACGGTGGTTCCGGTGCGGGTGCTCGACTGCGCCGGGACCGGGAAGTACTCCGACCTCGTCGCCGGCATCGACTGGATCATCGCCGATCACCGCGCGGGAGAACCGGCCGTGGCCAACCTGAGCCTGGGCGGACCACCGAGCAGCACCCTCGACGCGGCGGTGGCGGCCTTGGTCGCCGACGGTGTCTCGGTGTCGGTCGCCGCGGGCAACGACGGCGCGGACGCCTGCAACACCTCTCCGGCCCGCGCCCCGCAGGCGCTCACCGTGGGGGCCACCGACCGTAACGACGCCCGGCCCGGATTCTCCAACGACGGGCCGTGCCTGGATGTGTTCGCACCCGGCGTCGGCGTCCCCTCGGCGTGGTTCACGGGCAGCACCGCCACCCAGCAGCTTTCCGGCACCTCCGTCGCCGCGCCGCACGTGGCCGGAGCGGCGGCTGTGCTGCTCGCTCAGGATTTCACGCTCAGCCCCAACCAGGTGGCCACCGCGCTGACGGCCGGCGCCACGCCGGGTGTGGTGACGGGTGCGCGGGCCGGCACGCCCGATCGCGAGCTGCGCCTGGTGACGCTGCCGCGCCCGGCCGCCTCCGGCGTCGACGTGTTCTACGCGCTGGTGCAGCGCCGCTGAGGACGAACACCCGCCGGCACCCGCCGCGCTCAGGCACCCACCGCGCTCAGGCACCTACCGCGGGCAGGCGCACCTCGAAGCGGCAGCCCTGGCCGCGGTTGTGCACCGTGATCTCGCCGGCGTGGGCGTGGACCAGGCCGGCCGCGATGGCCAGCCCCAGGCCCGCCCCCTGCGGCTGGCCCTCCGGGGCCGGGGTGCGGGCCGCGCTGCCCCGGTAGGCGAGCTCGAACACCCGGGGCAGCTCGTCGACGGGGATGCCGCCGCAGCTGTCGTCCACCCGCACCCACGCATCCCCGGCGTCGACGCCGCTGGTGACCACCACGCTGCCGTCGGGCGGGGTGTGTCGTACGGCATTGCTCAGCAGGTTCACCAACACCCTGGTGAGCTCCGGGTCGCTGCCCAGCACGCGGGCATCGGTGGGGCCCGGTTCGGCGCGAAGCGTGATCCGCTTGCGCTCGGCCTGGGCGCGGATGCTGGCCATCGCGTCCTCGGCGACCTTCCACAGCGCCAGCTCGTCCATCGTCAACGCCAACGCCCCCGCGCTGATCTTGGACATCTCGAAGAGGTCGTCGACCATAGCGGACAGCCGCACCGACTCGTGCTCGATCTGCCGTGCGTATTGAGCCACTTCGGTCGGCTCGCTCACCACACCGTCGGCCAACGCCTCGGTCATCGCGCGGATGCCGGCCAGCGGCGTGCGTAGGTCGTGGCTCACCCAGGCCACCAGCTCACGGCGGGAGCGCTCGGCGGCCCGCTCCCGCTCCCTGGCCTCGCGATCCCACACCGTGCGGCGCGCCTGGAAGCGGCCGAGGGCAATCGCCGCCGGCACGGTGACCACGGTGACCACCGCGGACACCACCAGCGTCCGGTAGAGGTCGGTGGAGAACATGAACCCGATGGCCCCGGTGACGCCCGCGAGACTGGCCAAGGTGGGGATGAGCACGAGCACGGCCATGCTAGCGGTGAGCGAGGTGCCTCGCAGCCACCGCAACACCGCCCACCCGAGGGCCACCACCGGCGCCACCCACAGCAACACCCACGGCAGGGTATGCAGCATGTCCATCAGCACGGTGTCACCAACAACATGGTGTCACCATCAGCACGGTGTCACGTCCCCCGTGAAGGCGCCGGGCTCCCACCGGTAGCCCACGCCCCACACGGTGGCGACCGGGTCGGCGGCCTCGGCGCCCCGCCCCCCCGCCAGCTTGGCGCGCAGCCGTTTGATGTGCACCGTCACCGTCGACAGGTCTCCGAAGCTCCAACCCCACACGTGCTCCAGCAGCTGCTCTCGGGTGTACACCACGTCCGGGTGAGCGATCAGGAAGCTGAGCAGGTCGAACTCCCTGGTGGTCAGCGCGAGCTCGACCGGCCCGAGCATCGCCCGGCGCGCCCCGGGCTGCACCTGCAGCGCCCCGTCGCGCAGGGCCCCGCCCACCGCGCCGCCCGCCGCGCTCACCGCGGGTGCGCCCGCGCGGCGCAGCACCGAGGCCACCCGCAGCGCCAGCTCCCGGGGGCTGAACGGTTTGGTGACGTAGTCATCGGCGCCGACCTGTAGGCCGACTACCCGGTCGTCCTCCTCGCCGAGGGCCGTCAGCATGATCACCGGAACGTCCGGAGCGACTTCGGCGCGCAGCCGACGGCACACCTCGATGCCGTCGATGCCTGGCATCATCACGTCGAGCACCACCAGGTCGACCGGGTCGTGGGCATCGCCGGCCACCACGAGGGCGGCGTCACCGTCCACCGCGACGCTGACCCGCAGACCGGCTCGCTCCAGGTAGCGGCGGACCACGTCACGCACCAGCGGATCGTCGTCGGCGACCAGCACGTGGGGTTGCCGGGCGGTGGGCCCCGTCGTCACCAGGTCGTCACCAACAGGTGGTTGGCGAGGGCGCGCACGGTGACGAGCACGGCCACCGGCGCCGCGCAGCCGACGAGCACCGTGACGGTCGAGGCCCGCGGGCCACCGCCAAGGCCGACCCGGTCGAGGCCGAGGTAGACGCCGAACGCCCCGGGTGGGTGCGCGGCGACGTGCGTGGTCCAGCGACCGGGTTGGTAGTCGAGGATCCGGGTGGTGAACGTCTGCAGCATCTGGTGGATATCGACGACCCCAGGGACCTCGGCCAGGTACTCGTCGTTGGTGGTGAGCTTCGCGGTGAACCCGCGGGTCCAGCCGTCCACCAGGGCCAGCGACATCGCCCAGGCCAGCGCCACGACATAGCTGGTGCCCAGCAGCCTGCGCCAGGGCAACCGCTGGGCCACAGCCGGCCCCCAGGCCACGGTGGCTGCCGCGAGCACGACGGCGGCGGGGGTGCCCGGGCCGACATGCGGAATGAAGTTGGCCAACAGCGGGGCCACCGTCAGGTCGAGTTCGGCCCGCGGGTCGTAGCTCAGCAGGAACGGGGTCACCACGGCGGCCAGTACGAGCAGCAACGCGCCCGCGGCCACCACCAGGTCAGTCCGGCCACCGGAGTCCGAGCGCCGCTCGTCGCCGGATTCGGGCGTTCTCCGCGCGCCGATGGTGGTGCTCACCTCGACGACGATAGGGGCCCACCCCGCGCGCGCCCGCGGTGACGGTGCGACGTCACCTTTTCGTCACGGCGGCTGCGCCGCTGTCCCGGCCCTGCGGCAGTTAGGTTCGCATCCATGGAGCAGGCCGTGCGGGTGGACGTGGTGATCCCCTGCCGCAACGAGGCGGGGTCGCTGCCCGGCGTACTCGCGGCCCTGCCCGGCGGATACCGGGCGGTGGTGGTCGACAACGGCTCGACCGATGACACGGCGGGCGTGGCCTGGTGCAACGGCGCGCTGGTGGTGCCCGAGCCCGTAGCAGGCTACGGCTCGGCCGTGCACGCCGGGGTGTGCGCGGCGACCGCCGACATCGTGTGCGTGCTCGACGGTGACGGTTCGATGAACCCCGCCGACCTCCCCGCCCTGGTGGCGTTGCTGACCCACGGCGCTGACCTGGCGGTGGGGCGGAGACGACCGGTGCGGCGCGGCGTGTGGCCCTGGCACGCGCGCCTGGGCAACGTCGTCGTCTCGGCCCTGTTGCGTCGGCGGCTGGGCCTGGATGTGCACGATCTCGCTCCGGTGCGTGCCGTGCGCCGCCAGGCCCTGCTCGACCTGGGGGTGACCGACCGCCGATCCGGCTACCCGCTGGAGCTGCTGGTGCGGGCGGGGCGAGCGGGGTGGCACGTGGTGGAGCGCGACGTGGCCTACTCACCGCGCACGGCGGGGCGGTCGAAGGTATCGGGCTCGCTTACCGGCACGGTGCACGCCGTCCGCGACTTCCGGGCGGCCCTGGCATGAGGCAGGTGAGCACCATGACGGTGCTGGTGGTGGCCAAGGCACCGGTGGCTGGGTTGGCCAAGACCCGGCTGATGTCGGTGCTCAGTGCGGAGCAGGCCGCGGCGGTGGCTGCCGCCGCGCTGCTGGACACCCTCGATGCCGTGGCCACCACGCCAGCCGCGCGGCACGTGGTGGCCCTTACCGGTGACCTCGACGCCGCCACCCGCGCGGTGGAGCTGCGCCGCTCGCTGTCCCGGTTCACGGTGCTGCCGCAGCGGGGTCATGGCCTCGGCGAGCGCCTGGTGGCGGCGCACCACGACGCCGCCGCCCTGCTCGGCGCCGCGCACCACGACGCCGCGCACTACGACGCCACCGTGGTCACCGGGGGGCCCGTGCTGCAGCTCGGCATGGACACCCCGCAGGTCACCGCTGAGCTGCTCGGTACGGCGTGCGTTCGGTTGAGCGAGCCGGGGGTCGACGCCGTGCTCGGCCTCGCGGAGGACGGTGGGTGGTGGGGTCTGGGCGTTCGATCGCCGGAGCTCGCCAGGTCACTGGCCGACGTGCCCATGTCCCGCGCCGACACCGGAAGGTTGACGCTGCGCGCGCTGCGTGGTCTGGGCGCGCGGGTGGAGCTGCTGGATCAGCTGCGCGACGTGGACACCCCGCAGGACATGGTCGAGGTGGCCGCCCTCGTGCCCGGCTCACGTTTCGCCGACGCGGTGTCGGCGGTGGGGTGCGACGATACCGGGCTGCCCGGCGCGGCGCTGCCCGAACCAGCGGACTGCGGGGCCGCGCGATGACCTCGCCCCAGGTGTTGCCGGCGGCGCACGAGGACGGACCGCCGCCCGCGGACGCGCTGTTCGAACGCGCCTTGGCGGGGCTGCCGTGCTGGGTGCAGGACCCCAGCGGTCGCCGCACCCAGCTGCCCGTCCGTCGTTGGCTGTCACGGCCCGGGTGGGGTTGTGGCTCGGCATCGCGTTCGGCATCGCCTTCGTCACCGGGCTCGGCCCCACTCGGGTACTGCCCACCGGGGTTCGGCCACCGGTGATGATCGAGGCGCTGTGCACCCTGACGCTGCTCGCCGTTTCGGCGCCGGTCCTGCTGCGCCAGGGTGCGTTGGCCGACAACCCGACGGTCCTCAACCGCAACTACCCGGCCGGTCTCGGCGTGGCACTGCTGGTGGTGTGGGCGGCGGTGGCCCTGGTGCTGGTGGTACGGCTGCGGAGGAAGGCGGGGCGGCGGTATGACGAGCGGCGGCATGAAGAGCAGCGGTATGGAGGGTCCTGTGCGCCAGCAGCAGCAGCGCGAGCAGCAGCCACAGCAACAACAGCGGCGTTGGTTGTGGCCGGCCGCGCTGGTGGGTCTGGCCGCGCTGGGGCTCGGCGGCGTGGCGCTCGTGCGGCCGAACCTGGTGCGCAACACCACGACCAGCCCGCGGACGCTGCTCTACGCGGCGTTGACGTTGCTCCTGGTGGTGGTGCTCGGCGTGCTGGTGCGCCGGGTGACCCGTTCAGTGATCGCGGCCCGGGCGGCGCAGCTGGTGCCCGTGCTGGCGGTGCTCGCGTTCGTCATCTGGCCGACGTTTGTACCCACCACGGTCGCCGAACCCGACCCGTTGGTCGATGTCGTTGCCCTTCCCGCCGTCACCCCCAACACCGTCACCCCCAACACCGTCACCCCCAACACCGTCACCCCCAACACCGTCACCCCCAACACCGTCACCCCCAACACCGTCACCCCCAACAC
>JAABUV010005264.1_pt1 | contig 14856 bp, 15 predicted proteins | sample 5559971 | NCBI WGS metagenome assembly JAABUV01 (sample SAMN10711881, study PRJNA513362) | rock metagenome | isolation source: Antarctica rocks | place: Antarctica: Victoria Land, Knobhead nord | collected 2015-12-19
AACCGCCGCCTCGACCGCCAACAGCGGTACCGGGCGGCCTAATCGGAACGATGGGGAGGGGGCCATGCGTCTCAACTCCTATTGCAAAGATGAACTATTTGATCGGGGAGTATCTTCGTCCTTGCAACTTAATGATGGAGGCTGGGGAGCCGATATGTCCTTGTGGACTATCAAGGGGATTAGTGAATGGACGATTGTGCTGGATATCCACAACAAGTCAGGCCCTATAGTCGTACAAATCGAGGACATAGAGGTGAAATAGTTGGCAGCTATTTCCTAAACTGAGTCCCAAATGGAATAGGTGAGATAGATAGATTGACCGTGGCGCGAAAGGGTTGGGTCCGACAATGGAACAACAAGTGCCGTCACAATTCACACCTTTCATTAAAGATGGGGTGCATCAACTCGTCATCGGCAATTATGCCGGACTGATAGCGGACGGGCGCGCCGCGCAATGGCCGGAAGATAGGCTGCGCGAAGTTATCGCGGAGATCACAGGGTTACAAGGCACCCTTGTCGACCTTCCTGATGAGGTGTTTGAGCAAAGGATAGCGATACAACGCTATGACGGGAGTTGGCAAGTCGACACTTATTTGTGGACCGTTAATGGGGTAAGTGCTTGGACGATCGTTCTGGATATTGACAATAAACCAGATGATATTGTCGTACATATCGAGGATATAGGGGTGAAATAGCTTTGTAACGGGCGATTTCCCCCATAGTCCGTGCCCCTTGGCGGGAGAACTGAGCGATGCCCCATCCGCTCTCGCCTACAGTCGCGCTTGTAAACACTCTCGACACCCAGACAACCGGCTCGCTCCTACTTCTACGGCTAGAAAAGCGGCAGCGTTGTGGCGTCCACCACCATCACATGCACGGTGGTGGACGCCTACGCCTACGACGCGTGGGGGCAGCCGGCGGGCGCCTACGAGTCGGTGGCGCAGCCGTTCCGCTACGCCGGCTACTGGTGGGACAACAATCTGGGCTGGTACTGGGTCAGCGTCCGGTCGTATGACCCGAGCCTGAAGCGCTGGCTGTAGCCCGACCCCAGCGAGCAGGATGGCGTGCGCACCTATGTGTACGTCGGCGACAATCCCATCGATGAGACCGACCCGACCGGGCTGGATGAGTCGGGCGTGGCGGGGATCGACACGGGCAACGGCGTCATCGACTTCATCATCGTCGGCGCCGCCGTGGGCGGGACCGTCGTCGCGGTCGCGGCGTCGCCGGAGGCGCTGATGGGGGCGGGCGTGTACGTCACCGGCGCCGTGGTGATCGGGGGCGTCACCTATGCCATCAGGAACGTCCGCTACGGCCCCACGCGGACAGTCACCATCCCCGCGTACATCCCCCACCCCGGCGATGTCCAATCAACACAGGTTGCCGGCGGCGCCACCGTCACCATGCCCGGTCAGATCGCCATCCCAAACACTCTGATGGCGAGCAAGGGGCGAGGGGGATACCAGAAACGAGAAACATCCGAAGGCGATATCGAGGCGGAGGAATTGAGTAAGCAGGATGTACGGCGTTTAGGACTACACCGAGAGAAGGGCGTATACATGCAGGGTCTACTATAGTGGGCATGCGGGCTTCTGCTGTCGCGCTACCGCGAACGGTACGGCGAGATGCGCGCACGCGACCACCAGAATGACGTGCTAATCCTGCTGTCGGGGCGTCAGCTGGCCCGCGACGAGGAAACGGTTGTCCTGACCGAGAACGACGCGCACTTCGAGGTGTGGCTCGGGTTCTTGCACGACCGTGCGCGCCTGCGCATCGAGGCCGCGCGTCGATAGAAAATATCCTTAGCGCCGGGCTACCAGCGCCACCCACTCGTCTTTAGCTTCGCGCCGCTCGACGGTGAGCCCCGCCGCGGCGAGGGCTGCGCGCACGTCGTCCTCGCGCCCACGAATAATGCCGGAGGCGATGAGCGCGCCGCCCGGCGTGAGCGCGTCCGCGAACGCTGGAGCCAGCGCGATGATGACGTTGGCGATGATGTTGGCGATCACCACATCATAGACCCCCGCCGGCGCGGCCTCTCCTTGGGCGGCGACGATGACGTCGCCCAATCCGTTGCGCGTGGCGTTCTCGCGCGTGGCCGCGACGGCGACCTCGCTGGTGTCGATCGCGGTGATAGACGCGGCGCCGAGCCGGGCGGCGGCCAGGGCCAGGATGCCCGAACCGGTCCCCTGGTCGAGCACGCGCATGCCGGGCCGGATGTAGTCTTCGAGCAGCGCCATGCACATGGATGTGGTCTGGTGCAGGCCGGTGCCGAAGGCCATGCCGGGGTCGAGCTCGATCACCAGGTCGTCCGGCCACGACGTGTAGTCGCGCCAGGAGGGCTTGATCACCAGGCGGCGCCCGAAACGCGTGGGGTGGTAGAAACGTTTCCAGGCGTTGGCCCAGTCCTCCTCGTCGACCTCGCGCGACTGCACGGGACCGATGCGCGCGAGGTTGAAGGCGGTCAGGTGGCCCAGCGCGGCGGCGATACGGTCGCGCCGCGCCGCGCCATCCTCCGTCGCGGGCGCGTAGGCCGCCACCGTGGTGGGCCGGTCGGTGTCGTAGTGGTAGGCGGCGTCTTCGTCGTCGGGGATGACGTGCTGGTAGATGGCTACGCCGCCCTCGGCATACTCGCTCATGATGGCGCTGACCGTTTCGATGGCCGCCGCCTCTGTTTCGACCGTGATCTCTAACCAACGCATTAGATACCCAGTGTGTCCTTCACTTTATCGAAGAACCCACGCTCGTTGGGCTTGATCTGGTGCTCGTCGAGGTTGGCGAGTTCCTCGAAGAGTTGGCGCTCGCGGCCGGAGATATTGGTTGGGGTGGTGACGCGCACGGCCACGTACTCGTCGCCGCGGCCCATGCCGCGCAGGTGCGGCACGCCCTTCTCGCGCAGGCGGAACGTCTTGCCCGTCTGCGTACCAGCGGGGATAGACAGTTTCTCCTGGCCGTCGACGGTTGGGACCTCGACCTCGTCGCCGAGCGCCGCCTGCGCGAAGCTGATCGGCAACTCGTAGAAGATGTCGCTGCCCTCGCGCTTGAAGTCGCGGCTCGGCTTGACGTCGAGCACCACGTAGAGATTGCCGGTCGGCCCGCCCTTGGGGCCTACCTCGCCCTCGCCGGTCAGGCGGATCTGCTGTCCGCGGTCCACGCCGGCGGGGATCTTGACCGTCAGCGCGCGCGCCTTGCGCACGCGGCCCTGGCCGCGGCAGGTGTGGCAGGGCGACGCGTTGATGCGGCCCTCGCCGTTGCAGCGGTTGCACGCCGTCACGTTGACGAACTGGCCGAACACGCTCTGCTGCACGCGGCGCATCTCGCCGCTGCCGCCGCACTGCGGGCACACCACCGGCTCCGTATCGGGCTCGGCCCCGCTGCCGTGGCAAACCTCGCACGTCTCCATGCGCGGCACATCGATCGTCTTCTCGACACCGAAGATGGCCTCTTCGAAGGAGATCTCGAGATCGTAGCGCAGGTCGGCCCCGCGCTGCGGGCCGCGCCGCGCGCCCCCGCGTGTCCCCGCGCCGCTGGCGCCAAAGATGGTGTCGAACTGCTCGAAGATGTCGGCGAAGGAGCCGAACCCTTCGAAGCCGCCCTGGAAGCCGCCGTAGCCGGAGTTGTCCAGGCCGGAGTGGCCGTAGCGGTCGTAGACCTGCCGCTTCTGGGGGTCGGAGAGCACCTCATAGGCCTCGCCGATCTCCTTGAATTGCGCCTCGGCGCCACCCTCTTTGTTGACGTCGGGGTGGTACTGGCGCGCCAGCTTGCGGAACGCGCGCTTGAGCTCGTCGTCGTTCGCGCCCCGCGCTACGCCCAGTATCTCGTAGTAGTCCCGTTTAGTCGTCGCCACGTCTTGTCCTTAAAAGCTTTCAGCCATCAGCAGTCAGCTATCAGCTTATGCTCGATGAACGCGTCGATAATAGATTAACAGCCGCCTCATCATAGCTGCCAACACGAGGGTCGTCAATGCGATGGACGGACTAGATCAGCTTGACCATGGAGGTATGCCCTCCCGCCTCCGTGTGAGGCGGGAGGGCATACCTCCATGGTCAAGCTGACAGCTGACTACTATACTTCCTTGTACTCGCCCTCGACGGTGTTCTCGTCGGCGGGAGCGCCGGTGGCGCCGGCCTGCGGGCCCGCGCCGTCGGGGCTGGCCCCCGTAGCGGCGCCGGCGTCGCCGTACATCGCCGCGCCGATGCCCTGCATGGCCTGCAGGAGCTCGCCCGTCGCGGTCTTGATGCGCTCAATGTCGTCGGTGCCCTTGGCCGCGTTGACGTCCTGGATCTTGGCCTCGATGCCGCTCTTGACCTCGCCGCTCACCTTGTCGCCGTAGTCGCGCAGCGACTTCTCGGCCGTGAACACGGCGGCGTCGGCGTTGTTGCGCACCTCGATCTCCTCGCGGCGCTTGCGGTCCTCATCGGCGTGCGCCTCGGCGTCCTTCATCATGCGGTCGACTTCGTCCTTGGAGAGGCCGCTCGACGCGGTGATGGTGATCTTCTGCTCGCGGCCGGTGCCTTTGTCCTTGGCGGAGACATGGACCACGCCGTTGGCGTCGATGTCGAAGCTCACCTCGATCTGCGGCAGGCCGCGCTGGGACGGCGGCAGACCGTCGAGGATGAACTTGCCGAGCGAGCGGTTGCCCGCCGCCATGTCGCGCTCGCCCTGGAGCACGTTGATCTCCACGCTGGGCTGGTTGTCGGTCGCCGTCGAGAAGGTCTGGCTGCGCGTCGTCGGGATCGTGGTGTTGCGCTCGATCAGGCGGGTGAACACGCCGCCGAGCGTCTCGATGCCGAGCGAGAGCGGGGTCACGTCGAGCAGCAGCACGTCCTTGACGTCGCCCTGCAGCACGCCGGCCTGCACCGCCGCGCCGATGGCCACGACCTCGTCGGGGTTGACGCCCTTATTGGGGTCCTTGCCGAAGATCTTCTTGACGAGTTCCTGCACCGCCGGCATGCGCGTCTGGCCGCCTACGAGCACGACCTCGTCGATGTCGGAAGGCTGCAGACCCGCGTCCTTGAGGGCGTTCGTCACGGGGCCGCGCGTGCCCTCGACCAGGTCGCCGACGAGTTGCTCGAGCTTGGCGCGCGAGAGCGTGATCGTCAGGTGCTTGGGACCCGAGGCGTCGGCGGTGATGAAGGGCAGGTTGATCTCCGTGCTCATGGTGCTGGAGAGCTCGATCTTGGCGCGCTCGGCCGCCTCCTTGAGACGCTGCAGGGCCATGCGGTCGGTGCGCAGGTCGATGCCGTTCTCGCGCTTGAACTCGTCGGCCAGCCAGTTGATGATGCGCTGGTCGAAGTCGTCGCCGCCGAGGTGGGTGTCGCCGTTGGTGCTCTTGACCTCGAAGACGCCGTCACCGAGCTCGAGAACCGAGACGTCGAAGGTACCGCCGCCGAGGTCGTAGACGGCGATCTTCTCGTCTTTCTTCTTGTCGAGACCGTAGGCCAGCGAAGCGGCGGTCGGCTCGTTGATGATGCGCAGCACCTCAAGGCCGGCGATGCGGCCGGCGTCCTTGGTGGCCTCGCGCTGGGCGTTGTCGAAGTAGGCCGGGACGGTGATGACGGCCTGCGTCACCTTCTCGCCCAGGTAGGCCTCGGCGTCGTTCTTGAGCTTCTGTAGGATCATGGCCGAGATCTGCGGGGGCGCGTACTTCTCGCCGACCGCCTCGACCTGCACGTCGCCGTTGGGGGCCTGCACGACCTTGTAGGGGACGAGCCGCTTGTCGCGGTCGACCTCGGGGTCGCTAAACTTGCGGCCCATAAAGCGCTTGATCGAGAAGATCGTGTTGTCGGGGTTGGTGATGGACTGGCGCTTGGCGACCTGTCCGACGAGGCGCTCGCCGCCCTTGGTGAAGGCGACGACCGACGGCGTGGTGCGGTTGCCCTCGCTGTTGGGGATGACGACGGCCTCGCCGCCCTCCATCACCGCCATGCACGAGTTGGTCGTGCCCAGGTCGATACCGATGACTTTTGCCACTGTTTTCTCCTTTTAGCTGTCAGCCGTCAGCTGTCAGCTTTATGTTTCTTACATGTACCACTCAGCGGATCAGCGACAGCCGTAAGGCTGATAGCTGACGGCTGATAGCTATTGGGCTACCTTGACCATGGACGGTCGCAGCACGCGGTCGTGCAGCTTGTAGCCGCGCTGCAACTCACCGATGACGGTGTCAGCGGGTTGGTCGCTCTCTTCCTGCATCAGCGCCTCGTGCAACGTGGGGTCGAACGGTTGGCCCTGCGCCTCGATGGCCGTCAGACCGTTGCGCTCCAGGATCGAGCGCAGCTGGCGCTCAACTTGCAGGACGCCGCCGACCCAGGGCGTGTCGCGCACGTCGGCAGGGATCGTCGCCAGCGCGCCGTCGAACGAGTCGAGCACCTGCAGCAGGTCGCGCACCAGCGTAGCGTTGGCCTGCCGCGTGTACTCCTGGCGGTCCAGGTCGTGGCGGCGGCGCATGTTGGACATATCGGCCGCCGCGCGTTGCCACCGCCCGAGGAAGTCCTCGGCGCGCGCCTGCTCCTCCTCGAAGCGCGCGCGCCAGTCCTCCCCGCCGCTGGTCTCCGCCGCGTCGACGCCGCTCGAATCCGGCCCGAAGGCCTCCTCGTCGAATCGCGTCGCGTTTTCTTGCATCCATATCCTCCAATGTCGATAGTCGATGGTCGATGGTAAGACGTTTGGTTGATGCCGAGAGCCACTTTCGACTATCGACTATCGACCATCGACTTCGTTAGTGTCCGCCTAATTCCGTCGCCATCTCGCCCAGGATACCGCTAACGAAGCGGACCACGGAAACGGCGCGGCCGTAGTGCATGCGTGTAGGGCCGAGGACGCCGAGCAGGCCACCCACGGCGGGGTTGCCGTAGCGCGAGAGCACGATGCTAACCTGGCGCATCTCGGCGCGCTGGCCGTCGCCCGCGACGATAATGTGCAAGCCATCCAAGCCGGAGAGCTGGCGCATCAACTCGTTGAAGATGAGACCTTGCTGCATGAGTTGCACGACCTGTACCGCGTCGCCGCCCTCGTTGTGCCCGGAGCGTAGTGTCCCATGCGGGGCCAGGCTGAACTCGGGCTGGCTCAGAATCTGGTCGAGCCCATCGACAAAAATGTCGGCGTTGCCCTGCTCGTCGAGGTCGCGCATCATGCGTGTCACGAGTTCAAGCACCTGCGCCTCGATGCTGGCGTTTTCCGCCGCGATCTGGATGTCGGCCGCCGTCCCAAGGGCGCGGCCCTCGAGCATGCGGTTGACCCGCGCGGAGATGGCCGTCAGATCGTCCTGCGCGGCGGGCGTGGCCGGCACGAACATCTGCTGTTGCACGGCGCCGCCGTCGAAGACGGCGACGAGCAGCGCGAGCGTTTCCTGAATAGAGATGAGTTCGAGGTGCTTGAAGCGCGTCCGCTGCGCGCGTGGCGCCACGACCAAAGCCGCGTTGCGCACGCTCTGCGATAGGATAGCCGCCGCGAGGCGCAGCCACTCCCCGAGCTCCAGATTGGCCTGGTGAAACTGATGCGCGATGGTTCGTTGTTCGTCGTTGGTTAGCGACGGCTCCTCCATCAGGTGCTCCACGTAGAAGCGGTAGCCCTGTTCGGAGGGGACGCGGCCGGCCGAGGTGTGCAACTGGTTGATGTAGCCCATCTCTTCGAGGGCCGCCATCTCATTGCGGATCGTGGCCGATGAGACCCCGAGCGCGTAGCTGCGCGCGATCGTCTCGCTGGCCACGGGCCGGGCGGTGGTGATGTGCTCTTGTACGATCGCATGAAGGATCGCCTGACGGCGCCCGCTCAATATCGCAGGAACCTCTTGCATACCCCGCACCCCCGCTTGCCCGGCCATATATCTCTTGTATTTCCACCGTAGCTAGCCGCTCTAGCACTCGATGTACTAGACTGCTAACACTTAAAATGTACCACGCTGCGCGCCATGTTGTCAAGGTTTATGAGTGGGAAAAATTGTGTTGTGGCCGGGTCGCCCGCGCCTAATCCTACCCGAGACGGTGCTCCTCGCCCAGGTAATTAAGAGCCACCAGGGGCGGCGGTTGGTGGACGTCACGCGCCGCGTCGTCTTCGGCACGGCGGAGGCCGTCGCGGAGGCCATCGCGGCCACGCGGGGCGGGACGCAGCGCTATCGTGTCCCCCCGGCGGAGGGTGCGTCCCCGCCGCGTCAGACGGACGACGTCGGCCGGGTACGCGCGGCGCGACGGAGGCGCGCCAAAGCTCCTCCCACGGAGGCCGCCGCATGACCACGGTTTCGTGGAGTGCTACCTGGACGTCGTAGCGCCGCCAGATCCTCGTCCGCTTCCAGAGCTTGCAGCCGTTGTCGGGTCTCGCCTTCGCTCATCACTATCCTCCTCACATGAAGCGTCCTACTATAGTACTCGCCGTAGCCGCGGCTGGATCAGTAAGTCGTGGAGCGGGAGTTTGGGTGAACACGGCCAGCTGCGAAGGCGCGCCGAGGTCGGGATCCTGCGGGCCGACCGGCGCGACGCGCACGGCGTAGCCGTAGCGCGCGGCCAGCGCCTCGGCCCAACCCTGGAACTCGTCGCGCGTCCACTCGAAGCGGTGGTCCTTGTGGCGGAAGGTCCCGGCGGGCAACGTGGCGAAACGCCTGTTGTACTCGCGGTTCGGCGTCGTCACCACAACCATGCCTGGGCGGGCAAACTCGAACAGCGCGCGCTCGAACGCAGCCAGCCGCGCGTGGTCGAGGTGCTCGATCACCTCGACGACGGCCGCCGCGTCGTAGCCGGCGAGCCGCTTGTCGCGATAGGTGAGCGACCCATGGATGAGCGTGACGCGCTCGCGCGGGCGCTCGGACAGGCGATCCAGGTGGAGACGTTCGCGCGCCCGCGCGAGCGCGCGGTAGGAGACATCCAGTCCCACGATCTCACTAAACGCGCTATCCGCGAGCAACAGCCGCAGCAGGCGGCCCTCGCCACAGCCCAGGTCGAGCACCCGCCGGGCGCCGCTGTCCTTGAGCGCGGCCAGGACGGCGGCGAGCCGTTGGTCGTGCAGGTTATTCAGGGGCCGCTCGACCGCCTCTTCCTCGCCCTCGTGCGCCTCTTCGCCCTCGTGCGCCTCTTCGACCGCGTCGGGGTCCGTGAGCCGCGCCAGGGCGTCGTCGGCCAGGCCGCGCCGATGCTTCAGGTAGCGCGCGGCGATGAGCGCGCGTTGCGGGTGCGCGGCGAGCCAGCCCTCGCCGTGGCGCACCAGCTTCGCGACCTCGTCGTCGCCGACCCAGTAGTGCTTGTCGTCGTCCAGCACCGGGATGAGCACGTAGAGGTGCGTGAGCAGGTCGCGCAGGCGCGTCGTGGCGCGCAGCGTGAGCGTATAGTAGGGGCTCTCGCCCCAGTCCGGAAAAAGCGGGTCGAGCGCATGGGACGCGACGTCGACGGCGTAGCCCAGGGGCTCGAACAGCCGGCGCAGCAGCCCCGCGCCATCGCGACAGGGCATGGCCGTCAGCGTGGCCTCGAGCGGGATAGGCGTCTCGGCCAGCTCAGGGCGGTCTTTGCTGCGGCCGCCCAGGGCCGTGCCGAACACGTCGGCGATGGCGACGCTGAGGAACGACGAGGCGACGTACGGGCGGTCGTTGACGTACTGCTCCAGCGCGAACCCGCTCCCCTCTTGCCCGCGTCCTTTGCGCACCAGTCCGATTGGATCGACGTCGAGGAGCAGGGCGGCCGTGCAGCGCTCGGCGTCCGCCTGGGGGTAGAAGACGTGCGCCTGCCCGAAAGACGCCTTGAACGATTGCAGGCGCGCGGGGTTCTTGTGCAGCAGGTAGCCGAGATCGGTCGCCGGACGATGCGTGGTGGTGATGGTGAGTTGCACGGTGATCCTTCATGTCGATGAAACGGCCGGACGAAGGTTACACGAATAATGGTATCATGCGCCGGCTCGGTCTATTGTTGACAGCTACATAGTGTTAGCCGTACGATAACCACGGCACGGCCCCGTCGTGTCGTCGCGCCACACCTACCGCCCTTTGCCGCGGCAGAACCTGGCGCGGTGGCCCTATGCGGCTTTTTGCGCCGCGGTCTCAGCTTGGAGGATTCATCGACGATGCGCCTTGGACATCAACTCATCGCGCGCGTCATCGCGCGCGCCCGCGCACAGTTCCGCGCGGCGCCACATCCCATTAGCCGCCCCTTCGCCGCCGTCTGCCTCGCCCTTACGCTGCTCGGCTCTGCTCAGAGCGGCGCCACGCGTACGCGTGTGATTCCCGGCGCGCTCGCGGCGCGCCGCCCTGCCTCGCTAGGCGTAACCGCGCCACTCGCGCCCGGCTGGGCATACTTCACCTACAAGGGTGCGGCCGTTCCAGGCGGGGCCGCGCGCATACCCAGCTACAGCCTCGCCTACCCGCCTGGCTGGAGCGCCCACTTATGGCCCGATACGCTCGCCGGGTACGGCCAACTCGACCTGCGGTCTCCGTCCGGGACCACCGTCGACGTCACCCTCATCCCGCTGCGCCCACGCGGGCCGGCGCCGGCCGATCTGGTCGCGAACGACGCGTCATATATATCGCAGGCGACACGGAGCAGCGTCGTGTTGCCGCTCGGGGCGGCCACGCGCCTGTCAGGGACCCTCACCCCCGTGAGCTCCGGTCGATCAGGCCAGATCCTATATCTGCGGCAGGGCGCGATCATGTACCGCCTATTCTCGTCACGGCAAATAGGGTTATCGGCGCGGGACATGCTCATTCAGATCGCCTCGACGCTGCGCATCCCCGCGCTGGCGGCCAGTCCATCCGGCTCCCCGACGCCGACGCCCCCCGCGCCCCAACCGCCGCCGACCGGGGGGTGCTGCCATTGCCCGGTCTGGGGATCGGGGTGGGGGATTATACTCACGCGCCTGGATGGCGTTCCCGTCTACTGGAACGCGGGCGATGTCGACAACGGCTGCGACGGGACGTACGGCATCCTATACCAGTGCGTCGAGCTCGCCCAGCGCTATTTCGCCCAGCGCTGGGGCTATCCCCCCACCTGGGCCGGCGTCGGCGCCGCGGCCGACATGCCCGCGAACCATCCGGGCGACATCCAGTTCATCCCTAACGGCGGATCATCGGGACCACGGGAGGGCGACGCGCTGATATTTTTTGGCGGCGGCTTCGGCCACGTCGCGGTCGTGAGCGGCGTCGACCGGCGTACAGGCCAAATAACACTCGTCGAGGAGAATTGGTCGCCCACCGGAGCGGCGGCCCTCCCGATCTACGCCGACAACACGATCGGCATACGCGACAGCGCGTACGGTTCCTATACCGTCGCCGGTTGGCTGCACACTCCGAAGAACGGGTGAATGCCGGTGGCAACCCTCTCTACCCCAAGACTCACGTATTGCTGGGTATGACCATGCCCGTCCGTCTCCATGCGCCATGGTTGGCGGGGGTCTGGGGGGAGGCATCTCCCCAGGTTCCCCCTTGGGGGGCGGAGGGGGGAGAAAGACCCTACCTGCTGGTAGATTGACAGGGCCTGACCAAAGGGCTACCATAGGGGCATGTCGGGTCGCCGCTGACGCCGACAGGAGTGAAGGAGGATAGGCTATGGCCGTAGCCCAGCACGACGCCCCTACCAAACCGCACTGGCGCGCCCCGGTCGGCACGATCAACGTCGTCGACCCATCGCCGCTCAATTGGCTGTTCATCACTTGGAACACGATGGAAGAGCCCATCCGCACCGACGAGCATGGGAACATCGTCTACGCCCTCGCCACGGACGCGCGCTGGCTCGACGACCGCACGCTCGAACTGGCCCTGCGTCAGGGCGTGCGCTACCAGGACGGTGAGCCCTTCACCGCGCACAACATCAAGCAGAACTTCGACGAGATGCAACGATGGGCGTCACCGCACCCGCCAGGTACCTGGCTCAACTTCCCCCCAGAGTCGGTCTGCGCGGTGGTCGACGACCACACCGTCCGTTTCCACCTACCCGGCCCCGACGGCATCGCCACGACCAAGTTCCGCGGCTTCCACATCGCCAGCTCGGCCTTCTGGCGTGAGCAGGGCTTCGGCTACAAGAAGCTGGGCAGCGGCGAAGGCCACTGGTGAGTGATCGACGCGCCGGGCCCGTGGGGCACCGGACCATTCACCCTCGTCGAGGGTTATTCGTCGATCAGTACCCGCAACGCCATCATGAAGGCCGACCCCTACACCTGCACCTGGCTGATCGAGAGCGAGGACCGTTCGCCGCGCCTGGTGCTCGAAGCGAACCGCAACCACTGGAACCACGAGCGCGTGCCGCGCCTGGAGCGCGTCGTCTTCCGCGCCGACCTGTCGCCGGCCGAAGCCTTGGAGGCGTGCGTTTCCGGCGACGGCGAGGTCGACATCGTGACCGAACTCTCGCCCGCCGACGCCGCGCGGGTCAAAGCCTCGGAGCACGCCAACCTGCTCGCGTTCGACGCCAACCGCGTGCTGGTCGGCATCATCAACCGCTATCCCTCCGACGCCCCGCTTGGTGACGCGCGCGCGCGTCGGGCGCTCAACATGGCGGTCGACCGCGATAAGCTCATCGCGCAGGGTCTCGGCGGTTACGCCAATCCGCTGCGCGCGCTCACGCCGGCCTGGTACGACAGTCTCCCCGGCGACGCCAAACCCTACCCGCACGACCCTGACCAGGCCAAGCGGCTGATGGACGAGGCCGGCTGGCCGCAGGGACGAGCGCTGCGCATCGCGGCGCCGGAGCCATTTATGGGGCTCGCGCGGATGATCGCCGCCGATGTCGAGGCGGCGCTGGGCATCGCGACCGACGTTTCGACTATCTCCAATCCTGAGATGCGCGCGGCGATCGAGAAGAAGCTGCCGCCGGCATGGGACGTGCTGTTACACGGGTGGTTCGACCTCAGTTCGGAGGCGCCGCCGGCGGCGGTGCACCGCGAGTTCTTCGGCGCGGACGGCGCGTTCCGCGTGGGACCCGAACTGCCGGAGTTCGACCACCTGTACGCCGAGATGACGGTTCAACTCGACGGCGCGAAGCTCGGCGAGGTGGCCGGGCGCATCGACACCTACGCCTACGACGAGGCGTTGGCCCTGTTCCTGTGCGCCCCACAGGCGCTCTACGCGGTCAACAAACACGTCCAGTTCAACGCCTACCGCACCACGCTTGAACTGGCCGAGACCACCGTCGACGAGGAGCACTGGTCGCGCCGGAACGGGTCTGGCGGGACAACGCCCGCGCGATCGGAGCCCGCGTCGAGCGGGCCGAACGCCACGGGTTTCCACGGCGCCGGCTGCTAAGAGTGACGTTAGTCGATAGTCGATAGTTGTTAGAAAAATGGCTCCGATGATATCGATTGTTGATCGCCAATCGACGGCTGCCGACTATCGACTATCGACTATCGACTATCGACTATCGACTACTAACCAAGGAGGACAATTATGGCGGACATCACCTTAACCCAGGCGCAGAGCGCCGTGGACGCGGCGGTCAAGAAAGCGCGGGAGTTGAACTTGCGCCAGGACATCGCGGTCGTCGACGCGGGGGCGAACCTCAAGGCGTTCGTGCGTATGGACGGAGCATGGCTGGGCAGCATCGACATCGCCATCAAGAAGGCCAAAACGGCGCGTTTCTTCGACATGCCTAGCGGCGCTCTCGGTCCGATGGCGCAGCCGGGCCAGCCCCTGTACGGGATCGAACACTCCAACGGCGGCTTGATCACGTTCCCCGGCGGCGTCCCCCTGAAGAATGGCCAAGGCGAGATCATCGGAGCAATTGGGTCCAGTGGCAGCACGGTCGAGAACGACCTGGCCGTGGCCGAAGCCGGCGCGCAGGCCGTGTCATAGCGGCCGTATGACCCTTCATCCCGCTCGCCGGCGTCGTCACGGTCCCCGCCGCGAGCGGGAGGGCCGGCGGCCCAGCGAATAGGCCGACCAGATAGATCGAGGAGACATACTATCATGCCGTCTATTACGACCACAGGGATCAACCACATACGCCTCACGGTGACCGATATCAAACGTTCCCGCGCGTTCTACACGGAGGTGCTCGGGTTCGAGGTCGCGATGGAGCCCCAAGCCGGCGACGACCCGGCGACCCAAGCGGTGAACGCTATGCTGTTCGGAGGCGTTATCTTCCAGACCAACGGCATGCTCTTCGGCTTGCGCCCCGTCGCCTCTGGGGGTGACCACTTCAACGAGGATCGCGTGGGGCTCGACCACCTCAGCTTCGGCGTCGGCGGCCGCGACGACCTTGACGCGGCCGCGCGCCTGCTCGACGAGCGTGGCGTGCCGCACGGGGATATCAAAGATCTCGGTCCGGACGCCAAGATGTACATCCTGGAGTTCCGCGATCCGGACAACATCCAACTCGAACTCTCGGCGCCCTACAGCCGGTAGCCAGTAGGGCATACATAACGACACAAGGAGGTGGCGATATGGCAGGCAACAAAGGCATCGTCTACGCGGGACAGGGTAAGGTCGAGGTCAAGGACATCGGGTACCCCGAACTAACGTTGCCCCCAGGGGTACCCGGCCGCAACCGCAAGTGCGAGCACGGTGTGATCCTCAAGCTCGTCGCGACCAACATCTGCGGCAGCGACCAGCACATGGTGCGCGGACGCACCACCGCGCCCGTCGGGCAAACGCTCGGGCACGAGATCACCGGCGAGATCATCGAAGCCGGGAGCGATGTCGAATTCCTCGCGGTGGGCGACCTCGTTTCGGCGCCGTTCAACATCGCCTGCGGGCGCTGCCGCAACTGCAAGGAAGGTAAGACCGGCATCTGCCTCAACGTCAACCCCGCCCGGCCGGGCGCCGCCTACGGCTACGTCGACATGGGCGGCTGGAAGGGCGGCCAGGCCCAGTACGTCATGGTCCCCTACGCCGACTTCAACCTGCTCAAGTTCCCCGATAAAGACCAGGCCATGGCCAAGATCAAGGACTTGACCATG
>JAABUV010005267.1_pt1 | contig 14852 bp, 19 predicted proteins | sample 5559971 | NCBI WGS metagenome assembly JAABUV01 (sample SAMN10711881, study PRJNA513362) | rock metagenome | isolation source: Antarctica rocks | place: Antarctica: Victoria Land, Knobhead nord | collected 2015-12-19
TTGGACGATTGGCTATGGAAGCAACGCATAATTGCAGCGCCAGGTTTTGCTTCCACCATGCATATCGACGGTATGCCGGCGTCCATCACTGCCCCTGCTCGGCGTCTCTCCGCAGCCTCCTCCGTCGCCGCATTGGCTAGTTGCATGCGACGCCAAGTTGAGGGCGCTAGTCGGCCCGACGGGGCGGCACGCTGGCCATGGCTTGGCGCTCGAGTTCGGCGTTGAGCGCAGCGCCGGCCAAGATCGCCACGCTGGACACCCAGGCCCACACCATGAACCCGAGCACGGCGCCGGCCGAGCCGTAGAGCCAGTCGAAGCTGCCCACATGCTCGACATACCAAGACACCGCTGCCGAGCCGAGCAGCCAGGTAAAAGCCGCGACCACGCCGCCCCAGCTTGCCCAGTGCCAACGTGGGCAGGACCGGCTCGGGCCATGGCGGTAGGCAAGCGCAAGGGCAATGGACACCGCAGCAAGCAGGACCGGCCAGCGCAGGAAATGAAGCAGCTGGTCCAAGCTGCCGCCCTGTCCAGCCCGGGCACCAAGCGCAGCCGGAACCGCCAGCACGCCCCCCAGCGCAAGGGCGACAAAGGCCATGGCCCCAATCGCGAACACCAGCGCGATGCCGATTTGGCGCGGGAGGCTGCGGTCCTCCTGCTCGCCATAGGCCAGGTTCAGCGCCCCGAACAGTTGCATTGCCGCGGCTGTCGCGCTCCAGAGTGCGCCTGCGGCAAGGCCCAGGCCGAGGCCGATCTGGCCTCCGCCGTGGGCCGCAGTGCGTGCGAGCACCCCGCCGACCATCTCCGCTGATCCAGCCGGCAGCATGCCCGCCAAGTCTTGGAAATACTGTGCCGCCTTTGCCGGGTCGACGACGAGGCCGCACAGCGAGACCAGCGCGGCAAGCGCAGGGAAGATGGCAAGAAGGGCGTAGAACGCCACCGCGGCGGCTTCGCCCAGCAAGCGGTCATCGAACACTCGCCAGAAACAACGCTGCAGCACCTGCTGCCAGCCAAGCGCGGGAATATGCGCAGGAGTGGACGCGCCCTGTCCCGCACCCGGACGCACCTGGGTGTCGGCGGCAGGAGGTGGGGTGCTTCGGATGTGGTTGGGCCGCATGTTGGCTGGAACGCGGCAGAAGCCGGACGGGTGCCGTGCTCAAAAAAGGATCGGCCTTTGTAATCTTGCCGGCAGTCGGCTTCATCGCATTCGTGTTCGACACGATGATGGCAAGGTTCGCCCGCACGGACCGTTTTGCCTGGAGGTGGAATCCTAGGTTCGCAGGGGTGGGCATCGGCGGGCTCCGGAAAGGGGGACGGAGCGCGTTGCCGTCCGTGTCGTCATTGACGAAGAGGGACGCTTGATTGCGACCTTGCCGTAGGTCGGGTGATCGGGCCCGCGCGTTAGGCTGCTCTGCATGCAGCGCACACTGCCGGGTCGGGCGCGCGTAGCGCCACGCGGGCCAGAGCCTGCGCACGCGGCTCCTGGGCGAGCCGGCAACGACGACCGTTGCCGTGTCCTCCAGGAGGTCTGCCGCCGCGAGCAGGATCGGTATTGTCAATCGGCGTGGAAGATTGGCTCATCCGCAACCTCGGTGCAGATCGTTGTCACGTTGCATGGACCAGGCGTGCCCTGAGCAGGTCGAGCTTTGCTCGCCCGTAGCCCTGGCGTTTGATCAGCTTCAGGCGGCTGACCTGCCCTTCGACCTGTCCGCTGCTCCATGGAAGCGTCAGGGCTGCACGCACGGCCTGCTCGTCCTGATGCAGGCCGGCGGCAAAGCTGCGCAAGTCGCTGTTTCCGGCCTGGGCCAGCCAAGGGGTGATCTCGTCCGCGGAGCGCGCGCGAACCAGGGCACCGAAGTGCTGGGCAAGGTCGCGAACCATGGCCAGCGCTGGCGATAGCGACAGTAACCGCTCGACATAGGCGCGGTCCGGCTCTGCAAGAGACGGCAAGTCAGCCGTGAGCATCCGGGCAACGCGCCGGGCCGGGTACGTGGCGGACCGAGGCAGCGGCTTTGTCTCTGGCGCCGGTGCCGGTCCAGTTAACTGCTGCCGGCTGGCCTATTCTGTGACGACGCGCATTCCACCTGTGAAGGCGGCATTGCGCAGGTCCCGCCAGAGCTGCTCGCCCCGCATCCAGCGCCGCACCGTGTTGCGCGACAGCGCCAGCTCGCGGGCGATCTGACGGACGGGAACGCCTTTCCGGTGCAGCCGCATCACGTCGTCATGCACCAGGACACGCCGCTGCCATCCCTGCCACTGCAGCCGCTGCGCTCGTCATCGATGGCGGCGTCGCCGGATCCGGTGCGGGAACTGCGACCATCGCTGCGGCTGCAGGATCGCCGGAGACGGGCTGGGCCGCAGCCCGGACTGCAGGCAGGTGCCGCTTGACCGCGTCAAGGACAGCGGCGCGGCAGTTCTCCAGCAAGTGCCACCGGTCGGCGACATGAACCGCACCGGGCGTGCCGCGGCGACCACCATCAGCATAGCCGGCACCACGATCACGGGCGATGATCTCCACACCGGGATGGGCCTGCAGCCAGGCCGCAAAGCTATCCGCCTCACGGTCGGGCAGCAGATCGACGACGGCACGGCATTCCAAGTCCACGAGAACCGTGCCGTAGCGCTGCCCTCGTCTCCACGCCCAATCGTCCACCCCGAGCACACGCGGCGCCGTGGCGGGCATGACAGGTGCGCCACGACGGACGAGGCGGAGCTAAGGTCGCACCGCTCACGGGCGTGCCGATCCGCTCGGCCAGGCGCGCGCCCGCCTTGCCGCCCAGCGCCAGGCCGATATGGTGCTGCAGGCTGCCCAGGCGCGCTGTCCGTTGCGCATACGGCCCGGAAGCCGCGGGCAGGCGCTCGGCGAAGATGCGGTGTGCGCAGCCGGCGCACCCGCACTTCGATCTGCACGCGGCGGCCTTGCCACGGCAAATCTGCCAGCCGGCGGGGATAGCTGCTGTGCAGCCGCGATGAAGGCTCGCTGCAACCGGGACAGAGAGGTGCGGCGATGCGGGACCGGCACATGACGGTGACGTGGTCAGGGGCGGGCAGCACTTGATCGACCACGAGGTCGGCAGGCACGAGGGGCAGAAGGCGCTTGGACACGGGACAGCATGAACTCCGAGATGTTCATGCTATGTGTTCTCGCGTAGCTGCCGCCGCCACGGTCTGCACCGAGGTTGCGGATGAGCCAATCTTCCACGCCGATCTACAGACAATCCTTCGAACGACGCGGTTTTCCCCCCTTTAATGGGCGCCTGAAGTGTAGTGCTGGATCAGCAAGTCACTGTTTCCCGTGCAGAACAGGCTTGGCGTCGGCCGATGGGGCGCTGTCAAGAGAAGCGCGCAATGAATCTGCGTCGCGTATCCCCTCTGTCGCCCCCGCAAGGGGATCATTGGGGCCGCCAAGGCCATCCGTCTTCCCCCCGGTCTCCTGGCGCCGTTTCGTCGATGCACGATTCCAAAGCAAGAAGCCGAGCACAAGAACAAAGGTTACTAATGCCAGAGCGAGTATCCAATCCATCGACCGCCTCCACCAACAGTTATTCTTGGCACCAACGTGTTTAGCGGGCGCCCTGTTGCCTGGACAAGATTTTGTCGCAAAAGCGTGATAGGCGCCGATAATCAACAAACCTGGCATCACCTGCGCTGGACTGGCGAGGTTTCAGCGCTCAAGAGCGTGTTCAAGTGCCCGGGTTGAATGGGCCAACGGGGACAGCCGCCGAACCAAGGTCCTGGATGAATTCCGACGTCGGGCTCACCCCCGAGACCAGCAGGCGGTCCCGCGCCCGTGTGCAGGCGACGTAGAACAGGTGGCGCTCGGTCTCATGAACGTCGTCCAGCTCCGTCTAGTCGGCAACAGGGCGTGGTTCAAAAAGTGCCGTTTCCAGGTAACACCGAAAATCGATAAAACTTTGGTGGTAAAGGGATTTCTCGTTTTGGGTGTTACCCTGAGCTCGACTTTCCGCATTTTACGTTGCATGGCAGAGGGTGTCCGTAAGTCTTTGCAGGAGGGTGGCAGGGATTTGGACGGTCTCCGTGCTGGACCGGGACATGGATAAATCCGGTGGGCACCAGAGCGCACGTCGGACGGCGGCGATGGCGTCGCTGAAGGTCGGCTCGCACTTGGCGTATCAAGCAGCGGTTCGTGGAGCGACAATACCGATCGGGGTATGAACCAAACGATCGGCCCAGATGGTGATCAAGGAAAACAACCCGAGCAGCGCCGGTGTCGTGCGCAGGATCGCGAGATCGGACCACTGCCGCTGTGTTTCCAGGCCGAGGTGGGTGCGCGCTTCCTGGAACGTCGTCTCCATGCGCCAGCGCGAGACGAACCATTGTAGGATTTGCTCTGGCTTGGTTGAGAGGTCGGTGCTGAGAAAGGACTGTGGTTCGCGCTCACCGGTGGGATCGCGGACCAGCACCCAGCGGATCGATGCGGGCGGCAGGCCAGAATTGCACCAGACCGCGGTATCGGACACGATCTCCAGCTTACGCGGCTTGGCGCCATACCAGTCCGTCACGGTGATCGGCACCCATACGGTCTTGGGATCAGCCAGCACTGTCTTGAACGTTGGCAGGCGTCGCCCTTTCACTCGTGGACAGCATCTTAGGACCCCAGCGCCGCTCGATCGTGTCGTCGACGCCGATCACCACCTCGCCCGCGGGCAGGAAGACGTCGAGCACCTGCGCCAGAAGCGTGCGCGCCACGGCGCGTCCGTTCCAGCGTGCCCGGCTCAGCACGTCATGGTAGCGGCCGAAGCCTGGCCTTTCCGCCAAGCCCATGACCCGCAGCGCCTGGCTCACCGTGCGTTTGCCCGGCGCCAGCACCGCTCCAGCAACCAGCACCAAGACGCGAGCCCAGACCGGCGCTGTGAAGCAGGGGCGAAAGGCGGACAGCCATCCGGCAAGTATAGGCGGCGTCAGGCCTGAATGGCTGGCGGCAACGCCGGGAGGGGTGCGATGGATCAGCATTGCGTTTGTAGAGTCGAGTTGCACCCGAACGGCAAGACGCGCCGCCCCTGCCGCAGAGCATAATGGCGACACGCAATTGTCGTGGGATTTATGATGAGCCTCATGACCGACGACATCGTCCAGCGCATCAAGCGCTTCCACTTCCCGAGAGGCGCCGTCGTCGCCGAGCGCCGCAACCGCGGCTACACGCTCTGCCATGCCGGGTCTGGGGCGCTGGTCGCCAGGTTACGACCAACCGGACGCAACGACAGCGTCGAGGTCTTTTACTGGTCAGCCTGGAAGGAGCGATGGACTGCAGCCGGTCCCTTCGGACGCACTGTCCTGCCGATCGACGAGGCTCTCGACTTCATTGCGCACGAGGACATCTTCTGGGTGTTATGTTGAGCTTTCAATCCCGTCGAAAATGCGGAAAGTCGAGCTGAGCTGAACCACGCCTTATTCTTTCCCGCTTTCCTGGATCAGCCTCAACAAACCCGGGGGGACGGGCTCAAAGGCCGCATGGTCGTAGAGGCGGTGCAGTCCACGTTCCAGCCAAAGATCAAAAGCAGCGTCCGCCGGCCGGGACCGCAAGCGCTGCGGCCGGGACGGGGCAAGCAGGCACTGCGGTGTCTTGAAATAGTCGGCATCCATTGCGTCCCAACACGCAAGCGCCGGCAAAGATTTCCCTGAGGAGCGAAAAATGATGCCGATGCCGGCGTGACCGCCTCACCTCCCCGCCGCCACTGCAGGGACCGGCACGTCGTCGCCTTCAGACCCGACCTCCAGCAGGGGGGACGCCTGGGAGGGAAGTCGGCTTTTGCCCTCCGGGCCGTTCCCGCCCAGCAGCCAGGCTTCCAACTGGCGGCGGGCCCGGAACACCCGGCTCTTCGCCGTGCCGACGGCACAGCCGGTCGCCTCGGCGAGTGCCTCGTAGCTCATGCCGTGCACCACCACCATCAACAGCGCCTCCCGCTGGTCTGCCGGAAGCCGCGTCATCGCCCGGCCAAGCTCCTTGAGCGCCAGGCTGTCCTCGTGCGCTGCGCCTGTCGCGAACGCCGCCTCCGGCACGTCGGCGATGTCGGCGGTGTCCCGGCGCTTGCGCAGGTCCGAGATGAAGCGGTTGCGCACGATGCGGTGCATCCAGGCTGCGAAGTTGGTGCCGGGGACGAAGCTCGCCTGGGCGCGGAGCGCGTTGCACACGGCGTCTTGCACCAGGTCCTCGGCGGCCGGGCGGTTGCGGGTCAGCGCCAGCGCCTGGATGCGCAGCTTGGGCAGGATCGAGATGACCTGATTGTGGAAGAGGGTGTTCATCAACCTGCCTTTTCGTTTCAATGAAGCCTGTTAGCACGGGCGGTTCGGACACGGCACCAGGGCCGGTCGGTCGACGAGGGGAGCGCGACCGCCATGCCGCCCGGGCGCAGCGTCTCAATCAGTCCGCGCGCCGTCGGGAAAGCGACCGGAACAATCAAGCCCGGCCCGCGGCACCGGCCTGCGGTTCCCAGCTCGCGCCCCTACGTCACGCGGACACGAGGGCGGCTTCCGCGGCGCGGGACTGCCGGGCCAGCAGCAGGCCGTGCCGGCTGCCCTGCGCCGCCGCCAGGGCGGGACACGACGCGACTGACCGCGTAGGCAGCTCCGAGTGCGGCAACGACCACCAGAACGGGCCGGACAAGCCCGCGCCGGCTCCGTCCAGACTCCGACGCAGGCCTGGGAGCCTGCTTCCCTTTCACGCTGTCCGGGGAACGACGGAGCAGCCGCACGACCAGCGTGCCGACCTCCAGCATGAGCGGAACATCCAGCGGAAGCTGCCCGAGCAGCGTTGCGGGGGCAGCCGCGCCCCTGTCTGCACGGGAAGGCGCCTGGCCAGCAAGCACAGTTCCGAGCTGTTCCTGCAACTCCCTGACCTGAGAGTTCGGGGAGCGTGTCGAAGCGGCAGATCCCAAAGCCATGGAAGTCTCCAACGTGTCCGGTATAGGAGGAGCGTACGCCGCCGCGGGCGCCCTGACGCCCGGCAGTGCAGATCGGGTGGGACAAAAGCGGTCGAAGCACTAAAGCGACCGGCGCCGGGCCAAGGCGTGATCGATGCACAAGACCGTGCTTGCGCCGGTTGCGGCAGCGATCAGCCTGCATGCGCCAAGGCTTGGGACAGGAGCATTCCCCAGGACATTGCACAGAAAACTCCCCCGACCGCCGCAGGACGGTGCCGAATGCGACTTCCAGCAGCACGCCCCGACCAGTCCCGCAGCTGAGCTTGCCCGCGACGAAGCCTGCAAGAAGGCCAAGGCTGAGCCAGGCTACGATGGACACTGCCCGCCTCCATGAAAGCGGGGCCGGCCCTCCAAGGCCGGCCCCGCTGGTTGCCGGCGGTCAGGAGATGCGGACGCGGCTCCGGCGCGCGGTGGCCACCTGGTCCGTGGTGTAGGCCGGCGCGGCCGGGTCGAACTGGGTCCAGCCAGCCTTTTCGTACTCGGTCCGCCGCATGGCCGGGTCGACCGGCGTGCGGCCGTCCAGCACTGCGTTGATCTTGCTGGCCATGGTGTCATCGGCCCGCACCGTCACCAGGCTGCCACCGCGGCGGACGCCCTCCGAGTAGGTGTGCGCGTCCGCCTCGCTCACTCCCGCGCCGGTCAGCGAGCCGACCAGGCCGCCGGCCGCCGCGCCGACGCCTGCGCCGACCAGCGTCGCCACCAGCCAGCCCGCCGCCACGATCGGACCGACGCCGGGGATGGCCAGCATGCCAAGGCCGGCCAGCAGGCCCGCACCGCCGCCCAGGACCGTCCCCAGGGTGGCGCCGGTGCCGCCGCCGGTGCTGGCGCCCTGCCCGGCGTCGCCCGAGGTCAGGCCCGTGCCGCTTGTTCCGTCTGTGCCGTGGCGAGCATCGACGTTATTGGAGACGAGGCTCACGTCGGCGTGGGGGACGCCGGCCTGCTCCAGCGTCTGGACGACATGAGCGGCGTCGTCGTGGTCGTCATAGAGCCGGGTGAACGTTTGCATGGCCATGGTCGGCCTCCTGTTGTGTTGGCATGCTCGTTGCTGCAAGGCCGGTTCGCGTCGCGTTCCGGCCAGATGGGCTTCAGCGCGGGGTGGCAGCGCTCGTGCCGCTCGGGTTAGCGCCGGTCGTGTTGGTGCCGAGCGTGCGGTCCATGGCCCGGCCAGCGGCCGTGCCGGGCGGGTTGCCCGTGGTGCCGAGGTTGGAGGCGCCAGGCACCGACATGGTCTGTGCCGTGCCGCCCTGCTGGCCAGCGTTGCCCTTGTAGTCGAGCCAGACCTGGACGGTCCGGCCGTCCTTGGTCGCGGTGCCGCGCCACACGCCGCCGTCGTCCTTGGCCAGGCTCCCCACGCCCTGGAACCCGCTCCGCTCCAGCCGGCCGCGCGCCTCGCCCTCGGTGAAGCTGTTGGAGCCGCGGGCAGGCTGCGCTGCGTTGGCGCCGGTCGTCGCGACGGCTTGGTTGCGGTCGCCGCTGGCGGCGGCGGCACCCGTGTTGCGGTCCACCACGCCCGTGCCCGGCGTCACGCCGGTGTTCGAGCTCACGCCCGGCATGGGCGCGTTGGAGGTGGCGCCCGGCGCCGTGTTGCCCGGCGTGGCCTGCGCGAAGGCGGAACCTGTTGCCTGGACGAGCGCGGTGCCGGCCAGCAGCGTGGCCGCGAAGGCGAACGAAATACGTGTCATGGCGGTGTCCCTCATGTGATCTTCTTTGGTGCTACGGGCGACGAGAGGGAGGGCCGGCTGGCCCTCCCGCTTTTGCCTTCGGCGCAGGCTGGGCCGGCCTACTTCCGCACTGGAATGCTGCCGGTCGTGCCGGCACCGCCCGCGACACTGGTCGCGCCGGTGCGGGTCGTGCCTGCCGTGCCGTCCTCAACCTCGACCTTGGTCTCGCGCACGGTGTCGCGCACCGTCTCGACCCGGTCGGCCGCCTGCTTGGTGACGCCGATCTCCTCGACGACGCGGGCCTCCTTGGCGACAATGGCCTCCTCGCTGGTGGCAGTGGCCTCGATGGTGCGCTCCTGGAACGCCGCCAGGTCGGCGGCCGTGGCGGCGCGGTCCACCGGATGGCGCTCGACGCTGACCCGCTCCTGGTGCAGCGTCACCTGCTCCTCGACGGGCTTCTCGACCACGTAGGACCGCACCCGCACCCGGCCGCCCTCGACCGCGCGCTTGCCGACGACCAGGCGCTCCTGGACGACCTTCAGGGTGTCGTCCCCGCCGCCCTGGACCGCAGCGGCCGGCACCGCGGGGCGCACCGTGCCGTGCGCCGCGGCGTCGTAGCCGGTCCAGCCGGACTTGCGCCACGTGGCCTCCTGCTCGTCGAGGTTGACCGCCCCGGACTGCTCCAGGATGTCGGCCGCGCGGCTGACGTGCGCCTCGTCCACCTGGGCCGTCAGCAGCACGTTGCCGCGGCGCATGCCTTCGGCATAGGCGTAGCGGTCCTCGTCCGGCACGAGGGTGTCTTTCAGTGAAGCGAAGAAGCCTTTCTCCTCGTAGGGCCGGCTCTTGTCGTAGCCCGCGTCCGTCACGCCCGCGCCGGGGCTGGTCTGGATGGAGGCGCGGTCGACATTGAGCTGGCTGACGAGCATTTGCCCGGCCTTCTCGGCGTCGGACTTGGAGGGGAACATGGCGGTCAACGTGCGTGTCGTCATCGTTGGTTTTCCTCGGTAGGGGTTGGTGTCGTGGTGTCGGTGATCGGCTTGCCCGTCGCGGGCAGCCGCTCCACTTCGGCGCGTTGGCGCCGGAGCAGCACGGTTTGCTGGTGCTCGCGCGTCTTGGCGACGCGGCGGATGTGCAGCTCCTCCTTGAGCACCAGCCGGGTTTCGGTGACGACGACCTCCTCCATGACCGGGATGATCGTCACGCCGTTCTCTTCGCGCACCAACGGCGCGCTCTCGACCACGCGGCCGACCGGGACCCGCTCCACCTCGATCCGCTCGGAGCGCAGGGTCACGTTGGCCGGGGTCGCCTCCTCGTCGGTCACGACGCGCACGCGCACGCCCTCCCCCTCGACCACCCGCTTCTCGATCGTGAGGTGTTCGGCGATGACGCTGATGACAAGGCCCTGGCCATCCAAGGCCGGTGGCGGCCCGGCTTTCGTCACATCCGCTGGGTCGGCATCGCTCCCGGCCGGCGGCACAGGGCCGCTGCCTTTTGGCAGGATCGGGCCGCTCATGAGCACGGCTGACTGGAAGAATGCCGCATAGCTACGGCGTGCCGCTGCCCGGCCACCAACTTGCCGAACTCCTCGTTGCTCGGGGCCAGGCACAACCGGTTCAGGAACGTCCTGAACTCCTGTTCCTGCACTCCAAGACGGCCAAGTTCGACTGTCCGGCACACGTTGACGGCCGCCTCTCCGCTGGAACGTGAGGCGGCGCTGGACCAGCTTGCCATTCCTTGGGCTTTGCCGCGCAGGTTGGACCAGCGGCCCGGTGAACGGAACGCCTTTTCCCGCCTGGCCCGCATGCGCCCGCTTCCCACCAGAAAGGCAAAAACGGCCAGACCTAGCGGCCAGGCGGCCTTGCCGTGTTCGTCCAGGCGCGCAAGCAGCATTGTCCCTACCTCCAGGGCATGTGAGAGGGCTTTACTCGAAACCAGCGGTTTAGTGCCGCTGGATGATGCACACGTTTCCGTGTGCTAGGCGGCGCACCGGAGGCCGAGCGACTGCAGGTAGATCATCAGCCCGGCCTGCAGCAGCGCCTCAGGCGGCATCGGCAGCAGGCGCTCACTGCCGTCGTTCCCGTGGCTGATGAACAGGTTGGCGATGCCGTGGGTCAGCGACCAGACGTGCAGCGCCACCATCTGGGCCGGGGGCCGGTTCGGCGCCGTGCCGCGGCCGACCGCATCCTGGGCAGCCCTCCTGATCACCGCGAAGGCCGCGTCCCGCGCCCGGACCAGGTCCTTGTGCTCGTCCACGGGGAAGTTCGCCTCCGACATGGCGGCGTAGACCGGCGGCTCCCGGCCGGCGAAGGCAAGGTGTGCCTGGGCGCAGCGCTCCAAGGCGGCGATCGGGTCCGTGCCGCCCGACTGGCGTGCCGCTTCCAGGTCGGCCGCAAGCTGCTCGAAGCCCCGCCGCGCCACCTCCGCGATCACGGCCGTGCGGTCCCGGAAATGGCGGTACGGCGCAGCCCCGCTGACGCCCACGGCACGCGCGAGTTCGGCCAGGGCGAAGCCGGCAAGGCCGCGCTCGGCGATCATCGACATCGCCGCCTGGATCAGGGCTTCCCGCAGGCCCCCGTGATGGTAGCCCCCACGCGCGCCGTGCCGTCCATGCGGTGCCATTTTGTCCCGAAGGCTCATCCTCGCCGCAACATTTGCGGAAAGGCCAAACTCAAACGTGGGCACTGTGCCTGTTATTTGCAGGCAGGCAGCAGCAGGCCAGCACGTCACTTCCCGTGGAGACGGGAGCCGAACTGCCACGACGGCTGAAAGGCAACGAGCGCGCGGGTGGTCCCGCAGGCCGCAGGATCCCGTGCATCCGTCACTCCCGGGAAGCGCAGCCCTCAAGCCACTTGTGCTTTGCCAGTTCCCGGGCGAAACACGGTTTTATTTCGTTTCGTTAAAGGTTCCGGCATTCCGTCAATGGAACTTGTCGCGAAACATGCGGTTAAGGGCTTTTACATTGCGCGGATCCTTCGATCCGCCATGCATGGGCAGGAGAGCAGGAATGGACGAGGACCGCATCAAGGGTGCCGCCACCAACGTTGGCGGCAAGCTCAAGGACGCCGCGGGCGGCTTGCTGGGCGACAGCAAGACGCAGGCGGAGGGCAAGGCGGACCAGGTCAGCGGCGAGTTGCAAAACGCCTACGGCTCCGCCAAGGACGCGGTGCGCGAAGGCGCGGACACGCTCGGCACGCAGGTTGACAGCCTGATGAAGGAGCGGCCCATGCTGGCCCTGCTTGGGGCGGTCGGCGTCGGCTACGTGCTCGCCCGCCCGATGCACCACTGAGGGACGGGACGATGGCCCTCACGCCCAGCTACTTGCCCGCATCCGGGTCGACGGTCGATGCGGTCGTGCCGGACGACCGGCTCACGAGCCTGCGCAACCGCGTGTCCTGGGGCGCGATCTTGGCCGGCGTCGTCGCAGCGCTCGTGGTGCAGCTGCTGCTCAACATCCTGGGCGTCGGCATCGGCGCATCGTCGCTCGACGCAGCGAATGCCAGCGACAACCCGTCCGCCTCCGGTTTCTCGCTGACGGCGGGCATCTGGTGGACGCTGTCGGGCATCATCGCGTCTTTCGTTGGCGGCGTGGTGGCCGGCCGGCTGTGCGGCACGTCGGACAACAACACGGCGCACTGGCACGGCTTCGTGTCGTGGTGCGCGGCCACGCTGGTCATCTTCTACTTGCTGACCTCGGCGGTGGGCGGCATCATCGGCGGGACGTTCAACGCGCTGGGCAGCACGGTGGGGGCGGCCGGCAAGGGCGCGGCCTCGGCGGTGACGGGCATCGCGCAGAACACCAACGGCGATGCCTTGCAGTCCCAGATGCAGCGCCTGGTGAACCCGAACGATGCCCAGAGCGCGCAGGACGACATCATGGCTTACGTGCGGGCCAGCGTGAGCGGGGACAAGCCGGCGGCCGATGCGTCGCGCGACCGCGCCGTGGACGCCTTGGCCAGAACGGCAAAGATCAGCCCTGACGAGGCCCGCACCCGCCTGCAGCAGGCCGAGCAGCGGGCGCGGCAGTCTGCTGACCAGGTGAAGCAAAAGGCCCAGCAGGCAGCGGAGGCGACGCGCAAGGGCGTTGCCAGCGCCGGCATCTTCGGCTTTGTGGCGCTGGCCCTCGGCGCCGTGGCGGCATGGCTCGGCGGCGGCGTCGGCGCGCCCCGTCGCGAGACGACGGTGGTCCGCGCGGGCCGCACCGTTTAGCGCCGACGTTTCCGGGCGGCGGCATCTCCTGCGTTGCCGCCGCCACAGCTGGAACCAGCACATTTCGGAACACCAACCCTGGTGAGAACTGCGCCACGGGTGCCTTCCATTGGTCGCTATATGCAGCTTCCTTCAACAACGCATAGGATTTTTGAGCATGGGCCTTCTTGATTCGGTTATCGGCGGCTTGATGGGCGGCGGCGCTGGTGGGTCCTCCCCAATGGGTGGCGTTCTGTCGGGCCTGCTGGGCGGCGGCGGACAGGGTGGCGGCATGGCACAGGGCATGGGCGGTGGCCTCGTGTCGCAGTTCCAGCAAGGCGGACTGGGCCACATCGCCGAGTCCTGGGTCGGCAACGGCCCGAACCAGCCCGTTTCCCCGGAGCAGCTGCATGGCGTGCTCGGCGCCGACCAAGTCCAGAGCATGGCCAGCCAAGCCGGCATGCAGCCGCACGATTTCCTGTCCCAGCTCAGCCAGCACCTGCCGGAGGCCGTGCACGGCATGACGCCGAACGGCCGCCTGCCGGACGAAGGCACGATGTCGGTCTGAACCGGGTCTGTCGACACAGGCGCGTCGCTCCACATTGAGGACCAACACCATGGCCAACCGCACAGCAGTCGCCCTTCTCGCAGCCTCTTTCCTCGGCCTGCAATGCTTGCCGAGCTTGGCGCAGGCGCAGAACCAGATGGGCTACCAACTGCTGCCCGCTCAGCAGGCCGCCTCGCTGCCCCGCCGCGGCGGAGCGCTCGGCATGGACGTGGGACCGGCGCAGCAGATCAACGAGGGCGGCATGGCCTTCGAGCTGCTGCGGGTCAATGGCGTTCGCCGGGGCTCGCCCGGCGCCCAGGCCGGCTTCAACGTCGGCGACCAGATTATCGCCGTCGACGGGCGCGTGTTCCCCAGCGTCGCCGCGTTCGCCGCCTATATCGGGTCGGTGCAGCCAGGCCGGCAGATCGCGGTCGACACCATGCCGGCCGGCGGCGGGCCGCAGCAGGCCCAGCGCATTGGCGTGACGGTTGGCGCGGGCGGACGGGCGGCACCAGCGCAGCAAGGCGACCAAGCCCGGTCTGGCGGGCTGTCCACGGGGTCCAAGGTCGCTATCGGGGTTGGGGCGGCGGCGCTGTTCGGCTGCTACGAGCTCGGCTGCTTCTCCCGCTCGAAGCCCGGCTCTGGCGATCCCGGCCAGCAGCCATTGCAACAGCAGCCAGGCGGGTTCCAGCCGCAGCAGTGACGCTGGTGCTGTCCGCAAGGCGACGGAGACACTTGCATGCCTTCTGACACCCCGATCCTGCCCGCGCACATCGAGGACACCGTGCAGTCGATCGCGCGGCTGCACGCCGAGCACTACCAGCAGGCCACCCGGCTGCAGCGGACCGTGGACCGCATGACGGCCCTGATGGGCCGGCCAAGCTTTGTCGGCTTCCTGACCGTGGCCGTGCTCGTTTGGGTTCTCGGGAACCTGGGCACGGCCTGGGCCGGCTGGGAACCCGTGGACCCGCCTCCGTTCGCCTGGCTCGGCGGCGTGGTCAGCCTCACCGCCCTCTACATGACCGCGCTGATCCTCGCCACGCAGCGCCGTGAGGACCAGTTGGCGGGGCACCGCGAGCAGCTCACGCTGGAGCTGGCCATCCTGGGCGAGCAGAAGTCCGCGAAGATCATCGAGCTGCTCGAAGAGATGCGCCGCGACGACCCGAGCCTGCGGAACCGCGTCGACCACGAGGCAGCGGCCATGTCGACGCCCGCAGACCCGCAAGCCGTCCTCGACGCCATCAAGGACAGCCATGAGGAAGTCATGCTCGCTGGCCCCGCGTAGTCCAGCTAACCGCTCCTGCGTCGTGCCGTGTCCATGTTGGGCGGCAATCCGCTCCATGTCTAAGCGCATCAGGCAAAGCAACCCTGGCCGGAACCGGCCACGCTGCCTGTCCCCACCCACCAGCCCATCCATGATGAATTGGGGCGCGGCGGGCCAACTAGCCGCCATTATTCATGAGCCTGAAGCCGCTCCCGGCTGAAACGTGCGTTTCTCGCGTGATAGTTGTAGGGATGTGC
>JAABUV010005268.1_pt1 | contig 14846 bp, 12 predicted proteins | sample 5559971 | NCBI WGS metagenome assembly JAABUV01 (sample SAMN10711881, study PRJNA513362) | rock metagenome | isolation source: Antarctica rocks | place: Antarctica: Victoria Land, Knobhead nord | collected 2015-12-19
CCCGGTGGCTTGTGGTAGCGCCAGCACAGCGCGGGTTCACCGAGAGGGCCGCCCGGCAACGGTGGCCGCCGGGACGGCAGCGGTCCCAGTAGACAACCGTCAAGACGACGCTTGACGGACTACTAGTAGCTAATTACCGCCGTGCTACAGGCGTTGCCGACCTTGGGCAGGTCTTCCGGGTTGGCCAGGGTGAAGGGCATGTCGATGGTATGGCCGCGCACCACGGGGCAGTATTCGTCGGGCTGATTGAGGTCCCCGCGTAGGGCGCGCCGGCTGGCGCAGCCCCCGCCGCACGTCTGCTCGTAGCGGCAGCCGCGGCAGGCGTCGGGGACAATGCGCGTCTGGGCGAACTGAGGCGTCTCGACGACGTCGCCGCCGAGCTTGCGCAGGTCGAGCAGCGTCAGCTTTTTCCCCGGCCAGTAGGGACACGGCGAGACCTGGCGGCGCGGGCTCACGCGAATGCTCGTCGTGCCGCAGGGGCTGCCGTGCGTCGTGTCCAGACCCATGATGGCGTTGACCAGCGGTTCGCTACAGGCCACGAGCTTGGTCGCGGCGAAGAGGCGGCGGAAACCCTCCCAGAATTGCTCGTAGGTCAGGGTGAATTCGTCCGTCGTCACGGCCTGATAGACGTTGATGCGGAACATCGCGCCGTACTCCCCCGCGACGGCGGCGATAGCGGCCAGCTTATCCCAGTTGGGGCGCATCATGACGGCGATGACCGAAGTACGCACCCCCAGGTCGCGGCAGCGATCGAGGCAGCGTATCACGAGATCCCAGTTGCCGGCGCCACGAAAGGCGTCCTGCTCCTCGCGGGTCGCGTAGTCGAGCGAGAGTTCGACTGTATGGAAATCGCGCAACTCCTCGTCGCTCATCTCCATCACGCTGTATCCATTCGAGGTCATGGCTAGCTTGACCCCCTGGGCGCGCAGGAGGTCGACCATGGCGTGATAGTCCGGGTGCAGGGCGTTCTCACCGGTGCCCAGGTTGACGGAACCGACGTCGACGCTCTCCAGGATGCTGGAGAGGTCGCGCATGGTCAGGCGCGGGTTGCCGAGGCCACGATAGCAGTGCGCGCAACTGAGGTTGCACTCATTGGTCAGGCCGATGCCGAGGGCGTAGGACACGAAGTCTCCTTAATAGCTGGCTGAGAAGTGACATGGTAGTACATGAAGAATTCAAGTCGGCGCCAGAGTGTCGGTTCTCGATTCCCGGCGGCTTCCCCGCTATTGTACCCCAGTATGCGTGAATATATAGGGGTTTGGCGCTCCTCAGGGCGATTCTGTAAGCTTCTTGTAACATTCGGGCGCCGACATGCGCCGCTATCCCTGGTATCCTGAGGTATCCTGGGTATCCCGACGCTGTACCGTCGCAGCCCGGCCCCTATGTATGGTGTAGGGGGTGACGCATGTAAAACTGGAGAGCACACGTCTTATGCCGAAAGTCCGAACTCTGACGCGCGCCGCCGGCGCCGCGGCCGCTCTGACCCTTCTCGCCGTTGTCCCAGCGGGTATGAGCGCCGGGGCCGCGGCCCCGGCGCGGCGCACCGCCTTCCCCTCCGTCCTCAATGTGGCCCTGGTACCGAACCAGAACCAGCAGAAGGTGTTCGCGTCGGTCGGTCCGCTTGGGACCTATCTCAAACGCGCGCTGGGCGTGACGGTCAACCTGACGGTACCCGCCAACTACGCCGCCGTGGTCCAGGGCATGGCTAGCGGCCACGTCGACGTGGCCTACTTCGGCGGCCTGACCTATGAGCAGGCCAAGAAATTTGTCCCCTGTGCACCGATCGTGACGGCGGCGCACGGCGGCGTGACGACGTACCATAGCCTCATCATCGTCCCGGCCAATAGCCCCTACCACCTCATCAGCGACCTGACCGGCCAGAAGAAGATTACCTTCGCCTTTGGCGACCCCTCCTCGACCTCGGGTCACCTCTATCCGCTCGTGGGCCTGAACGACGCCGGCATCAATCCCGACAAGGATTTCGCCCACGTCCGCTTCACGGGCAACCACCAGGCGGCGGCGCTGGCCGTCGAGAACGGGGCGGCGCAGGCCGGCGCCGTCGAGGACGATATTCTGACGCAGCTTGAGAAGCAGGGCGTCGTCGATGCGACGAAGATCCGCGTGATCTGGGAGTCCGCGTCGATCCCCGGCTATCCCTGGGTGGCGCGCGAGGCGCTCGGCGCGACGACAATTCGCCGTATCACCACCGCCTTCCTGGGTATCCACGACGCGACGGTGTTCAAGGGTTTTCTCGGCGGCACGGCCACGGCGTTCGTCCCGGCGCGCGACCAGGACTACGCCACCGTGCGCGCCTACGCCACGCGCACCGGTTTGGTCGGCGGCCAGTAGGCCGGCGGATAGTCGGATGACAGCCCAGAGGAGCGTATCGCGGGAGCTAACGCGGCGCCAGTCGGGGGAGGTCGTGTTCGCGCGGGTGGGTAAAGTCTACCGGCGCGGCCACGTCGCGGCGCTGCAAGATGTCTCCTTTGCGATCGCGGGGGGCGAGGCCGTGGCCTTTATCGGTCCGAGTGGGGCCGGCAAGACGACGATGCTGCGCCTGCTCAACCGCTTCCTATTGCCGGATACAGGGCGCGTCTCGATCGGAGGGCGTGACCTTGCCACTCTCTCGGGGCGCGAAACGCGGGCGCTACGCCGCGATACGGGAGTCATTTATCAGCAGCACAACCTGGTGACCCAGCTGCGCGTCGTGCACAATGTGCTGGCGGGCCAACTCGGCTCCTGGTCGACGCTCGGCTCGCTCGGCAGCTTGGTGGCGTCGACCGCGGCACAGCGTGAGACAGCGCGGCAAGCGCTGGCCGCCGTGGGATTGGAGGGGCAGATCGACGCGATCACGGCGGACTTGAGCGGCGGCCAGCAGCAGCGCGTGGCGATCGCGCGCGTGCTCGTCCAGGACCCCACACTTATCCTGGCCGACGAGCCGGTCGCTTCGCTCGACCCGCGGACGGCGTCCGATGTCCTCGAAACTTTGCTGCGTCTACAGCGCCAGGGGGGCAAGACGCTATTGGTGAGCATCCACAACGTCGATCTGGTGCGCCGCCACTTCTCGCGTGTCATCGGCCTGACCGACGGACGCACGGTATTCGACGGGCGCCCGGACGATCTCAACGAAACGATTCTGGCCACGATCTACGGCGCCCAGCGCGCTGAAGCCATCGAGGGATAGGGGAGACGATCATGGATGAGACGGAGTTGGTCCACGCCAGCGTGGCCTCGGTCGTACGCGCGGGACGTCGTCCCACCCCCGGACGTTGGCGCTTCCTGCTCGTCATTCCGCTGCTCATCGCGGTCAAGTGGAGCATCGACGGCACGGGATTCGACATCGGGCAACTCGTGTCGGGTAGCCGGACCAGCTACGTACACACGTTTACGGGGCTCCTGCTCCATCCCAACCTCTCGTCCGACTTCCTTGGCGCGTGCCTCGCCGGTGTGCTGCAGACGCTGCAAATCGCCATCCTCGGCATTGTCTTCGGCGCCATCATGGCCTTGCCCCTGGCCATTTTGGCGACGCGGGGGCTGCTCGGTGGAGGCGGAGAGGGCGCTGGCTGGCGACGCGGTTTGGGCGCTCGCGTCCTCTACGTAGGGGCGCGCACCATCCTCAGCTTCTGGCGCGCCATGCCCGCGCTCGTCTGGGCGCTCTTCTTCGTCGCCATCGTGGGGTTAGGCGCTTTCCCAGCCGTATTGGCGCTCTCCATCCACAGCGCGGGCCTGCTAGGCAAGCTCTACGCCGAGGTGATGGAGGCGGTCGACCAACGTCCGATCGAGGCGTTGCGCGCCACGGGCGCGGGACGCCTACAGGTGCTCTGCTACGCCGTCATCCCGCAGGCGTGGTCGGGTTTCGTCTCGCTGACGCTGTACCAGTGCGAGTGCAACATCCGCGACTCCACAATCGTCGGGGTCGTCGGCGCGGTCGGCATCGGCTACTCGCTGTACGAGAACGTGCAGCAGTTCAACTACCACGAGGTCTCGACGCTCATCGCCGTGACCTTCCTGATGGTCGTGGTCGTCGACAACCTCAGCGCGCTGCTGCGGCGCACGCTGGCGCCGTAGGGCTTGGACGCGCCATGGGTCAAGGGCCTGACCTTAAAAGGTCATGGCAGGGACCGGACCTTGAAAGGTCAAACCGCGTCTTACCATAGTGGGACAAGCCCGACACCGGCGCCGCGATACCTGTGTTAGCGAAACCACGTTAAACTGGCAGTGTAGTAAGGAGAGTATCCGATGGACGAGCCGATCAGGCTCACCAGCCTGGCGCGCTGCGCCGGTTGAGCCAGCAAGGTCAGCCCGACTGACCTGGCGTACGTGTTACGCCACTTGCCCGCACCCACCGACCCCAACCTGCTTGTCGGCACGAACACAGCCGACGACGCGGGTGTCTACCGCCTGTCCGCCGATACGGCCCTCGTGCAGACGGTCGACTTTTTTACGCCCGTCGTCGACGAGCCGTACTGGTTCGGCGCCATCGCCGCGGCTAATTCGCTCTCCGACGTCTACGCCATGGGCGGACGCCCGCTGACCGCGCTCAATATCGCCGGATTCCCCGTCGGCACGCTTCCGCTTGACGTGCTGGCTGAGATCCTGCGCGGCGGGAGTGACAAGGTGCGCGAGGCGGGCGTCACGCTCGTCGGCGGCCACACCGTGGACGACACAGAGCCGAAATACGGGCTCGCCGTGACCGGACTCATTCACCCTGACAAGATCTTCACGAATGCCGACGCGCGGGATGGCGACCTGCTCGTGCTCACTAAACCGCTGGGCTCGGGTATCGCCTCGACGGCGATCAAGCAAGACAAAGCGTCCCCCAGTCTGAAAGAGGCGGCGATCGCGCTGATGGCCACGCTGAACCGCGACGCGGCGGAGGCGATGATCGAGTCCGCCGCGCACGCTGCCACGGACATCACGGGGTTCGGGCTGCTGGGCCACCTCGCCGAGATGGCTGCCGGCAGCGCGTTGGCGGCCACGGTGTCGGCGGGCGCGGTCCCCGTTCTATCCGGTGTCGTGGAGTTGGCGGAGCAGGGTGTCGTGCCGGGCGGCACGCGGCGCAACCTGCAGTCGCTGGGTGAGCGGCTCGTCTTCGACCCAGCGGTTCCTGAGGCCCTACGCCTCGTCCTGGGCGATGCGCAGACAAGCGGCGGCCTGCTCATCGCCATCGACCCCGCCGCGTGCCCCGCCTTGCTTGAAGGCTTGCAACGGCGCGGCGCGACCGGGGCTGTGATCGGCCGGCTGTCCAAGGGCGTGGAAGGGTCGATCACCGTCGAGCCCTAACGCCGCCCTACGCGATTCCCGCCGCGCCGATGACGAGCGCCGGCACATCGACCTGTCCGTCGTGCTCGTAAGCGCGGAGCCGCATGGTGATCGCGGCGGCGACGCTATCCCGCTCGGTCGGCGTCAGCGACGCGAGCAGCGCCGTGGCGGACGCCGACATCTCGCGGCGGCCCTGCCAGGCGCTATCGACCGAGCCGGGCCAGGTGAGGGTTATCTCGTGCCCCTGCTCGTCGACATCCCTGAATCCCGCGGCGACGAGAGCGCGACGCAGGGACCCGGCTTCCGCGAAGGTGAAGGGTCCGGGGCCGCGCGCCGCCATGGGGTTCGGGGCGGGATAAGGCGCCAGGACCTCATCGACGAGGGTGAAGTACGGGTTTCGATCGCGCGGCCCCCAGACGACAAAGGCGGCGCGGCCACCCGGCCTGAGGACGCGCCGGATCTCCTCAAGGGCGTGGTGGTAGTCGGGCACATGGGCGATCCCGAAGCGACAGGTGACCACGTCGAACGTGGCTGACGCGAACGTGAGGTTCTGTGCGTCGGCGGCCTTGAAGGATATGTTGATCAGCCCTTGCGCCGCGGCCTGCTCCTGTGCCGCGGCCAGCATCGCGGGCGCGATGTCGGTGGCGACGACGTGTCCGCACGGCCCCACCAGATGCGCGAGCGTCAGCGCCGGTTCACCCGGCCCGCTGGCGAGGTCGAGCACACGCGCCCCCGGAACGACGCGCCCGACCGCCACGAGAAGCTCCGTCGCCGCGCACGTCTGTATCGCCCACGGCGTGGCCCAACGGCGCCAAGCAGCCGCGCGATCTGTCCACTCAGACTGGACGACATCGTTAATAGATATGGGGTCGGGCATCATACTCCTTTACCTTGTCTGACGGCCTCGGCGCGTAGCTCTTGCACGAGAGCGATCATGCTCTGCACGTTATAGGCGCGCTGGCCCGAGGCGTCGGGTTCGGGCGCGCCGTAGCGGGTGTCGTAGAACTGGCGCAGACCGGCGGCGCGGTGCTGGCCGAAGCGCATCAGCAGGCCCTCGCTGTACGATGTCCCCTCGTCGGCCTCGGCCCGCCCGCACAGCAGGATCAACGCGCCGTAGCTGATCGTCACGCCGCCGAGCGCGTCCGCATGCGCCCGCAGCGCGTCCTCAAGCCGCCGCCATTCGTCCGTGCGGTTGTCTTCGCTCATGTAACGTTGCTCCTGAGGGGCAGGCTACGTGTTCGCCATAGCGGCGGGGTTGAGCGTTGCCGCCAATGCGACGAAGTAAGCGATGGAGTCGGGGTTGGCCATGGAGTCGACGCTGGCGGCCTGCGCCACGGGGACGCCCAGCAGGATGCGCCGCACCGGCACTTCCAATTTCTTCCCGCTCAAGGTGCGCGGGACCTCGCTGATGGCGTAGATCTCGTCAGGCACATGGCGCGGTGACACATCGCCGCGGATGCGTGCCCGGATGCGTCCCTTGAGCGCGTCGTCGAGCGTCGCGTCCGCGCGCAGCACCACGAACAGCGGCATGAACGATGCGCGGCCCAGCGCTTCGAGGTCGACCACCAGGCTGTCCAGCACCTCGGGAATGTCCTCGACGACGCGGTAGATGTCGCTGGTGCCCATACGCACGCCCAGGCGGTTGATCGTGGAGTCCGAGCGGCCGTAGATGACGCACGCTCCCCCTTCCGTGAACTTGATCCAGTCGCCGTGCCGCCACACGCCGGGGTACAGCTCGAAGTAGCTCTCGCGGTAGCGACGGTCGCCGGAGTCGTCCCAGAAGTAGAGCGGCATCGACGGCATCGGCTCCGTGATCACCAATTCGCCGACCTCGCCGACCACCGGACGTCCCGCCGCGTCGTAGGCAGCGGCCGCGACGCCCAGGCAGCGGCACTGAATCTCGCCAGCCGTGACGGGCAGCAGGGCGCAGCCGCCCACGAACGCGGTACAGACATCCGTGCCGCCGCTCGACGAGACGAGCCAGACGTCCCGCTTGACCTGCTCGTAGACCCAGGCGAAGCCCTCCGGCGAGAGCGGCGAGCCGGTCGCGCCGATCTTCTTGAGCCGCGAGAGGTCGACCGTGGCGCCGGGCCTTACGTCGTTGTTCATGCAGGTCGAAATGAAGCCCGCGCTGGTCCCGAACGAGGTGAGTTGGGCCTCGGCGGCGAACTCCCACATACGGTTGAGGTTTGGATAGGCTACACTGCCGTCGTAGAGCGCCACCGTCGCGCCGACGAGTAGCCCTCCGATGACCATGTTCCACATCATCCAGCCGGTCGTGGTGTACCAGAAGGAGCGGTCGTCGGCGGTGATGTTCATTTGCAGTCCGATCGCCTTGTGGTGCTCCAGCACGATGCCGCCGTGTCCCTGCACGATGGCCTTGGGCAGCCCCGTCGTGCCGGATGAGTAGAGCACCCACAGCGGGTGGTCGAACGGAACCGGCGTAAAGGTCAGGTCCGCGCCGGCTCCGTCGGCGAGCAACTGGGACCAGGACACGACGTTTGTGAGGCCCTCGGTACGCGGATTTTCGGTGAGATAGGGCACGAGGACGGTCCGCTCCACGCTGGGCAACGCCCCCTGTAGGCGCGCCACCACGTCGAGACGGTCGTGGGCCTTGCCGTTGTAGGTGTAGCCGTCGACGGCGAGGAGTACAGTGGGTTCGATCTGCTTGAAACGGTCGATCACGGCGGGGCTGCCGAAGTCGGGCGAGCACGACGACCACACCGCGCCGATGCTGGCGCAGGCCAGGAAGGCGATCAGCGTTTCGGGAATGTTGGGCATGTAGGCCACGACGCGGTTGCCCTTGCGGACGCCGAGCCCCGCGAGTCCTGCGGCGACGGCGGCGACCGCGTCGTGCAACTCGGCCCAACTCACCTCGCGCAGCGGCCGCGTCTCCGAGGCGCAGAGCAGGGCCGGTTGGTCCGGCCGCATGTGCCGGAAGGCATGCGCGGCGTAGTTGAGCTCGGCCCCGGTGAACCACTCGGCGCCGGGCATGGCGCGCTGGCCGAGTACCTCGCGATACGGCGTCGTCGCCTGGATGTCGAAGTAGTCCCATAGGGAGCCCCAGAAACCCGCCAGGTCGTCGATCGACCAGCGCCACAGGTCGTCGTAGCTCGCGAATGACAAGCCCCTGGTCTCTTTAAGCCACGCCATGTAGCGCGCCAGCGTCGAGCCATCCTTGAACGCCACTGGCGGCTCCCACAACACAGTCCCTTCTCGCGCCACGCTCATATCACCCTCTTCTCTAAACATTTATTCTAGCTATTCTAGCGCAACGTCAGTGCGTCGCGCAGAATCTCCGCTTTCAGGCGGTCCGGCTCGTGCGCCATTGCCTGCAGGCGCGCGGCCAGGTCTTCGCGCCGGCTCGCGACGATGGCGCTGACGAGGTAGCGATAGATGTTGTAGAGCCGTGTGGCGCGCAGGAAATCGAGCACGACGTCATCGTAGCGTGCGTGGGCCGGGTGGGCCAGCAGCAGGTCGAACAGCCCGAGCAGCACAATCTCGTCCGTGCTGTCGCGGTAGCGCTCGACCAGCGCGGGCAGTAGCGAAGGCGGCAGGGGCGTTAGGTTGCGCAGGCACTCGCCGACGATCTCGGAGACGCCGGGTTCCTCGCGTAGCGCGTAGCCGTACAGCGGCAGCGCGTGTCCCTGTGCCGCCAACACCTGCGCGGCGGTCACGGCCGGCTCACCCGACATGGGCGACGTATACCTGTCGATCAGCAGGCGCGCGGCATGGTAGCCGGCCAGGGACTCGTCGACCTCGTTGAGCGTGACCAGCGCGACCGAGCGTAGGCCCGCGGCCACCTCGCCGCGGGTCGGACCTGTGAATGGCGGTGTGAACTCGTAGGTCGTCACCCCGCGCTCGAGTACCGCCGCGTCGTCACGCTGGGCGCGGTAGCGCAGCGCTTGCAGGAGGGCGACGCGGCGGTAGCAGCCGGAGTCGCCTCCGCCGCCGCCATCCGCGTCGCGGGTGAATCGGTCCAGTAGGGCGCGCCGCACGCGGGCGTCGGGCGTGTCCGTGAGCGCGTTGAGCGCGGCCTGGACCACGTCCAGGTTGTCCTCCGTCTCTACCAGGTCGAGGGCGTAATCGACCTGCTCCCCCGGCCGGTCAGCCAGGCCGCGCAGTCGCTCCAGTTTCACCGTAGGACGTATTTTTGCCACGGGATCTCCTCATCGTCCAGGTCGCGCGCCCGTCGCGTCAAGCGTGAACGGACGCGTCGGCGTCTAGCAAGCAAACCGTGTCCCCATTTTACTACGCGCCTCCGTATCCTCACGGCTTCTCCCGCAAACCATGTTGACGTTATGGTGACAATAGCAGTACATTGAGGCAACTCAGGCCCCCTATCGGGGTGGAAAGGATAGAGTCAGCCCCCATGAGTGTCGCCCCATACAGCCTATCCGCACGCGACTATCGGGGTCGTGTCCGGGATAAGCCTCGCTACGCCGCGGTCTACGCCCTGATTGAGGACATGCGGCATGAGCTTGTCGACCGCCCCGAACTCGCCGCGATGTTCGCCGCGTGCTACGCCAATACACTGGAGACCACGGTCGAGTTGTGCTGTGATGGTACGACATTCGTCGTCACCGGCGACATCCCCGCGATGTGGCTGCGCGACTCCTCCGCGCAGGTGCGCCCCTATGTGGCCCTCGCGGATCGCGACCCCGACGTGCGGCGCTTGATCGGGGGGCTGATGCGCCGGCAGGCCGCTGACATTCTGTGCGACCCCTACGCCAATGCCTTCAACCGCACGCCCAACGGCAGGGGACACGTCGGGGACCGGCCGGCGTCCGGTCCCTGGGTATGGGAGCGCAAGTTCGAGCTTGATTCGCTGTGCTATCCGATCCAGCTCTGCCACGACTACTGGCGGGCCACCGGCGACCGCGACGCCTTCGATGAGACCATCCACCATATGCTGCGCCGCGTCCTCGCGGTGATGAGGGTCGAGCAGCATCATGACCGCGATTCGACGTACGCGTTCGCGCGCCGCCGCTGGCCGCTCCCGACTGGCGTCTTGCCGTGTCGCCACAAGGGCGCGCGGACGAACAATACAGGCATGGTGTGGTCGGGCTTCCGTCCCAGCGATGACGCCTGCGCGCGCGGCTTCCACATACCGGCCAACATGTTCGCGGTCGTCGCGTTGGGCCACGTCGCCGAGTTTGCCGACGACATCTATGACGATGCGGATCTGGGTACAGAGGCGCGACTACTGCGCGAGGAGATCGCCTGCGGCATCGAGACCTACGGCGTCGTCGAGCACCCGCGTCACGGACGCATCTATGCCTACGAGACCGACGGCTTCGGTAATCACCTGTTGATGGACGACGCCAACGTGCCCAGCCTGCTCTCCATTCCGTATCTTGGCTACCGGCCGTCCGGTGACGAGGTATACCAGAACACGCGGCGCTTCGTCCTGAGCCGCGACAACCCCTACTACGTCGAGGGCGCCTACGCGCGGGGCGTAGGCAGCCCGCATACGCCCTGCGGCCAGGTGTGGCCGATCGCGCTGGCCATGCAAGGGCTGACGTCCCAAAGCGCGGCCGAGCAGGACGACCTGCTGGCGATGCTGACGGCCACGACGGCCGGGACCGGCGCCATGCACGAGAGCTTCCATCCCGACGACCCGCGGCGATTCACGCGGCCCTGGTTCGCCTGGGCCAACAGCCTGTTCGCCGCGTTCGTCCAGCAGTGGGCGGCGCGACAGGGCGTTTACCCGGCGGATCGCCGCGCGTCGCGGCTTTTGTACGCGACGGGGAAGTGAACTTCGGTTAGTAGCTCGTTCCTTGCATATCATCCAGGATATGGGTGATGACGCGCTCCAGGGGCATTGTTTTTCCCGCCGCCCAGGCTTGCGCGAAGGCCTCGTCCCCCAGAGCCGCCCAGGCGCGCCCAATGGCGGCGTCGATGGCGGCGCGGTCCACCGGCGGCACAGACGTCCCCGTCGCCGCGCGTAACGCCGCTGACGCTCCGAACAACTGGGCGGCGCGCCGCGATTGCCCCTGAGCGTCGGCCACGCTCGCCAGCCCCTCCAGACATTCACCGACACCCACTCGATTGTCCATCTCTCTGTAGAGAGCCAGGCTCCTCTTATACTGCATGACCGCCTGCTCATAATGCCCCTGGCGGCGCGCCAGGTTCCCGAGATTCGTCAGCAGGAGGGCGATGCCCCATCGCCCCTCCTGCTCCTCGAAGAGCGCCAGGCTCTCCGCGAATAGCACGGCCGCCCGCTCGTCATCACCCCGATCGAGCGCCACCTCGCCCAGGTTGTTCAGCGACAAGGCCACGCTGTGCGGGTCGCCCAGCGTCCGCTTGATCGCCAGGCTCTCCTCGTACAGCGCCGCCGCCCGTTGGTGATCGCCCTCGTAGCGGGCCACGATCCCCAGGTTGTTGAGCGCGACCGCTGTCCCCCGCGGATCGTCGAGGTCACGCCGCGCCGCCAAGCATTCCTCATACAGCGCCGTCGCACGTCGATAGTCGCCCTGCAAGGCGACGCTGCCCAGGATGTTCGTGGCGGTGGCGGCGCCGCGCCGGTCGCCCAGGCGACGATACAGGCGCAAACTCTCTTCTAAGAGCGTTGCCGCGCGTTGGTGATCGCCTTGTTCCGTCGCTAGAGCCGATGCCGCGTCGAGCGCCCGTGCCCGCGACGCCAGCGACGGCGCGTCGTCGCCGACCTGTCGAGACAGCGCCAGTAGCTTCTCGAGCCACGCCCGTCCCTCGCTGACCTGGCCGCGCGTGTGCCAGAAACGCCACAATGCGCTCCCCAGCCGCAGCCCTATCTCTGGCCCGTTCCCGTTCAACACGGTCTCCCCGTCACGCCCTTCACTCCGGCTGGCCCAGTCCAGAGCGGCGCGCAAGTTGTCCTCTTCCCGCCCCAGTCGCGCCAGCCAGGCGGTTTGCTCGGGTCCGGTGAGCCCTGGCGCGGCCTGCTCCGCGAGCGCCAGGTAGTAGGCCGCGTGCCGCGCTCCGATCGCCTCCCACTCTCCGCTCTCCTCCAGACGCTCGAGCCCGTACTCACGAATCGTCCGGAGCATGATCATGCGCGAACCGCCGTCCACGGCCACGGCCACGTCTCCTGCCGATTCGACGACCCATACCAGGCTCTTGTCGACGAGCGAGGACAGCACATCCAGCACGTTGGGTAACCCCAGCGTGTCATCGGCGGCCGCCGCGCAGACGGCCTCGGCGGCTTCGAGGGTCGCGCCGCCCGCGAAAACGGCCAGGCCCTGGAAAACCCTGCGTTCCTCGGCCGGCAGCAGATCATAGCTCCACGCGATGGTGTTGCGCAGAGTTTGCTGGCGTGCCGGCGCGTCGCGTGCGCCGCCCGTGAGCAACCGCAGCGGCGTCGCGTTGGGGTCTCCATCCAGGCGGGCCAGCAGCGCGGGTGGGGGCAGCAGCTTGACCCGTGCGGCCGCCAACTCGATGGCCAGTGGCAACCCATCCAGCCGCCGGCAGATCGCCACGATCGCCGCCGCGTTCGCCTCCGTCAACGCGAAGGACGGCTGCGCCGCACGCGCCCTGCTCACGAAAAGCGCGACCGACGCGTACCGCGCCAGATCCGCCGCCGGCGGTAGGGGAGCCGCGTCGGGGCTCGCCAACGGCGGTACCGCCAATTCGTGCTCGCCCTGGATGTGCAGCGGGGCGCGGCTCGTGGTCAGCACTGTGAGCCGGCGGCACGTCGCCAGCAGCGCGTGCACCGCCGGCGCGGCCTCCACGACGTGCTCGAAGTTGTCGAGCACGAGGAGCATCCGCCTGTCCCGTAGATGCGCGCTCACGATCTCGAACAGGGACGACTCACCCCGCGCCGGGACGCCCAGCGCCCGCGCGATCACGGCGATGACAAGGCTGGGGTCGTTCAGAGCGGCGAGCGGCACAAAGACGACGCCATCGCCGTAGCGATCGTGCAGTCCCTCCGCGACCTGCATGGCCAGCCGCGTCTTGCCCACGCCGCCCGGTCCTGTTAGCGTGAGTAACCGCGTCTCGTCGTGCGTCAACAGGTGAACGGCCGCCGCCTCGTCGTGCTCACGTCCAATTAACGGGTTGGGCGCCGCGGGCAACAGATCGTAACGCCGCTGCTCGTCCGGGGGCGCGGCGGGGTGTTGAGATGGGCCGCGTCGCCGTGTGACCGCGGCGTCGAGGCTGGCGCGCTCCTCTCTCGACAGGCCCAACGCCTCGGCCAGCAGCCGCACCGTTTCCCGATACGGCGCCCGCCGTAGCCCTCGTTCCAGCGCGCTGATGCCCTGCGCCGTCAATCCGGCCCGCTCGGCCAGCGCCTCCTGCGAGAGTCCGGCCGCCCGTCGATAACGCCCGAGCAACGCTCCAAAAGGCGGCTGTCGCTCGACGTCCGTCTCCGCGTCCCTGTTCGTACGCGCGTTCGCGTTGGTGTTCGGTCCCATGTCTCCCGCTCGTTCCCGGCGCGGTCGTTAACCCAGGCTCCGCCGCGCTTGCCGCTATGATAGCACGATGACGCGACAAAATAGGTCACGCCGACGTTCATAACTGTATGGGCTAGCTGTATGAGTTGTCGGTGGCGTCGGCGCGCCCAGCGGTACAGACTGGATAGTAAGGATTGTAGACACAAAGGAGTTTTCGCATGATCAAGGGAGCCTCGCGATGACCTGCTCAAACTGTGGAAGCCAACTACCACCAGGAACAACATTCTGTGGCAATTGTGGAACGCGGGTCGGCCACGCCGGCGGTAACGCGACCCCTGTCGCGCACCGTCTCATCGGGACGACGCTGCCGGTGCTGGAGATCACCTTGCAGCCGGGGCAAAGCATCGTCGCCGAAGCGGGCGAACTCTCCTGGATGACCAGTTCCATCGGCCTGCATACCTCGACGCAGAAGGGCGGCGGCCAGGGCGTGTTGGGCCTCTTCAAGCGCGCCGTGGGCGGCGGGACCCTGTTCATGACCGAGTACACCGCGGCGGGACGTGAGGGCGTCGTGGCCTTCGCCACCAAGATGCCCGGCCAGATCCTGCCCGTAGCCGTGACACCGGGGCAGACCTACCTGGTCCACCGCCATGGCTTCGTGTGCGCCACGCCCGCGATCGAGCTATCCATGGGGTTCCAGCGCTCGTTGGGCGCGGGCATCTTCGGGGGCGCAGGCTTCGTGTTGCAGAAGATGGCGGGGACGGCGCAGGCGTGGGTGGAGTTGGGGGGCGAAGTTGTTACCTACGACCTCCAGCCCGACGAGACCTTACGCGTCCATCCGGGCCATGTCGGCATGCTGGAGGAACGTGTGAGCTTCGACATCACGACCATTCCGGGGATCAGGAACGCGCTCTTTGGTGGGGACGGCCTCTTTCTCGCCGCGCTGACGGGGCCGGGGCGAGTCTGGCTGCAGTCCTTGCCATTGCCCAATCTGGCGCATGCGCTCCAACCCTACCTCTCCCACCAAGAGGTGGCGGCCGGCGCGTCGGGGGGTATCACCGGCGCGGTGCTCAAGGATTTACTGAGAGGTCAATAACTCTAGTTTCCGCTGAATCAGGCGGCTAGGTCAAGCGGAGCAGGGGTTTCTGGGGCCGCGCGCGGTCGCCGTTGGCCCCAGAAACCGGTGGGTAGATGGTCCGTCCGGGCCTTTTTTGTGCG
>JAABUV010005270.1_pt1 | contig 14843 bp, 12 predicted proteins | sample 5559971 | NCBI WGS metagenome assembly JAABUV01 (sample SAMN10711881, study PRJNA513362) | rock metagenome | isolation source: Antarctica rocks | place: Antarctica: Victoria Land, Knobhead nord | collected 2015-12-19
CCACAGCGGCCATGGCCGCCGTGGAAGCGCAGGTCACGCGGCTACCCGCGCTGGACAAGTGGTTCGTCGATATCCCCTATGTCGCTGGAGAGCTGCGGGATGCGTAGCTATTTCCGCGTCCCTAAGATGAACTAATGGGTTAATACGCTGTGCATCGGGTTGCAGGGCTTCGGCGAAAGGCTTTCATGCCGGAACACATGACACGGATGACGCTTCCGCTACCGTCGCGGCTCACTCCGCTATGCCTGCTACCTTCTCCGCATGACCGGTGGCCGATGCATGGGACGCATGATGGCGGATCCACCGGAGCTATTGCCGATCTTGGCGCATTGGATCGTTATGCACCAGCGTCCCGACCGAGTAGGCAGCCCATTGATGGTGCCCGGTCAATTCTCGGTCAACCGTTAGCATGTCTATACGAGTGATGGGCGCCGTTACCTTGCACGCCGGCATGCGGTCTTCACGGTGTGTCTGCAGGCCGTCCTGCCGCTGTAGGATTGGCCGTCTTCAGGGCCGCTGTCAGGGCCGCCGGCGTCGGGTTGCCGATGAACAGGATACGCCCGTTCAGGACATAAGACGGAACGGCGACAAGGCCCGGCGGCGCCTGCGTGCCCGGCGCACTCAGATCGACCACGCGCACGTCCAGGGCCGGGTCGTGGGCAGCGATCGTGGCGGCCAGGGTCCGGGCGCGGGCGCACCCGAAACAGTGCGGCGTGACCAGGATCTCGAGGACGGCCGGCGGGTGAACGTGGGCCGTTTGATCACCTCCGTTCTGGGCCGCCCCAGAGACCGGCGCAGCCGACCGTCCACGCCCGAGGGGCGACGCGGCCACGCCACGCCCCACCAGCGTGTCTCCTGTATCGCCCGTCACCATGGACAGGGCCAGCACGAGCCCGAAGACGAGATACTCTAGCGACTGCGGGCTGTCCAGCATGAGCGCGTGGCCGGGTGCGCGTGCGGCCAGCACGGCGGCATCGAGGGCGGCCATACTCGCCGCCCCCACGACGAGCGTGACGAGCCCGGCCAGGGGGCGCATCAGGGGCACGACGATCCAGGCGACCAGGAGGCCCAGCGTCACCGCGACCACCTCATGGAGGAGGGCGCCAGACCCCAGCGCCACCAGTCCGGTGACAGGGTCAGGCGGTCGGCCGAAGGGTGCGGGCAGGGCCAGCGCGAGGAGCGGGCGCACGCAGCCCGTCTGACCCAGGCCCGCGAGCCCGAACGTACAGGCGAGCATGGCTAGGCCGGCCGTCGTCCCCGCCAGCGCGCCCCACCAGAGCCGTTGTCCCATGGCCTGTGCCTCCTGCTCGGTCCTGCCCTGTCGTCGTCCGCGCGGCGCCTCGCGCGGATTCACCTCCTAGGATAGCCGTGCAGCGCCGCCGGGGACTGTGAGCCCCGTTACAGTCAACAGAGACTGTGCTGCCCTATCCTGCCAACGCATGTTGTCGCCGCAGGCCGGACGGCCTAGGCAGCGCATCCGCAAGGCGCGAGGCGAGGGTTCGACTCCCTCCGGCGACGCCCGGTCAGCCCGCCGCACTCCCATGTGGCCGTACAATGAAATCATAGAATTTCCCGAGTTGACACAGAAGTCGTAGAAAGAGTCCACCGCCTTTTTAACGACTTGACACAAAAGTCGTAGAAATCAGTCAATAAAGGCGTAAAAACAATCCACTGCTACAAGGACGCAATGCCACACTCGTCACGCTTCCTCAACAGGCTACAGGTTACCTATCTAATAAGCGACGGGACATTCCCTATACTTGACTTGTTTAGATCTCGTTGTGTTCACTTTTACCAGGCAGCAGAGCTGCCTCATGATTTAACAGAGGCAATACTGACGAACGCGCCGCCCCAATGTCATTCATTGATCTAGGAGACAAACCGTCCGCTCACAAGGAAGATGGATTGGTTGCAGCCGGCGGTCGGGAGTTGGTTGCTCGCAATACGTACGATCGGATCTCTTCCGACACCGTCTCCTGGACGAGTTGCTCCACGGCGTTAGTGATATCCACGCCAGCGCGGACCACACTTTCCATGACGCCCTCGACAATGTCCACGATTGCTTGGTCGGCTACCGGGCCGAGCCCATCAACATCAACATGCTGGCGCAGCTCGCGCTCCGCAGCATCTTTCACCAGCATCACGATAAACCGAACCGCCACGACAGGTGCGATATTAGTGAACGCCTGCTCGACATGGGCTGTGATGCGTTCTGGGGTACGTGCTGCGGCGCGCTCACGTATCTGCTCACTATCCCACTCTGGGATGTCAGTGCGTGGTATCGTCTTCATGCGTCCCGTCAGAGGGTCAACCCGATGCTCCCACCCAACGGACTGGCTATCCCACCGGTCTGTGAGAAGTACGGTCACTGATAGGCCGCCGTACAGGATGATTGAGGCCCAAGCGGTATGAGTCTCCTCGTTGCAAAACACGACGACACTGTGATCGACCAAGTCGAATGCGTCCGTCTCGCGCTGGACTGGAGCGTCGTCGATGAAAGCGATGAGGTGACTGTTCTCCCGACCATCCATGATGTACGCTCGGATATGGTCAAATCGCTCGTCGGTGATCAGGTCGCGATAGACCTTGGTCGCCAGAGTCTCGAAACCAATCTTGGTCGAAGTGCGCAGGAGCGAGGCGTCGAGTGTCATGCTGACGTTGAACTTCGGCTCGAGCAAAGACCATTGCTCCTCTGTGGTCAATGATCCCAATATGAGATTATGCTTCTTGGCATATTGTTCGATAATGTCGCGTGCCATCTCTTCAGTCGGAGCCCTTGCGCTAATGTCGCTGCCCAAGCCATCAGCATGTGGCCGAACGTCAAACGAAACGTTCCCCTTTGGGGGCATCGGTAGGCCGCCTGGACGTACCCTGTAGGTGACGCCCTCGGTAGATGTCTGCCGAACCTGTCCGGCCAGTCGATTGCGGCCCGTGGTGATCGCTAGGCGGTTATTCAGTTCGGCGAAGAGGGCCGCAATGCTCTTGTCGAGCGTGTCGCCCAAGGTGTGGTTACAGCCGGCGCAAACGATGTGTCCCGGCGCCCACTGGCCACCGATCGTGCTGGGAATAATGTGCTGCTCTGATCCATCAATCGGGTTCGTGCAGTAGATGCAACGGGGCATCTGGCGATCTCCTATACAGAGAATCTAATCTTCTGCGCATTGGCCAGGAAGGCGAACAAACGCAGGGCAAGGCCACACAGGTCCGTTGGCGATACGCCCGTAGTCGCACAATGGCTGGGAAGAAAGCGGCTATTTCGACCTTGTACGCGATTGCTTACAGATGGCAGATCTTGCAGTGACGAAGCTACTGTTATTGTATCCGTGGGCGACATTGCCCGGTAGCCATACCACATATCCGCTCCATGCAGGCATGGATATCATGCAACGGGCAATCTTCCAAGTCGCCCGGCGCTGTAAGTCATGCTCTCTTCGAGAGCGCCCCTCGCGCGAACGGAGTGTTTCGTTTGTGCCTGTTCCGCCCTCGCACTGCGGTTAGCCGGCGCGACTTCGTAAAGTGCGTGCGGTGTCCAGTTCAGTCGTGGCCGCGCTGATGCGCCTTATCCCACGCGCAGCATTTCACCTCTTCTTCATAGCGTGGATAACTTTGTGCATATACGGCATTGCCGTACAATGACCGTGGAGGCATACAGCACTGCCGTAGGTCGTATCTGGCTACGTCAGAGGAGTGAAAGGTATATACACGATGGATCGACGTGCGGACGTGGCGCGGCGTGCGCTCGTTTCCGAAGACGAGGTGGTAGCCGCACCACTGGAGCAGGTGCGCACTGCACTGGCTACTCGACTGTCGCCAGGCGTACTCGCAGAAATGGGTGCTTCTCCCAAGCCATGCATATACTGGCGTGTCGGCGGGTCATACTACTGGGATAATGCTGAGTGGGGACCAGTGGTCAATGTGGCGGATCTTCGCTACGACGAGGAACGCGGCTTGGTACTAGATACGCAGGTACAGGAACGACGCCTCTACGGATTGCACATGCGGAAGCGTCGGCTGGCACTCGTCCTGTCCCAGAACGCCCTGGCCCAGACACTGGGGGTTAGCATCGATGCCGTTCAAGATTGGGAGCAGGGACGACGTCTACCCCGGATGCGTAAGCTCATCGAGCAAGAGCTCGGCCGCTTGGAGGAGGAGGCTAACACGCCTACGGGCTATTTTCAGGGAGTGCCTATGTATACGAGGCCCAATCGTCCGACACCCGAGAGCCTCGGCGGGGAACCGCTTCATCCGGACCCAGCATAGCCGTTTGGAGCATAGCGTCACCAAGGAACAGCGGCCTGTCCATGGACACATCGGGAGTGCGTCGAATTGGGGAATGGAGCGGCAGATCGGCATGGCGATCATCGAGCGAGACATCGAATGACCTGCGCGTTGCGGTGGGGTGTTATGGTGAGACCAGAGGCTAACACGATGGGCTCCGCGACATGACGGAGACACTGCAACGCCTACAGGGTATTGGGGACAGCGACTTTGAGAAGTTGGTCGCCTACTATCTGCGGCAGCATGAGCCGCTGCTGACCGACCTCATCGCAACCGGCATCAACGAGGATGCCAAACCTATCCCCTGCCCAATCGACGGCATTGTTTACGTTCCCGGCGATCCTCCAACGTGCGTCGCTGTCGCATACACGACAATTGCTCTGAGCGGCTTAAAGGGCAAGTGGCTCGGCACGAAGGGCGACAAGGGAGACATCGCGAAAGCGGCCGATGAGTTTCGCGAGTGGCAGGCCTCGGACGAGACGGTGCGCTGTGTGCTGTATCTTGCCACGAATCGTCTCCTTAAAAACAAGCTCGACGTGTATCGGGAAGCGATTGAGCGGGGAAAAGTGAGCCGCATCGAGGTCCGGATTGTCGAAGCGTCACAAGTAGAGCCTTACCTCGATATCGACCCCCAGGGGCAGTATTGGCGCGAAAAACTGTTTGGAATCCCCGTAGAGCGGCTGAGCGAGCGGTTGCTCCGCGAGATCGGGCAAGAATCCCTCGCGCACCATCGTCGGACGTTCGAGCTTGATACTGGGAGCCCCGACATCCAGCGTGACGCCTATGTAGACGTTTTGCGCCTCGTCGACGACCGGCGCTCCATGCTCTTGGGTGTGCGTGGCGCGTCGGGCACCGGCAAATCGACATTGGTCGGACAGGTCGCGGCGGAGATGCAGGGGACGGGAGGTGTCGCGCTGTGGATACCCGCTGACACCATCCCCCCCGGCGTGTCGCTCGCGCGTCTGTTGTTGGATACCCTCCACCGCTTCCGACCGTCTCTCGGTGCGCACGCGGGCGACGAGGCTGTACGCCTGGCATCGCATCTCCCTCGCGGCCTGACGCTCATTGTCGATGACGTGAACCGCTTGCCATCTCCACGGTGGGCACTATTGGCTGTGAGTGGGTGGCGTGCCGATCCAGCTATTGCAGCCACGTCGCTCGTGTCCGCGCCCGGGCGATCGGCCGTCATTGCCGTCGTGCCGCTTTGGCCGGGGCAACTCGCGGACGACGACTCGCCCTTTCGGAAGGCTGATGGATGGTCGTTCGTCGATCTCGCCTCGTACTCGCCCGGCGAGAGGAGTCTTCTAGCGACGCGGTTATCGGACACAGGCGCGGCTGACGCAAGGACGCTGATCGACGCGTTGGACGGCGACCCCCTCCTCTGCGGTCTCGCAGCGGCCGAGCCCGGACTTGCCGTCGGGGCCGACCATTCTCGTCTCATGCGACGCATTTTCGATGGGGCGCTACGGCGGGCAGCGGCCGCTGCCTGCACGGTCTCCGCAACCGCTATCACGCGTAACGAGGTGATCGCCGCCCTCGACGCCCTTATTGACCTGACCCTACACATGACGATGCCGGAACCGGCATGGGACATGGTGCGCTCCGCTCTCGATGACCGCACGGTCGCGGCACTGCGTAGTCTAGCGCAAACGGAACGCCTTGGGTGGATTGAGCAAGGAGATGGGGGTGATGCCTGGCGCTGGAAGCACGAACGGCTGCGCGACGCGCTGGTTGGACGGCGGCTGGCCGCGCGCGGCATAATAGCCCCTGGCATAGAGATAGAGGAGGGCGACCTAACACTGTTGTCCCATCCTGGCTTGGCGGAGGCGTGGGCACTTGCCGTCTGTTTCCTGTCTGACAGTGCGGTGCAAGAGCACGCGCTCGTGGCATTCGCCGACCATCACCCCCTCGCGTTGGTCGAGGTGCTCCGGCTGGGACTGTTCCCTCATCAGCCGCGGATGCGCGCGATTATCGAGGCTGGTCTCCATCGGGCGCTCGATGGCGCGTGGTGGCGCGTTCCGCGCCAAGTCGCGTCGCCGCAGGACCATATCGTCTGGGCGCTTGCCCACACGCGCGATCCGCTTGTGCTGTCCGTGACGCAGGATCAACTCTTAACGCGCCAGATTGCCGTCGCACGCGTACGGAATGGCGACCTCGCCACAGCCGTGGCATGGATTGACATCGAAATGCAGGGGGGGATGTTCCCGCCCGCGCTCATTGACTCGTTCTTTGAAGAGGCCGTCGCGGCGTGCGCACAATACCACGAGCACGACCGTGACGCGGTACGACGTGCGCTGCTGTTGCTGGGGCGCCACGGATCTCTCGGCGCGACCGTAACCCTCGCCGGGTATATAGGATGGGCGGAGTTGGCACCGCCCTTGTGGGATATGTGGGACGCGCTGCCCGAGCAGAACAAGCTGGATACGCTCATCCCGGTTCTATGGATGGTATGCAGATGCGGCGACACTACGATACGGCCGGCGATAGAGGCTACCCTCATCCTTGCGAGACGGCTGAGCACGCAAGACCGCGTACAGGACAATGCTAATCTCGGCAGCGAACGCCACTGGCGTTTCGCCGAGCCGCTAAAGCACGTGCAACGCTGGCCGGTAACGCCGTCCGCCGTCGACGCCTTTGCCGAGGTGTTTGCGACTCATCCCGACCTCCAAGCGACGCTCGCTTATGTGCTGCGCGCCATGGATTATCCGGTCACGATGACGGCGTATGTCCGCTGGATCGCACAGACCGACAGGACAATCTGGGATTGGCTCGCAACCCCTCATGACGAGACACTCCCGCAGGCGTCGGCGACACGCGATGCCCTATGGCACATTGTGCGCGGCGAGGAGCCCGAGGCTGTGCGACACGCGGCCTTCGACAAGTGGAGGCGGGCCGTGACCAGCGCCGATATCGCACGCCTTTGGGATATCTTGCCTACTGATCCACTCTTCGAAAAAGCGCTCCATGCGCGCGCGGCGTTGCGTGACCGGACGGCGGCCGAACCCATTATCGCACGCCTGCGGGCAGACCCGCCATCGTGGTGCCTCACGAGCGCACACTTGTACAATGAGCCGGGCGTTGCCGATGCTCTCTTCAATACACTCACGATCGCCTTGGCCGACGAGCATGAGCGCGCTACGACGATTGCCGAATATTTGCCTCCCGACGGCGTCAAAAGACTAATCCAGACATACCGCGACGACCTCCTCACGCGGCCCAAGACGTGGGCCTCCTTGTGGAGAACGGGGCTACCGGAAGCCGTTCTGCTGGTGCAACATGCCTTGACTCACGTCGACGCGCCGACCGTGCGCTACTTCTTCATGAATACCACCAGCTTGCCATTTCCGGTGTCGGAAGACATGCTGGATGCGCTCGTCCCCGTCTTGGATCGCTTCGGTCTCAACGAGCGCCGAGACCTTATTCACCTCGCGGTCAAGAGTGGTTTGACCGCGTGGGTGCGCGCGTATTTGCCTGACATGCTCATGCCTGGGAGCTGGTGGTACTACCTGCTGACGGAGGCGGGGATACGTGCTGCATTGGACGAGGCCGCAGCAGCACTGCCCGAAGGGACATTCGCGGTTGTCAGGACTCCTGCTTTCAGCATCCTCACGACTGACGAAATGACAACAGGAGACGTGATGGATGTGCTGCGTGCCTGGTTAGGTCCGACGCCCTATACACAACGGTGGGTGCTCGCCGCCATGGTGACGGAGGAACGGGGAACAGGCGACGACATAGATTGGTGGCGCGTGATTGAGCCGACGGATGAGGGGCTCCGGGAGGATTGGCGTTGCGTCCTCTACACATTGGAGCGCCGCCGCTGGCATGGCTAGCGCCAGATCAATGAATCCAGCCGGCGAGTCGTGTCGTCAGCTACGCCCTCGCATACCCTTATCGCATCCACTATTATCGCCACCGGCATCCCATAGAGCTGCGAACCTCACCAGCGTAACCGATCGTTGAGCTCAATTACGTGTCGGACGTTGTCTTCGCCTTGAACGTGACATCAGCGCCTCAACAGCGGCAAAGCGCTCCCGCGAAACATCGGGGGTCGAGCCGCGCATATCGATAGCGTCCGACCCCTTGGACCACCTATCCCCCACGACGCCGAATCCCGTCGTGTACAGCTTTTTTGCCAGCTTTATAGAGTCCGACATCTTGGTCACGGCTTCCTAACACTACTTTGGCGACTTCCAAAATCGCCAGGCACATTGACCAGTTAGCATCATACCTAACGGTGGTTGCGCAGTTCAATGTGCCTCCCTACCAGTTATTATGTCCGACTGTTGAGCCGGGAAAATGGCATCACGCCAAAGTAGTGCTAAGCACATGACCATAAGTTTGGCACGTTTTCCGCGCCTGGATCATGCGTGGATAGGCCATGCCAGACTTGTGGACACCTGCTTAGTGTGTGCCCATTCCATATCTTCCAACGTTCACTTCCATAGGTTTAAAGGTTGTAAACATGGGTCGTAGCGAATGAAAGATATGCCCTCTTCAGCAACACCCCGCTTTGAACACGCCACCCCTGCGGGACGCTGTTTCTACCTCACTGCCGACCACTTGGCAAGCGGCTTCAGCATGGTCGGCGACTCGTGTGATCGCTAGGATAAAAGCGGATCTGGCACGCATTTGATGGGTCGGGCACAGGGGTAGACCAGGCTTTGCCCATAATGTCCCTTTTGCCCATAAAGTCCTGCCCCGACAGGCGTTCTGACTATAAAGTCGGTGAGCACGACGTCGGATTGCAGAGGCCACAACGACGCACCGGCTGGCCTGTTTGTCGCGCCGCCGCATCGGCCGTGTCCATGGACGCGTAGGGACCATGCCAGCGCCCATGTTCTGTGCTGGTGGTCCCATGTGTCCCCTCTCCATGGTGACAAGAACGGCATGAGCCGTCATGGATGACGGCCTTCCGCATGGTTCGATTTTCGTAGGCCCAATACTCATTCATACTCGCCCCCTCGTGCCACCATGCGCCGGTTAGCGTGACCTATCCACGGCCGTAGTTGACCCGCTGTTGTCTTTGTCGTCATACTACAGGGAGAGTAGAAAGGGCGTGCAACGTGGCGACGACAACGGCGGGCAACCTCCTTTATTATGGCGATAATTTGGACATCATGCGGCGATACGTCAAGGATGAGTCGATTGACCTGGTGTATCTCGACCCACCCTTCAACAGTAGCCAAACGTACAACGTCTTGTTTAGTGAGAAAAGCGGTAGTCACGCCACTAGTCAGATCAAGGCATTTCATGACACATGGCATTGGGATGGAATTGCTGCCGAATCATTCGAGCGTGTCGTAGAGGTCGGCAATAACGTATCACAAGCTATGCTTGCCTTCCGAACGCTTCTCGGCACCAATGACATGCTCGCCTATCTTGCTATGATGGCCCCGCGTCTCCTAGAGTTGAAACGGGTGTTAAAGCCAACAGGCAGCATTTATCTTCACTGCGATCCTACGGCCAGCCATTACCTGAAGCTGCTCATGGATGCTGTATTTGACCCTGAGAACTTTAGGAACGAAATCATATGGGGCTACGACACGGGTGGGCGCGCAAAGAATCACTTCCCCAGGAAACACGACACAATTTTGTGGTATTCCAAGAGTGACAAGTATATCTTCAACTATGATGCTGTCGCCCTCAAGCGGGATACCTCGACTATGCACGAACCCATCCTGCATGACGACGAAGGCAGACCATACCAGCGCAACGTTAAGCACGGCAAAGAATACCGTTATTACCTGGACAAAGGTGTCCTACCTAACGACTGGTGGACTGATCTACCGGCCCTCAATCCGGCTGCAAAGGAACGGCTAGGGTATCCGACGCAAAAGCCCGAAGCCCTCCTGGAACGCATTCTCACTGCCAGCAGCAGAGAGGGTGATACAGTGTTAGACCCCTTCTGTGGCTGCGGCACAACGGTTGCCGTGGCGCAACGCCTTAACCGGCGATGGATTGGTATAGATATTACCAATTTGGCTATTAATCTCATTCGCCGCCGATTGAGCGATACATACGGACCAGCAGTTGAGAAGACATACAGGGTCATTGGGGAGCCGGTATCGGTTGAAGATGCAGAGGCTTTGGCTAAATCAGACCCGTATCAGTTCCAATGGTGGGCTTTGGACTTGGTTGGAGCGCGTCCTGCCGATCAGAAAAAAGGCGCGGACAAAGGGATAGATGGGCGACTCTACTTCCACGACGAAGCGGATGGGGCATCCAAGCAAATTATTTTCTCTGTGAAGGCGGGGCATGTTACCGTCTCACAACTGCGCGACCTACGCGGTGTCATTGACAGGGAGAAAGCTCAAATTGGAGTGCTTATTTCATTCGAGACGCCGACGCAACCCATGAAAACAGAGGCGGCTAGCGCGGGCTTCTACGACTCACCATCGTACGGGAAGTTCCCACGCTTGCAACTCTTAACTGTGGAGCAATTGCTCGCAGGTGAGCGCATTAAAAGCCCGCCGTTGCGACAAACCAATGCCACGTTTAAGAAAGCCCCACGGGCTAAAGGCAGTGAAAACAAGGCGGCGACGCTAGCTTTACCATTGGACGACGATACCGAGCCATGACTTGCTGCATGTTGCCGAAGTCAAGATGCCGCCCGCGCATGGGACGTTCAAGCAGGCACAGAAGGCGCGGCAAGCGCCGGAAGGGCATCAACCCGCGTTGGACTTCGGCGCGATGGCGCAAGAGTAACGGGGACGGACAATGCTCCGAGATGTTACGCTAGTTTCCGTCAAATACTAGCGTAACATCTCGGAGGGGCTATAGTGATCAAGGGGCACCGTATCGAGTGTGCGATCTGTGGCACGCGAGAGACCATGTTGTGACAGAGGGCACGGCAAGCGCTGGAGGGGCAGCAGACGGCGATGGACTTTGGGGTGATGGGGTAGGAACAAACCGTTGAGGCCAGCCAATGCCACCTTTAAGAAGACCCTAAAAGCAAAGGCCGCTGATACGTCAGCGGCCTTTGCCTTGCCATGGTGTCAAGGGCGACGATACAGATCGGTTAAGGCATTTTCGCTCATCATAGCGAAAGATATCGTAACATACGATGCCTCGCTCACTACCACTACACCATATCGACCGCACGTACATCTCTATTTGGATGCAATAGCCGCCCCAAGATTGCCGCCAAACTTTACATCTACGGGAATGGTTGCTGGCTGTGGGGGTGTATACGTTACCCGAATAGGGCTGTGCTGAACGAAGAATTGTGGCTGCGTATATCCCCTAACCGCATCTCGGATAAGGTCCGAGGCAGACATATTTCTCTTTTGCGCAAGATCCCGCACAAGGTCAGCTTCTTCAGGCGAAAACCGAACGGTCATCACCGCACTCTTGTTGCTTGGCTCGTCATTCATCGCGTTTCTCCCTCCACGTTGACGGCTGCCCATTGGCTGCCCATTTTTGACACGGCGAATACAGCATACGCATCCAACCCTGTAGGTACACAGTATAGAACGAAAACCATCGCCTGTCTACCTCTACCATACTCCCAATCTCAGCACAGTGTGTATTACATATTTTGCACTTGACACACCTGATGTATTCTTGTATCATGAATACATAGGCTGTAAATTAACAGCATATGCGAATACGTAGGGGTGTTGAAAGTGATTCAGGTAGATTCTATGCTACTGGCCGACGCGGCTGTGGTGGCGGAAGGTAAATTTTATATCCATGGTGCTGCATGGGACACTGTTCTTGTCGCTGCTTTCCCGGTTGTGCAGCCTACACTCACAGTCCCAGTTCTCTTGCGTGTCCCTTGGAATGATGCGAATAATGTCGCACAGATGTTGGAACTGGATGTTGTCAACGCTGATGGCGCATCCATTCTTCCTGTTCCCCCTGGCCCTGTTCGTGGGCCAATAACAGTCGGGCGTCCCCCGCAAAGTCAGCCGGGGGATGACCTTTTGATCCCGCTCGTATTCACTCTGGCCGGAATACGCTTTGAGCAGCCGGGAACGTATGTAATAACCATGAGTGTGGAGGGGGGCGAAGTGAAACGATACCCGTTCCATATGCGATACCTGCCTCAAGTTCAATCGCCCGTTATTCCCGCACGATAGATGGCATAAAGTAGCACAAAACACCGATGGGGCGGTCCGCCTGGCAGCAAAGACCGCCCCATCTTAGAACACGGAGGAGTAAGCTCCATGTCCCTAACTCAGTCTACCGCTCTCGTCCCGTCGTCCGCCCCCTCTACCTCTCTCAGCCCCCGCGAACAGCGCGGACGGCAACTTGCCGCCATCGCCAAGATACGCCAGAGCGGCCCCGTGTGGCTCGTGCCGTCCCAATCGGACGACAGCACCTATAAGGTGGACCTGACCGGCAAGGCGCCGCGCTGCACCTGCCCCGACCATGAACTACGGCGCCAGAAGTGCAAGCACATCTACGCCGTTGAGTACACCATCAGCCGCACGACCACGAGCGCGACGACGATAGCGCCGGATGGCACGACGGCCACGGCGACGACTGAAACGATGGTCTTGACCAAGACGGTCAAGGCGACCTACAAGCAGAATTGGCCCGCCTACAACGCCGCTCAGACCCACGAAACGGCGCGCGTGTCGGAACTGCTCCACGGCCTGTGTCAGGGCATCGTACAGCCCCCGCAAAGCATGGGCAGGCCCCGCGCCGCCCTCTCCGATATGGCGTTCAGCGTCGTGTTCAAGGTCTACTCCGCGAAGTCGGGGCGGCGCGTTGTCAGCGACTTGACGGATTTGGGGACGAAAGGCTGCATGATCAAGACGCCGCACTACAATACCACGTCTAAGTACCTCGAAGACCCGACCCTGACGCCCATCCTCAAAGCCCTGATCGAGGAAAGCGCCAGCCCCCTCAAGGCGGTCGAGTTGTGCTTCGCCGCCGACTCTAGCGGCTTCTCTACCAGCCGCTTCGAGCGGTGGTACGACGCCAAGTACGGCAAGATACGCAGTGAGCGCCAGTGGGTCAAGGTCCACTTGATGACGGGCGTGAAAACCAACATCGTGACCAGCGTCGAAATCACCGACAGCGCGGCCAACGACTCGCCCTACCTCCCCCCGCTGGCGAAGAAGACCGCAGAGCGCTTCACGATGGATGAGGTAAGCGCCGACAAGGGCTACATCAGCAACAAGAACCTTGAGGCGATTGTCGCCCTCAACGCCGTGCCCTATATCCCCTTCAAGGTCAACACGACAGGGGAAGGGCCGGAACTGTGGCGCAAGATGTACCACTACTACATGTTCAAGCGCGATGAGTTCCTGGACCACTACCACAAGCGCAGCAACGTCGAAACGACGTTCAGCATGATCAAGGGGAAGTTCGGGGATGCACTACGCTCCAAGGGCACGACCGCGCAGCACAACGAGGTCTTGTGCAAGGTGCTGTGCCACAACCTGTGCTGTCTCGTGGCGTCGATCTACGAATTGGGTATCGAGCCGACGTTCTGGACGGAAGCAGTGATAGCACAGGAAAGCTAGATTAAAACCACAAACGGGAGCGTTATCGCGCCCGATAACGCTCCCGTTTGTGGATAAGCTGTGGATAAGATACGCAAAAATGTGGATAGTGTGGTAAAATATGTGTAGGTTCTGAAAGCTGGCTAGACTGGGGAGTAGGAACCCCCGAGGGCGGAAACGCCCTCTTTTTTTATGCATTTCATAGACGCACAATCCCCTGTGGATCATAGGTCGCGGCTACCGTGCATAGAATGGGATCGAGTCGATGGAAATATCCATGTCCTGCTCTTTTCTTCATATAGGCGTTGGGCGAGTGCGCCTGATAGAGCAGGAATGACGCGGTATCTGCTGCTTGTACGAAGTAGGAGTGATCGGACTGGCGGAAGTTGGGGTCTTCCATAACGCTGTTAAGTGTCAAATTCCTGTAGCCAGAGCCAAAATAGCTCTGATTGGGTACCGGATTGTATCGCCGCATGCGCCTGAGTAATTGCATTAGCTTCTTCGTGTCGGTTTGATCCGGGAAAATCATCCCCCGGTCATCTTGATTGCGCGGGCCTGGGAAGTTCCGGCGCGATATTGTATTCTCAAATCTCTGTATCAACGCTTGCCACGCAACGGCAAATACGTCGTAATCTGGTCGCTTTCCTAGTTTATCAACCACGACGTTGATCAAATTCATATCCGACATCGTTGCGAGTTCATCGGCAAATAAGCGAATGATAGTTAGGCGGTCATGCTTCGGAATGCGAGCGAGTGGCCCTGGACTGGAAAGCATGTGGCCTGCATGTATTTCCTCGCGTAAGTGTAGGCCAAATTGCTCACGCATACGCCGACGAAAACCGACGATTTGGGTAAGATACGTTTCCCATCGTAATTCGTGTATAACGACGCCTGTAAGCACAAAATAGCGACCAGGCGATTTGGCTATGCCGCAGTCGCCTGTTTCGTCCACATACATCAGGTACATTAACAGATTTTATCACATCTCTAGTTTTCGCTAACAAGGGGGCAATCGGGAGGGCTTTGGTAGGATAGGGGTGCTGACACCATATCGTCCGGAAGGAGCCTCCCGATGCCACCCGCAGTCTATCGCATGATGACCCTCCT
>JAABUV010005271.1_pt1 | contig 14843 bp, 13 predicted proteins | sample 5559971 | NCBI WGS metagenome assembly JAABUV01 (sample SAMN10711881, study PRJNA513362) | rock metagenome | isolation source: Antarctica rocks | place: Antarctica: Victoria Land, Knobhead nord | collected 2015-12-19
AAGCAGGGGTGCGGAGAGCCGTCACGCATATGCATCAACCTAACAAGCGCGTAGGAGGGCTCCTTTGGCACGATAAGGATAGAGATGACCTTGTCGGGCGAAAGGAGCCTCCTGATGACCACGGTAGCACAGCTGGCTGAGGCGATGCAGACGTTGTTGACGACTACGGCAGAGACCACGGCACGGGCGACGGGCTTCGTGCAACGGCGCTCGAAGCTCGGCGGGGCGGCGTTCGTGCAGGCGTTGGTGTTCGCCTGGCTGGCCAACCCGCAGGCGACGGTGGAGGCCCGCGCCCAGGCAGCGGCGGTGGCGGGGGTGGCCATCAGCCCGCAGGGACTGGAGCAGCGCTGCACGGAGCGGGCGGCCATCTTCCTCGAACAGTTGCTCAGCCAGGCGGTGCGCACGGTGATGTAAGCGCGCAGAAGGTCTGGGGTAGCCTGGTCACGGGACAGAGCACATGGGTCACAGGGGGCATTGTTCCAGAGCAGGGGCACGCCGGGCCAGAGGGCGGATCACCTCCCAGGGCCGCCTACCCCAGACCTTCTGCGCGCTTACCACGCCAGAGACCACGCGGTCGCGAGCGCCGTGCGCCGTCCCCCTGCCTGGTGGCGCCGGCTGTGGCCCTGGTGAGCACCCCAGCACACGGCCAGGCGATGGCGTCCACCGCGCTCGGTGCCGTTCCCGACAGGAGAGGGTGCATCGTCCTACGGCGTGAGGCACACGCTCGTCGTGGGTTGGAGGGTGGGCTCTGCTGCCCGTGCAGAGGGAGCGCGCTGTGCTCCGTGCGGACTCTGCCCCCCGCAGATCTGGTTACGGCGCGCTCCTGATGGAGACCCGGAGGTCGGAGAGCATCTCCTGTTCCTCCGCCGAGCGCCCCTCCCGGAGCACGGCCAGGTGGTGGAGCACGGTACTATGGTCGCGGGCCAGCACTTTGCCGATCCAGCAGGGACCCAGGCCCCGCTCCGCCAACAGACTCATCGCCACCCGGCGGGCCTCCACGAGCAAGGGATTGCGCCGGCGGGAGATCAAGGTGGTGTGGGAGACGCCGTACGCCTGGGCCACGCGGGCGACGGTACGGCTGGACCAGGAGGGCGTGGACGCTGATGTGACAGTGAGCATAGCTCTCTCCTTTCACAAGCACGGGTGACAGGGTGGCGCGCGTCTGGGGTGGGAGTGGACGTCCGTGATCGGGAGCCTGTGTCACCTCTGGAACGTGGCCAGAAGAGAGGCCGCCTTCGTCGGGGAGCGCTCGGCCCGGGCAGACGGAACCCCAAAAACGGCGCTCCCCGTCTCAGCAGGTGGCATAGCTGCTATGCGCTCTGCCTGGCGCGTAGACGGCGCCTGGCACGCCGGCAGCAGCAGCGTGGTCTGCTATGTCATGGGTGCGCGTGGGGCAGTCCCCCTCGCAGGGGGAGGAGAGGCAGTGCGAGCACACGCCGTAGCTGCCCCCGATGTACCGGCTGATCCCCTGGCGCTCTGAGGAAGCCGGTGGGGCTGGATGGCCCCACCGCCTGTGCCCTGGAGACCCGACCGGCGTCACCGCTGCTGGCGGCGGGCTGGCCATGCTGTTCTCCAGCACCGTGAGCAGGTAGGCCATGCGCCTGTCCGGCTGCACCGTGCGGCAGGCCCGGGTGAGCCGCGCTGCCGCAGCCAGGTGGCGGGTGACCTCCTCCACACAGAGGCCATGCCGCTGCCGCAGGGTCCGTACACGGGTCAGGCTGGACCGCGCCGCCCGGTCCCCGAACTCATCCCCCAGTTCGGCCAGGAGTACGACGAGCGCCTGGTCATCAGGCACAGGCGGCGCGACCTCCAGCACGGGTGGTGCGACCTCGGTGGGTGGCGACGGCGCAACGGTATGCCCAGCGCTACCCGTCGCCGGCGGCCGCATGGCCTTTCCACGCCCAGCGCCTCGGGGCTGACCCTTGATCGGCTGCCGCACTGAACCTTCGTCAGCATGGTCCGCATGGGGGGCTGTGCCTTTCGAGTCGAATCCTTCTTCGTCTGTGTCTTTTTCCGTTGAGTCTTCTTCCTCGCTACATGGGTTGCTTTCCAGAGCGTCAGAAAGCGGCGCATCCTGATCGTCAGAAACTAGCGATCCGCAGTCTTGATCGTCAGAAACTAGCGATCCGCATTTCTGATCGTCAGTTTCTGCCCTTCTGGGCGAAGCGGGGGGCTCCAGGGTGGCTGTGCTGAGTGAGCACAGGGTGTAGAGGTTCGTCTTGCCCAGCCCCCGCCGCTTCTGCACCAGCAGGCCCACGGCCTCCAGTTCATGCATATACTTGCGCACGATGGAGGGACTGGCCCCCATGGCCGCGCAGAGTTGGGCATAGCCGGGGAAGCAGCGCCCCTGCTGCCAGGCGTAGCTGAGCAGGAAGCCATAGAGGAGCTTGGCGTCGCGCGAGAGGTTGCGCGCGTGCAGCACCCGGTTGGGGATTTGGGTGAAGCCGGCACGCAGCGTCTCATCCTCGATGAGCAGCGTGCCTGGCTCCGGCGCGCTGTCGTGATCAGGGTCTTGCCCGCGCTGGGGCGGCATGATATGATGCCGTGTAGCAGACATGTCTCTCTCCTGTGAGGCGCACAAGCCTCCTGAGAGACCCTGGAACCACTCTCGGCGCCACCCGAGAGGGGACCCAACGTCTCGCTTCTGTCGTGTTCGATCCTGGTGACCTTTTGGTCGTCGTTGGCGCCAGGATCGGCATCAAGGCCCGTCGTCGCAACGGCGGGCTTTCTTGTCTGTCGGCGCGTGAGCACGTATCACATGAGGCTGTTCCTCCTCTTGGCAGTGTTGCACAGGCACTTACCTCGCACACGAGGGAGACAGCCCACACACGCCCGCCAGGACCGACGACGGACGTGCGCCACGTCCTCGGCCTTGCGGCCCCAGATCTGGGCGGTCCCCGCCCCCGGCCGCCCTGCTCCCGCTGGTAGGCGGCCCGCGCCCGCTGCACCTCAGGGTTGAGCAGCACCGCCGTGGTCGTGTGCTCGACATACGCGGTCAGCCAGCGCGCGTTTGTCTTGCGCCGCGCCACGTTGGGGCTGCCCAGGCGCAGCGCCTGATCCAGGGCGTGCCGGGTGGTATCAGGCCGCCGCATAGCCAGGTCACGCAGCACGGCGTAGTCCAGCCGGCTCATGTCAGCGTGGGGGTACCGGGCGATCAGCCGCTCGGCGTGCCGGCGATACTCCATGGCCAGGTCTCCGATCACCGCGCCTCTCTGTGGGGCGGGAGAAAGGCTGGCCCCACCCCGGCCCGCGTCGTACGACCCGGCGACCCGCGCGAGCAGCCGCGCCTCGTCAGCCTGCAGCGCCTCGGTCTGGCGCTCCAACCGGCGCAGGCGCTCCGCCGCGGCCTCCAGCAGCTCCCCGGCACGTGGCGCGGTCCCGCCACCACTCTCGTGCAGCAGCACGTAGGGGTAGCGGCCGTCGGGTTGCACCCGGCTGGGCTTCCTATTCGTCAGGCCAGCCAGGCGCCCATAGTGACGCCAATCAGCGCTGGCCGGATCGCCGTCGTAGCGGGCAGCCAGTTCCCTGGCCGCCTGCGTGGCCAGGGCGGGGACCAGCGGGGCGGGCGAGAGGCGCACCCACGCCTGGTAGTTGCGCGGGCTGGTCTCGGTCACCACCGCCGGCCCCAGGCCATCACGATGCAGTTGAGCCATCCCTTCGCGCGTGAGGTCGTCGACCAGCACAATGCCCGCGCTGGCCGGTGTAGCTCCCTGCCAGGCCACCGGACGCACGTAGACGTTGCAGCCCCGCATGTTCTCGCGGCGCAGCCAGCTCAGCGCCGCCTGGGCCTCATCGGGTGTCCAGATACGGCTGGTCATGCGGTTCGTGGGGCCGTGCAGCAGCCCGATTTCGACCCGCTCGGCGGCCATGGCCCGGAGCTGGTCACGCAGCGCGCGGGCAGTGCGGTCCCCCGGCTCGTTCGTCCCCATCCCTCAGCCCCCTCCCCCTTCCTCTGGGCGCTCCTGGTGCTCCGCATGCGTGTTCCCTGCGCTCTAAGGGGCAGCCTGATCCACACCGGCGTTGTCCCAGGCGTTGCCCTTCCTGGGCCGCCCTGGCTCCATCCCGCCTGGGCCTCTGCCCTCCCCAGCAGGCCGGGCTGACCGGGGTCGGGGCAACGGCGGGGGCGGCACGCCTACGCGGGGTCGGGGCGGGGGCACGCTGCCCCGACCCACCGGCGGGGCGTCCAGGTGCTCCCCGTCCTCGTCCTCCCCATCCTCCAGGTCCAGCGGTGGGTCCTCCCTCCTGACTGGCGCTGGGGCGGCGGTGGGCGTCAGGGCCAGGCGGCCAAAGGTGGTGGCCACCGGTCCCTGCTCCGGCCACGGGGCGCCGCCAGCCGCCGCTCCCGGCGTCATCGCGCTCTCCTCCAGGTCCAGCCCATCAGTCGGTCGGGGCGGCCGCTCCAGACGCGGCGTGCGCGGCTCAGACAGGGGAGTCGCCCGCAGTGGCCCGGCGCTGGTGGGTTCCGGCCACCAGCGTGGCCCGCCCACGCGCATGCGCGCTTGCAGCAGCATCGGCCAGTTGTCGCGGTAGTGCTTCTGGTACCAGGCTCGCTGTGCCAGCTTGACCGGGGGCACATTGCCCGTCAGCAGCACCATCTGGTCGCGTGGTAGGGTGCGGATCTGCCCCGCTGTGATCAGCTCGGTGGCGGTCTCGGTGTAGCCGGCGCTGTCGTTCTGGGGCCGCCACGCCCCAATCTTGCGCTGCTCCCCCACGTTGGCCGCGGTGACCGTCTGCTTGTCCGTCTGCCGGCTGAACCACTCCGCGTCGGCGTCCCCCGTGCCCGAGAGGGCCAGCTTGGACCCACAGCCGACCATCAGGGTGGCCTTGCCCTCCCGGCCATACAGGGCCTCCAGCTGGGCCAGCGTCTGCACGATCAGCAGGAAGCCCACCCCCGCGGCCCGCCCTGTGGTCAGCGCCGTGGTCAGGTTGGTGATCCGCCCACAGTTGCCCGCCTCGTCCAGGTAGCAGTACACCTTGCGGGGCAGCGCTCCGTCGTGCGCCCGGGCTGTCTCACGCAGCGCGGTGAACAGCTGGCTGAAGAACACGGCGGGCAGCACACGGTCCTTGGCCGGGTCTAGTGGTTCGTCAAGCCCTTTTTGACACGTTGCCTGAAGCCTCTGCCTGAGGCCATCAACGTCTCAGATAACAATTGACAGACCACTAGGGCCACATAGAGGGCGATGGGCCGCCGGCTCCAGTCGGCCAGAGCGCGGAAGTCGATCTCGTTGGAGCCGGTGACAGCGCGCACGGCGGGGTCCTGCACCACGCGCAGGCGGTTGGGCATGTCCGTGAACACCCCACTGATGATCTTCTCGTTGGCCGCGGCGACAGCCAGGAAGCGCGTGCCCACCCCGTAGGCCTCGTCGGAGGGGCTGGCCAGCAGCGCGGCGGTCACCGCTGCCGGCCCCTGAGCCAGGAAGGCGTCGAGGTGGGTCAGCGTCGGCTCGCCCAGCCGCCCCCGCCGGTGCGTCTCCTGGAGGTGCAGGATAGCCGCCTGGAAGACCAACTTGGTGGAGTTGTCGAAGTATTGGTCGCTGCTGGAGACGCCGCCGGTGTTGTCGAACCAGCAGTCGATGAACTCAGCCACCTCCGCCGGCGTGTGCACATGGGCCAGGGGGTTGTAGGCCGCGCTGGTCTGGGGCGCGTAGAAGTCCACCACCAGGCAGCGGTGGGTGCGTCCCCGCGCCGCCAGCGTCCTGAGGGCCAGCTCGCCCTTGAGGTCGCTGATGACCAGGCTACGGCCCCACCGCGCCCTGCGCCACAGCCCACCAGGGCGATCCCCCAGTTCGGCAAAGATGTTGGGGATGATCAGCCCGCTGGTCTTGCCCATGCCCGGCGGAGCCACCACCAGCGCGTTGAGGTACTGCAGCTCGCCCACCAGGGAGACCACCCGCCCGCCCAGCCGACCCAGCATCACCCGCGCCGTAAGCGCGCAGAAGGTCTGGGGTTAGGGCATTCTGAAGCAGCGGAGATGGTGCTGCTCTTGGCCGTGCGCAGGCCTCGGCGCAGCCCCGCCCCAGCTGAGCACAAGAGAGTCGGCCGGGAGCCGCTATCATGAGGACCTAAGCCTGTGCGGTATGCTCCCCCAAAGGAGGTTTCTGATGAGCCGGTTGCGCGTGCTGATCTGTCGGGTTGATGAGGACGATGACGAGCAGATGACCGAGCTGGCGCGGGTCGATCTGCCGGCCGTGCCGGGGCAGTGGGGGAACGCGCTGGACCGACTGGAGGCGCAGGTGGCCACAGCGGGCCAGCGGCTGCTGGGGCGGTTGTGCGAGCTGCAGTGGGAGGAGGTGGACGCACAGGCCGTGGCGCGCTATTGCGCTGGCACAGCTCCAGGGAGCGTGTGGGGGGATGGCTCTGCGGTGCTCACGGCGGCGGTGGCCCGTGTCGCCCAGGGGGTGGGCCATCTCTTGTATCTGGACGAGTGTGATCTGCACCTGCTGCCTGTGCTGCGGGCGATGTGGATGAAAGGACCGCGCGTGCGGGTGCCCACCCCCGGCACCAACGCCAAGCGCGCCTTCTTCAGCGCGCTCGATGCCGTCAGTGGCCGCTTCCACACCGCCGATCATGCCCGCAAGCTGGCCGTCAACTTTGTGGCCTGCCTGCGCCAGCTGGCGCAGGCGTACCCCACGGGCCCGCTCTACCTGGCCATGGACAACGTGACGATGCATGATGCCAAAGTCGTGCGCACCTGGCTCGCCGCCCACCCACGGGTGCAGGTGCTCTGGCTGCCCAAGTACGCCGCCCACGAGGAGAACCCCGCCGAGCGCCTCTGGGGCTTGATGAAGGATGACGTGGCCGCCAACCGCTTGGCCGCCACCATCGACGAGTTGGCCGAGGCAGCGCGGCGCTTCTTCCGCGACGTGGCGCCGCATCCGGTGGCGCTGCCCTCCCCCACCACAGCTGCGCAGAACCTGCCCCTGAGCCGTGCGCACGCGGCGCCTGCACCGCCTACCAGCCTCGCTGTGGCCGCCTAGCTTCCATGCCATTCTTTTGCTCACCTGCTTAGTGAGGACAGCCGCCCACGTGCCCTCAAGGAAGCACTGGACCGCCGCCGAGCGCGCCATGATGACCGATCATCGGTGGTGGTCGGTCCCTGAGCTGAGGGCAACACTCGACGTGGTCTTTCCCGACGATCTGGTCGCTATCCTGGCGCGCGTGGGGGTACACGGGACAGAGTAGGATAAGCTCACGGTGAGATCACCTGCGTCGCGTCGCGTCCTCTCCCGTTCGTCAATCGATCTCGCCTCAGGCCCATCATGCTCGTGGGTCAGGGGCAGCTGACGGAACGTTGCTGGTGCCTTAAGGCACCATTCGCCCACAGATGGGTCAGGGAACTCTCCTGCAGCGAGTTTACGCACAGCTGCAGGGACCCTGTGCATTGAGAATTGTGGATTGGCACATCTCCCCTTAACATCGACATAACATATCCTTAACCTGCGCTCTGTACGCTAGAGGGAGGACGGCCGCCAGCGGGTGGCCTGGGCCGCGGACGAGCGTCGTGAGGAGGTGTGAGCCGGTGCGGGTGGCAATCGTGACCGAGACGTTCTTGCCCCGGCTTGACGGCATCGTGCGCATGCTCGTCGAGTACCTCACCTACCTGGAGCGACATGGCCACGAGGCCATCGTCTTTGCCGCCGGGGAGGGAAACCGGGCGTGCCGCGGCTACCCTGTGCTGCGCGTCCCCGGCGTGGCGTTTCCGCCGTATCCACAGCTGATCGTGGCGCCGTATAGCCGCCGTATGGAGCCCATCCTGCGTCGCTGGCGTCCCGACATCATGCACCTGGCCGGCCCCTTCATCCTGGGGGCTCAGGGCGTCGCCGTCGCCCGCCGCCTTGGAGTGCCCGCCGCCTCTCACTATCAGACGGACCTTGCCCGCTACGCTCAGCACTTCCGTATGGGCGCCCTGTCCGGCCTGACCTGGGCCCGCCTGCGTGCCATACACAACGCCTGTGCCGTCACCCTTGCTCCGACGCCGTCGGTGGCCCAGGAACTGCGCGGCCACGGCTTCCAACGCGTGGGCGTGTGTGGCCGCGGGGTGGACGGCGTGCTGTTCGACCCCCGCAAGCGAGACGAGGCCTTCAGGGCGGAGATCACCGGCGGGCGTGACGTGCCGATCCTGACCTATGTGGGGCGCATCTCCGTGGAGAAGAACCTCGGCTTGCTCGCCCGCGTGGCCCGCGAACTGCCATCGTGTCCGCTGCTGATCGTCGGCGAGGGGCCAGCGCAGGCTAGCCTGCGCGCCGAGATGTCCGGTCTCGACGTGCACTTCACGGGCAGGCTCAGCGACGATGCCCTGGCCAGGGCCTACGCGTCGAGCGATGCCTTCCTCTTTCCCTCCACCACGGAGACCTTTGGTCAGGTCGTGCGCGAGGCGATGGTCTCCGGCCTGCCCGTTGTCGGATTGCGTGCAGGGGGCGTGCAGGACCTCGTCCGCGATGGGCAGACCGGTTTCCTCTGCTCCCCAACCGACCCGCGAGCCTTTGTTGAGGCGGCCCGACGGCTGGCGGGCGACGCGTCGCTGCGCCTGGCCATGGGAGCAGAAGCCAGACGCGAGGCCGAGGCGTACACATGGGAGGCAGTCTTCGACGGCATGATGGGCTCGTACGGGGGCCTCATCGCGGGGCGCGGGGCAGGTGAGGCCGCGCGCATGGGAGCGTGAGGGAGACATGATCACCCTCGCCTCCAACCAGCGCGGTGAGGTCGCGTGCGTGGGGCGTGAGCGGAGACAGGAGGGCCAACCGATGGGAGCGGAGTTGGAGCACGGTGCCGTCGTTCAGTCAGGCAGGAGCCACGCGCAGGGGCAGGCGGACAGGCGTCGACGAGGCCGCGGGCGGGCGGACCTGCACATGCACACAACACACTCGGACGGACAGCCCACAGTACGCCAGTTGCTTGAGTATGTGGTGACCCGCGCGTCGCTTGATGTGATCGCCATCACCGACCACGACACCATCGCGGGCGCCCTTGAGGCGCAGACGCTGCTCTCCCGCCTATCCTACGACCTGGAGGTCATTGTGGGTGAAGAGGTCTCCACCCGCGACGGCCACCTCGTCGGCCTGTTCCTCAAGGAAAGGGTCAGTCCCGGCATGAGCGCGGCGGAGACAGTGTCGGCGATCCACGCGCAGGGCGGGCTGGCCTTTGCCCCGCATCCATTTCTGCGCGCCAGGCAGCGCCCCGGAAAGCCGATCACGATGGTTGGCCTGGGCACGCTTGTTGCCGGGCTCGCACTCGACGCGGTGGAGACGATCAACGCCACGCCTTTTCTTGACGGTGCCAACCGCCGGGCGCAACAGTTCAACGCCGAGGCTGCCGCCTGCCCGTGCTGGCCACCTCTGACGGCCACATCCCGGCGGCTGTCGGCAAGGGCTTCACGACCTTTCCAGGTGTCACGGCGGAGGACCTTTTTGCGGCGATCAAGAGTGGCGCCACCGCCGCGCATAGACAGTCCTACAGGCGCGGAGAGCTGCTGGCCTACCTGCGCTTCTCAAGGTCATTTAGTTCTCAAGTGGGAGGCCGAGAAGGGTGAGCGCAGCCCGGGGTTGGGCGGCATAGTAGCGGCAGGCCGCGGCAATGTTGGTCGCGCCCGCACAGCGGAGCAGACCGATCATGGCACAGCGGAGGGCGGCCAGGGTCTGGGGGAGGGCCGCCGTGCGCACCTGTGAGCGATCCTCATCAAAGGTGACATCGCGGACCCAGTGGCTCTTGGTCTCGATGTGCCAGTGCTGGCGCACATACTGCAGTAAGTGATCAGGCGTGGTGTGCTGGGCGGCGAGGTTGGTCACGCCATAGGCCGTTTCGGTGCGGCACTCCCCCGTCTTCTTGGTGATGACCCGCCGCTCGACCGCGAAGACCTGCTGCAGACCGGGCCAGGTGCTGAAGCCGACGAGGGCGGTGCTGGCAGTCAGACGCCGTCGCTCCACGCGCCCATGGCCGCTGTCCAGCGTCTCGGCATGGGTGAAAGTGTCCGCCACCATCTCCGGCTCGGCGAAGACGGTGGTGATGTCCTCATACAGCTGCGGTTGATTGGCCTTGACGATCATCACGTAGAAGCCGCCCTGGCTGTGGATGGTCCGGGCCGCCCGGCGTGAGGTGTGTAACGCATCCATCGTGAGCACCCGTCCCTCGATCAGGAGGTTCGTCAACAGGGTGTAGAGGGCACTTTGCTCCCCTTTCTTGGTGGCAATCGCCTGCTGGCCGAGGGTCACCCCCAGCCGATGGCTGAGCGCGGAGAGCAGATGGGCGCCCGGCGCCCCCTGCTTCCGACTCCCCCGTAGCGTCTTGCCATCGATCGCCACCGCCTCCCGCTCCCCTTCCTCCGCGGGCAGGGCCGCCAGCACCTCCTCCACCCAGCGGCCCAACGCGGCTTCCAGCGCCCCCACGTCCAGCCGCGTGAAGATCAGATACAGTGTCGCCGCACAGGGCCCTGTGGCCCGCGTGAACCCCAGCGCCCGCAGCAACTCGGGCCCATAGTTGCGCCCCCACTCGGCGATAGCTCCGTAACTGCGGTACCCGCACAGCATGGCCGCACAGCTCAACAGCAACACCGCGCTCAGCGGATGGCGTTTGCCGCGCGCCTGGCGCACATCGACAATCTCTGCTACAACCTCGACGAGTGGACGAATCGGCTGGCTCATGACACACCTCGCTGCACTAGACGGCCTGGTGTTACGGAAGCTGCAGCCAAGTGCAAAGTAGCGCCCCGTTTGGGCAAGAGAGAGTGCCGACCTTTGTTGTAGACACGGTACTTTGGCCACTTTGGTCACTGCGGAACATCTCAGCACGCCCCTTTCGAGCCGTTCACCGACCGAGAAGGGCCGACACTGGGCAAAGCCGGCACTCTTGGGGCTGTGACGCGTTGATCACAGCCCTGATCGTGGTACAACGAGGCCCTTACTTTGCACTTGAATGCAGCTTGCGTAACACCAGGCCGTCTTTGTGGCCGATCGTGTAATCATCTGCAGCGGCGCTAAGTACCGCATACTTTTCCCCCACCTCCTGCGTGAGAGCGGGCTACAGCTCTGCAAGCTGCAGATGATGCAGACAGCACCTCTACCCGGATTCCGCTTGCCCCACTCCATCCTATCCGGCCTGTCCATCCGTCGCTATCCTGTCTTCGCCTCCTGCCCCTCGTATAATCTGTTACAGGACCAAGCGAGCGACCCGCAGATCCATGCCTACGGTATTCACCTGCTCTTCAAGCAGGCCCCCGACGGGTCGGTGATCATCGGCGATTCCCACGAGTACAGCTCTCTTGCAAATGCCGCCGCCTTTGAGGAGCGCACCAATCCGCTGATCAACGCGGCTATCCTCCATTACGCCCAGGGCATGCTCGCGCTGCCCTCCTGGGACATCACCGCGCTGTGGAATGGCTACTATCTCACCCACCCTGAGCGGCACGTCTACACCGCAACCATCAACGACGTCATCCACGTTGTCACCGGTATCGGCGGCAAAGGCATGACCACTGGCCCCGGCTTCTCCCGCGCCAACATCGCTTCTCTCCTGGCCTGACGACGCCAAGCGTGCGACGACACCGCCGTGCCTGGTGTGCCTGCCCGCTCATGACCGTCATCCCACGGCGCACCCCATGATAGGTGTCACCGCTCACTACCTCTCCAGCCGACCCTCACGCGTTGATCTGGTTTTCTGATCTAGTGCGCCCGAGGGGCCGTGCTGCACAGGAGGGCTGTGATGTCAGCGGACTGCGGTTGAGGAGAGCCCAACCGGGCAGCCGGCCTTTGCTGTGGCCCAGCCAGAAGTGGAGATAAGCCACTAACTCACTCGGATTGTAGGTGCGTGCGCGGGCGGCTGTCTGGCCTGTCTGAATGGCCCGGTAGAGATCTGTCGCCGTTGTGCCAGGGAACAGCGTATACCCCTTACCCACCGCGGCAGGGATATGTCCATCCGAGTTAGCCAGCGCGGGCAGGCAGCGCGCTGCCGCGCTGTTGTAGCGCTGGGCACGCCGGTTGGCCAGCCCCAGGAAGGGTGTGTTGTTGATCGTCTCGAGCGCATCAAGGTCCAGCTCGCTCACCAGTAAGCCCAGGCCCACCATTGTGATTGGCCTGTTCTCTGCCTGGTGAGCGCGAAAGAAAGGGTGTGGCGCGAAGGCCAGCCCGCCCTGGGTATGGATCTCTGCCACCGTCTCTCCTGCGCTCATGCCCGGCGCAATCCGCTCCTTCAGGAAGAGGCCGACCAGATGTCCGTCGCGCGTGGAGACCTCCTCACCGACGATCACCTCTAACCGATACGACAGATGGCCCAGCAACTCCTGTGCTTCCAGAGCTCCTGTTATCGTGTCATGATCGGTGATGGCGATCACATCCAGTGTTGTCCGTGTGGCCACGTGGTCCAGCAGTTGGCGGACGGTCGGCTGACCATCCGAATGTCTGGTGTGCATATGGAGGTCCGCTGTGCCCATCGGCTGGTTCATCTCTTGCTCACCTCCTCTCTTCAGATAGCGGGCTACCCATGACGGGCGGTCGCACCCATCTCTTGCCTGCTGCTAACCAGGCCGCCATACCAACCCATCAGGTGATCGAACACTGCTGTCCAGGTATGTTTCTCGGCCTCCTGGCGTGCGGCCCGGCCCAGGCGCTGGCGCACCTGACTGTTCTCGCCAAGAAACCGTGCTGTGGCCACGAAGGTGCTCTGATCATCTGGAGAGCAGAGGACACCTGTGGTGCCATTGTGGATCACGTCACGAATGCCACCCGCCGCCATGCCGGCCACGGGCAAACCAGACGCCATCGCCTCACGCACCACCTGCCCGAACGTCTCTGTCGTCGACGGGAACAGAAAGACGTCACTGGAGGCGTAGGCCGTGGCCAGGTCCGTGCCGCTCAGCGTGCCCGTGAAATGCACGTTCAGGCCGGCCAGATCCGCTGCCAGCGGGCCCCGTGCCGGCCCATCACCCACGATCAGCAGGGGATAGTCAGGCAGCAACCGAGCCACCGTGACCAGCACCCCCAGGTTCTTTTCTGGCGAGATCCGCCCCACGTACAGCAGGATAGGCCTGTCTGTGCCGCCGGTGATCCGCTGGCGTAGCACCTGATCCCGCCGCGCCGGGTTGAACAGTGCTGTGTCCACGCCGCGCCCGCATACATGGACACGCGCCATGCCCCGTGCCTGCAGGTCCCCGGCTACGCCGGGCGTCGGGGCAAATGTGACGTCGCTAGCGTTATGCAGATCCCGCAGGCGGCGCCAGGCCAGGCTGGCGAGGGCCCCCAATCCGAAGTGCTCGGCATAGCGGGCGATGTCCGTCTGATAGTGGGCGGCCACTGGGACGCCGAGGGAGCGCCCGATGGCCAGACCGTGAGCACCCAGCACAAATGGTCCGGCCAGGTGGATCAGATCAGGGCGCCACTCGCGCAGCATGCGGGCCATGCGGGTGCTGTAAGGGGCGACAACGAGATCGGGATAGAGGGGAAAGGGTAGGCCGCGCACCCGCACCACGGTGGCTCCCCGATAGAGGCATTCTCCTTTGCCTGGGGCAAAGACGAGTGCCTGGTGATCGTGCTCATCCAGATAGGCCAGGAATGCGAGCAACATCCGCACAATGCCGTCCACCCGCGGCAGAAACGTCTCCGTCACTATGGCAATCCGCATCGGCTCACCCCCCTGCTGTTCCCCTACCTACCCGCGGCCTTCCTTTCCTCATTCTTTTTTCACGCTCTACTGCGAGCTTACCCGTCGCCCGTTAAGGTCCAGTTAAGCCTGGGTTAAATCTACGTCTGCTTTTGTCGTAGTTCTCCACAGGCTGTAGGGAGGAAAGAGGATACCGCCCCCCGCGTCACGAGCGGTCGCGGCCCTGCTGGAGGTCAGCGCAGCGGTCAACCGGCCGGTTGCGCTCTACCACGTGGGTGCGGCGCAAGGAGGAGGCCCGCGACCCTAGTGGGTGCCGGCGCGGGTCAGGCCGGGCAAAAGCGGTGTGTGTTCCCTGGTGACCGCCTGCAGGGCCCGTGGGTTGAGGCCAAGCAGCTGCAGGATCGTTGGGGCGATCTGGGTGGTCTGTACGGCTGCCGAGACGGTCGCTGGCCCCATGCCGGGGGCGGCTACCAGGATCGGCACGTTGGTGTCCTGCGTGCTGAACCCACCGTGCTCGGCGATCTTCGTCGCGGACGGCTTGGTGTAGATCACGCCGAGGTTGGGCAGGACGATGATGTCCGGGGTGCGCGAGTCACGGCGCGGGTCATCGTAGCGCAGCCGCAGCGCGTCGCCAGCTAGTATCTCCTGGATGGCGGCCTTGGACTGGTTAGCCTGCAGGGCCGCGACGGCGGCGGCCGTTTTGCCCTGATCGGTCAGCCACAACAGAGCCACGTCGTCCGCGGTGGCTTGGGCCACCAACCCCTTGGCCACGCCGTCGATCAGCCCGGTCACGATCTTCTTGTCCACGATCTGCCGCTTGGTGGGGTCGCTGGGCGCCTGTCCGTGCTTGGCGGTAAGGACGATCACCGTGGAGGAGAGCAACCCCTTGGCGGTCAACTCAGCGACTATCTTGCCGATGGAGGCATCAGTGTGGGCCAGCGCGTCGTGCAGGCCGGCGCTGGGAGTGCCCTGGCTATCGCTATAGCCAGCGCCCGGCACTTTCTGGCCCACGCTAACAGCCTGAAAGTTCATGCCGAAGATCGCCGGCGTACCGGGGCTGCCCGCCCCTGTGTGATCCTTGCCGTCGATCTGGTGCAGGATGGCGGCCACCTTGAGGTCATCGTACGCCTCAGTCGTGGTCACGCTGTCGGTGGCGCCACCCGCGGCGATTTCGGGCGTATAGAGGTCGTCTACGCCATGACCGGAGGGGCCATTGAGCAGCTCATAGGCAGGGTGCTTGTCGGACCAGGCCGTGC
>JAABUV010005272.1_pt1 | contig 14842 bp, 18 predicted proteins | sample 5559971 | NCBI WGS metagenome assembly JAABUV01 (sample SAMN10711881, study PRJNA513362) | rock metagenome | isolation source: Antarctica rocks | place: Antarctica: Victoria Land, Knobhead nord | collected 2015-12-19
ATGCGCTGCAACATCTGGCGGCAGGCGGCGGAGAACGTCGCCGAGTCGCTCACCCGCGGAGCGCGAGTGGTGGTTTCCGGGCGGTTGCGCCAGCGGTCCTTCGAAACGAAGGAGGGTGAGAAGCGCACCGTGGTGGAACTCGAGGTCGAGGAGGTCGGACCTTCGCTGAAGTACGCCACAGCCAAGGTCAACAAGGCCAGCCGGGGCAGTGGCGACGGCGGTTTTGCTGGCGGTAATGCTCGCTCCGGCGACGGCGCATCCGGCGGTTCCTACTCCGGCGGTGACGACCCGTGGGGTTCGGCACCTCAGTCCAGCTCGGCCCGCTCCGGCGCGGCCTCCGAGGACCCACCCTTCTGAGGCACTGACCATCTGCCAGTAGCTCACTCATCCACGTTCACCCTCTGCCCGGCCAGCCGGGCACGGCACAGTTCCAGCACAGGAGATGTTTCATGGCCAAGGCGCCAGAAAAGCCCATGAAGAAGAAGGTGTGCACCTTCTGTAAAGAGAAGGTCAAGCTCATCGACTACAAGGACACGATGGTGCTGCGCAAGTACATCAGCGACCGCGGCAAGATTCGCTCCCGCCGGGTCACGGGGAACTGCGTGCAGCACCAGAGCAAGGTCGCCCAGGCGGTCAAGAACTCCCGCGAGGTGGCATTGCTGCCCTATACGTCCACCGCGCGCTGACCCGCCCGAGGAAAGGAAGCACAGCATGAAGCTCATCCTCACCGCCGACGTGGCCAACCTCGGCGAGCCCGGCGACGTTGTCGAGGTCAAGGACGGATATGCCCGCAACTTCCTGCTGCCCAGGGCGTTGGCCATCGCGGCCACCCGGGGTGCGGAGAAGCAGGTGGAATCCATCCGCCGTGCCCAGCAGACCCGGGCGGTCCGCGGTCTCGAGCATGCGCAGCAGCTCAAGGGTGCCCTGGAGGGGCTGTCGGTGCGGTTGTCGATGCGGACCGCCGGGTCCTCCGGCAAGTTGTTCGGTTCGGTGTCCGCCGCCGACGTTGCTGCCGCCGTGAAGGCCGCCGGGGGTCCGGTGCTGGACCGGCGCACGATTGAGCTGCCCCGCGAGCACATCAAGAAGGCGGGCCGTCACGGTGTGACGGTGCGCCTGCATCCGGAAGTAGACGCCGCGTTCACCGTCGAGGTCGTCGCCGCCGGCTGACTACACTCCGTTATCACGGCCCCTGGACATTGCGTCCGGGGGCCGTTCGGCGTCGTCCCCACCTGGCGGCCGCAGCAGGTGTGGATGACACGGCTGGGTCATGTGGTGCTGGTGTAGCCGATCGGGCAGAACGGACCCAACACGCCCGGCTTGTCAACTGAGGCAACACGCCGAGACGACTATTTGTCCACACCCGACGACCAGGCAATCCTGCCGCTGAGCGGGAGCGTTGCGACGGCGTCAGCGTTCCATCCCCAGGTTGTCCCCAGCTGGTACACCAGAGATCACCCGGAATCACCAGGTTGTCCCCAGCTGGTCCACAGCAGGACGCACAGCGTCGCTTGAGCGGGATCCGGCGGGGGCTTAGCGTCGCGGCGTTGTGTGGTCACGGCCCCCGCTGCGCGGAACTGTCGGTGACGATCGGTACAACGTGGCTGCGGTCGTGCGGGTCCTCCGCACGCCGGTGGAAGGGGTGTTCTCGTGGCGTTGGTGGACGATCGTGGCCGGGCACCTGCGGTGCCGCAGCAGCAGCCGAGCGAGGACTTCGGTCGCCAGCCTCCACAAGACATGGCGGCTGAGCAGTCGGTGCTGGGGGGCATGCTGCTGAGCAAGGACGCGATCGCCGACGTGCTCGAGGTGCTGCGGTCCGCGGACTTCTACCGTCCCGCGCACCAGGCGGTGTACGACTGCGTGCTCGACCTCTACGGGCGCGGCGAGCCAGCAGACGCCGTCACCGTCGCCGCGGAACTCGACCGCCGGGGTGAGCTGCGCCGGGTCGGTGGCGCGCCGTACCTGCACACCCTCATCGCTTCGGTGCCCACCGCCGCCAACGCCGGTTTCTACGCCGAGATCGTCGTCGAGAAGGCGATCCTGCGTCGACTGGTGCAGGCCGGCACCCGCATTGTGCAGTTCGGCTACGCCGGTGCCGACGGCCAAGACGTGGCGGAGGTGGTGGACCGCGCTCAGGCCGAGGTGTACGAGGTGACGGAGCGGCGCACCAGCGAGGACTTCGTCGCCCTGGAGTCGCTGCTGCAACCGACGATGGACGAGATCGACGCGATCGCCAGCCGCGGGGGCCTTGCGGTGGGCGTGCCGACCGGCTTCCATGACTTCGACGAGGTCACCAACGGCCTGCACCCCGGGCAAATGATCATCGTCGCTGCGCGCCCCGGGGTGGGCAAGTCGACGTTGGGCCTGGACTGGATGCGGTCGTGCTCGATCAAGCACGGCATGCCGAGCGTGGTGTTCTCCCTGGAGATGAGCCGCACCGAGATCGTGATGCGGCTGCTGTCGGCGGAGGCGCAGATCCAGCTCAGTGCGATGCGGTCGGGGAAGATGACCGACGACGACTGGACCCGGTTGGCGCGGCGGATGAGCGAGATCAGCGAGGCCCCGCTGTTTATCGACGACTCCCCCAACCTGACCATGATGGAGATCCGCGCCAAGGCTCGTCGGCTCAAGCAACGGCACGGGCTGCGGCTGATCGTCGTTGACTACCTGCAGCTCATGACGTCGGGGAAGAAGGTCGAGAGCCGCCAGCAAGAGGTCAGCGAGTTCTCCCGGCACCTCAAGCTGCTGGCCAAGGAGCTGGAGGTGCCGGTGGTGGCCATCAGCCAGCTCAACCGCGGCCCGGAGCAGCGCAGCGACAAGAAGCCGCTGCTGAGCGATTTGCGCGAGTCGGGCTCATTGGAACAGGACGCCGACATGGTGATCCTGATCCACCGTCCGGACGCCTTCGACGGTGACGACCCCCGCTCCGGGGAGGCCGACCTGATCATGGGCAAGCACCGCAACGGGCCGCTGCGGACCACCACTGTGGTGCCCCAGCTGCACTACTCCCGGTTCGTCAACATGCCCCGGGGTTGACGCCGCCCCGCCGGATCGTGCACCCACCCCGCGGTGAGGTTCTGCACCGCCGAACCGTCGAGGTCGGCGAGCTTCACACCGACGAATTGCCCCGCCCCGACCGAGGTCTGGGTCCGAAAGGGCAGCGGGTTGACACCGAGGGCAGCGACGATGACGTCGGCGACCTCCGACGCCGGTTGAGCGTTGCCGCCGAACTGGCTACTCACCCGAGCGATGTATGCGTCCAGCGCGGGCGAGTACGGGCCGGCGCCGGCGAGCATCGCGGCCGGGTCCAGGCCGGCATTGGCGATGAATTCGCTACTCACGGCCCCAGGTTCGACGACTCCGACCTGCACACCCACCGTGGCGGCGACCGGCGCCAGCGACTCCATGAAGCCCTCGACCGCGAACTTGGCTGCGCAGTAGGCCTCATTGAACGGCTGGCCAATGACACCGCCGACGCTGGTGACCGTGAGTAGGCGCCCGGCGGATGCACGCAGGTGCGGCAGTGCGGCCTTGCTGACCGCGATGACCCCGAAGAAGTTGACTTCCAGGCAGGTTCGGATCGCCTCGTCGTCATCGGTCTCCAGGGTGCCCACGTGGGCGGCGCCGGCGTTGTTCACCACCGCGTCGAGGCGCCCATGGTCGGCGATCACCCCGTCGAGGCAAGCGGAGACCGAGGTGGGGTCAGTCACCTCCAAGGTGCGGACGTCGATGCCGACACCAGCCGCGTCGGCGGCGCTACTCAGTGCGGCGGCCCGGCTGGTGTCGCGCAGGGTGGCGATCACCGTCCATCCGGCGTTGGCAGCGGCGACGGTTGTGGCGAGGCCGATGCCGGAGGAGGCGCCGGTGACGAGCACGGTGCGGGGTGTCGGCCGGGCGGTGCGGGAGGGTTGTGCCATGGCTACTCCGGGATATTGGCGGGCGCCGCAGCATGGTAGCCGGCGGGATCGGTGCGGGTGCTCACAGCGGCAGTGGTCACAGGTCAGCGGCATATCGGAGTACGCGTCGATGCAGCAGGAGGTCCGGGCACTGCCCGGCGCGGCCGACCTCATCGCCAACTGCGAGTCGGCCGGGCTCACCGCGGTGTTGGCGACCAGCGGGAAGGCAGCCGACCTGGACTGGATGCTGGCTCGGATAGGTGCCGGAACCGACCTCGCCGGGGCAACCACATCTGACGACGTAGCGCAGTCCAAACCGGCGCCGGACCTTATGCTCGCCGCGCTGGCCGCTCACCAACTGAACCCCGCACGGACGGTGGCCGTCGGTGACAGCGTGTGGGACGGACGAGCCGCTCAAGCCGCGGGGTTGCGCTTCGTCGCTCTGCGTTGCGCCGGCGGGGGCGAAGAAGAACTCCGCGCCGCCGGTGCCGTCGAGGTATACGATGACCCGGCGGCGCTGACCGCCCGGTTCGGCGAGTCCGCGTTCAGCCGACTGTAGAGATGCCCAGCTCACCAGCTCACCAGCTCACCGGGGTGCCAAGTCAGTCGTGGATGGGCTCGAACGCCGCCTGGTCGACCTTGCGGTGAAAGCGCATCCCCGCGAGACCGCCGAGCAGGGCGCCGACCAGGCTGGCGACGGCGACCGCCGCCAGAGCGATCAGCCCACCGGTGGTCAGGGTGCCGCTGGTGGGGATGCGCGGAAACGCGTTCAGATTGTTCAGCACGTCGTAGCGGCTGCCGGCGACGGCCGCTACCACGGCCACCACGATGGCGATGAACACCGCCCACAGCCACACGGCCAGGCCCTGCTTGAGTCCGTTGAACCGTGCCATCCGCCCTGCGACGTAGCCGCCGCAGTAGTAGGCGAGGAACAGCACGACCAGCAGCGCGATGCCACCGAACAGGCCGACGGTTTGGGCGGTGGCAGTTCCCTGGGTCGCCTCGGTGGTTGCCGTCTGCACGGTGGTCCCGGTGGACACACCGACGGCGGCACCCGCAGCCACCACCAGCGCGGTCAGCAGCACCGCCGTCCCGGTGGCGGTTAGCCACCCGAAGAATGCCGATCCGACTTTCACTCCGCCATAGCGCTCCTTCTGCCGCGCAGTGGCCTCCACCCGGTTCTGCGGAACCACTCCCTCGGTCACCACCCCCTCGGTCACCACCCTGTCAGTCGCCCCCCGCTCAGACGCCTCCCGCTCAGTCGCGACGGTGTCTCGGTGGCGGGGGTGCGCAGTGCCGTGGCCGCTGGCGTGGCGACCGTCGTTGGGTGCCCGGTCGTCGTCGACCTGCCTGCTGCCGGAGTTTTCGGTACTCATCGCGGTACATCCGTTCTGCTCGGAAGTGGTGCAACGGGGCTGCCGCCACGACCGGCCCGCTTCGGATAAGCGCTGAAGCTGGCCAGTCGTGGCGAGCGGGTGGGGCTGAACTAGCTCTTGTCGTTGACCCGGCGGTTGCCGGCGTCGTCGACCTCGATCTGCTCCTTGGCGACGCTGTCGGTGACGGATTCCTTGCCGCTCACGGTCTCAGTGTCCATCCGAACGCGTTCCACCGCGACGGTCTCTTTCTCCACGACCGGGCGCTCGGCGTGCAACACGACCTCGTGCTCCTCTTCGGAGATGGCTGGACCGTCCATGGCGTCGCCGCGGTTAGCGTCGGTGATGGGCTCGCGCTCGATGCGGACTTCCTCGTGCGAGACGGGCACGGTGACGGTTTGCTGCTCGGTGACGACGTGCTTACGCAGTCGTGCCCGGCCGACCTCCTCCTTGCGGGTACCCACGTTGAGCTGCTCCTCCGACCGGGTCATCGCGCTGTCGGTGGTGGGACCGGAGGTGTCGTGTCCCACCACGCCCTGCTCGTCAGCGCGGTCGCGGCGGCCGCCACCGGCGTCGCCCACCACCGGGGCATCCTGATCGGGGGTGCCGGTGGAGGGCTGCAACCCATAGTAGGTGTAGAGCTCCTCCTCCTCGGCGGGGGAGAGTTCACCGTCGGCGTCCACCCGAGGGGCGTCCTTGACCTTGGCCTTGTCGAATGCCACGTGCACGTCGCCACCCTGGATAGTGGCCTCGGCAAGCGGGACGAAGGACTGCTTGTTACCGAACATGCCCGTCGAGGTGGTGACCCACTCCGGGTTTCCGGTGTCGTTGTCCAGGTACACCTGCCCGACGGCGCCGATCTTGCCGTCCGTGCCGATGACGTTGCCGTCGTTGATGGTTGCGATGTCGTTGGTGCTGATCATGATGTCCTCCGTTTTCGAGTGTGGACCGGTGTCAGTGCTGGTAGAGCGAGCTACTCAGTAGCGGTTGGCTTCGTGCGCCCCAGGCTGCGTGCCGCCGGGCGCCCAGTCTTCTCGTGGCTGCTGCTGGGTGGCCGACTGCGCGCGGTTCTTGGCGTCGCCGGCCTGCTGCTTGATCGACGGCGCGTTCGTGGCGTGCTCCTTGATGCGCGGCGCCTCAGCCTCGGCCGTGGCGAGGTAGCCCTCCCACCGCTTGGACATCGGGCCGACGAGGCCGCCGCCCACACCGACGATGAGGATGCCGGCGATGGTGGCGAGCACGGTGACCAGGATCGGCGTGGTGACCGTGGTGGCCACCCCGATCTGGTTCAGGGCGGCGATGACGCCCAGGCCCAGGATGAACGCCGACGCGATGTTCGCGAGGACCTTGCCGTAGGACAGGCCACCGATCGTGTTCGCGATCAGTTCCCGGACTGCCGCAGCGATCGCGGCGGCCACCACGATGATGATGATGGCCACGATCAGCTTGGGCAGGAACGCGATGATCCCGGCCAGCAGCACGGTGATGGGGTTGGCGGGGAACACCCCGAACGCAAGCTGCAGAACGAACAGCAACAGCGCGTAGTAGATGATCTTCGCGACGACGTCGCTGGCGTCGTACTTGCTGCTGGCCAGGGCCTTCTTGACGCCGCCCCGCTCGACGGCGCGGTCGAAGCCCACCCGCTCGAGGATGGCGGACAGCGCCTTCGCCACCGCCTTGGCGATGAAGACGCCGACGACGAGGATGACCAGGAACAACAGCAGCATGGGCACGAACGTCGCCACGGTACTGAGACCGCTTCGGAGCGCGTCCTGCATGGGTGAAACCCCTTCGTGAGGTGGACCCCGGACGTGGTGTCCGCCGGGGGCTTGCCCGCGGACTTGGGTGCGCCGGGGCACGGTATGCATGAGGTCGGCAGCGCGATGGGGATCGAAATCGTGCCATCGGGGAGAGGCGCGGACGACCCGGAAAAGGTTTCTCGACTTTCTGGTTCGGCGCGCGCACGTGACGCGCGCATGCTGGACGCGTCACCGTCGATCGACCTCAGCAGCCGTCAATCTTACGAGCTAAGGTCGATGATGGAGAGTAAAACACCACTCGGTCGACGACGCAAAACGAACGCCGCCGTAGGCGGTCATCCGGCCGGAGTCGTGGCCAGGCTTGCGGCAAGCGCGGCCGCGATCACGCGGTGCCCGTCCTGGTTGGGGTGGTCACCGTCGTCACTCAGCAGCCCGGTGGTGTCCGCAGTGCCGTCCGGGCCGCGGAAGGCGGAGGACAGGTCGACATATCGGGCCCCGGTCGCCGTGGCTACCGACCGGATGACGTCGTCGGCCTGTCTGCTCACCGCGGCGCTGTCCGCGAGGAAATTGCGGCCATACAACGCTTGCGCCACGTCTCCGTCGGGGAAGATGTCCCAGTAGCCGGTGACCAGCACCTGAGCGTGCCGCCCCGCCTGCAGCTCGGCGATCCTGGCCAGCACCGCCGTGAGCGTGCTCTGCAAGTCGGCCAGAACGGGGGCGAAGCAGTCCAGGCCGGGGCACGAACCCGCGAGGTAGGTCTGCAGCTGGGGGTAGAAGTCGTTGGCGCCGATAGTCACAGTCACGACATCGGCATTCTGGACGGTGGCGGCGTCGACCGAGCCTGGCCGCAGGGAGTCGAGCAGGTCCGCGGTTGTCCACCCGCCGATTCCCAGGTTGTGGACGTCGACCTGGTTACCGGCCAGTCTGGCCAGCTCTTGGCCGAAGAGGTCCACGAACGTTGCACACCCAGGGCAGTTGTCACCTGCGGGGATGGAGTCCCCCAGGCCGGCCAGGGTGCGCACCGCCGCGGCGGTGGTCGGTGGCACGGTTGTCAGTGCTGGTGCGGGTACAGCTGCACTGGTCGGGGCCGCGCTGGTGGGTACCCGGCTGATCGGGGTGGCGCTGGTGGACACCCGGCTGCTCGGCCCGGAGTTGCCCCACACCGGATCTGCCGGGGCGCTTGCGCAACTAGACACCGACAGCGAACACACCCAGACGACCCCGGCCAGGCGGATCAGCTTGTGCCGCACTGGACCTCCCGGGTGTACCGGGTAACCGTCTCGGCCCCGCGCACACCGAGCGTACCGACGGGCGCCCGCACGGCAGCGGAGCTGGTTCACCCCGGTGGGGGCGCCAGGCCCAACCGGTCGAGTTCCACTATCCCCAGGGCGGTCAACGTCGCCGCGTCCAATCCATTGTCGCCGTCGCGCACCCGCGCCACCCGGGCCACCACCCTGAGCGGGGCGTTTGCAGCGGCCCGCAGACCCAGCACCTGTAGACCGGCCGGCGACACGCGCAGCCGCCTGGCGGCAATCGCCGTCGCCGTCCAACGGAGTCGGCGCAGCAGCCACCAGAGCGCGACCAGCCCGACCATGGCCACGAGCAACGTGATGTGCAGGGTCTGTGCGGTGCTGCGGACGGCTGCCTGCGCGCTGCGCCCGGCGTCGGCCAGATCATTGCCCGAACTTGCCGCGGAGCGCAGCGCCGAAGCCAGTGCCCGGCCGGCGAAGGGCACCCCATCCACGGCGCTGCCAGCCGCCTGCAAGCGCTCGCTGATCCCGGTGCCGGCGGCTTCCGCCCTGGCACCGGCGCCCTGCAAAGCCAGTACCTGCTCGCGCACCCCATCGGCGGTGCGCCACCAGAACACGCACCACCCCAAGACCGCCGCGTCGGCCAACAGCTGCCGGACCCGGAGGATCGGCGTCTCGGCATAGGGCAATAGATCGGCGGCGGTGGGCATCGGATGATCCTGCCCCAGCCGGTCGGGCCGCTGCCTTCCCAGCGCTGCATTTCGCCGCCGTCAGGATGAGTCACTAGCTCGATTCGCCGGAAACGCCTTCACCGGTCAGGCTGGCTGGGGTGAGCACCAAGAAACCAGGCAACAGACGGCCCGACGATCCCGCGGCGGCCACCGACTCTGCGGCCGTGCTGCGTTCCGGCCTGGCGCTGAGCAGCCTGACCCCGCAACAGCTGTGGGTGGACTACACCGGGGTCGGCGGGGGGATGAGCCTGGCGGAGGTCATCGAGGTGCTCCGGGGAGCCCGCGGCGTATCCGATTACGAGCACAACCTGCTCGCCCAGGCGCTCAACGACCACTTCACCGAGCAGGGACTCGACCACCCGGTCGCCTACGCCGGCGACCGGGAAGACTTGCCGACGCGGTCACCGCGGGGTCTGCGGCGACGTTGATCCCACCAGGGCGGTTGCGCGCAACCTCAATGGCCTTACAATGTCAAAGTGCAGACAACGGATGCGTCGGAGCAATCGGTAGCCGACGGGTGGTCGCATGAGGGGCTGATCCGTCGAGCGATGGTGAGCTATCCCGAGGAGATGGCCGACGTGGTGGCCACCTTGGCGTGGTCGGTGAGCGACGACGACGACTTGGTGGAATACCTGCAGCGTTGTGTGGACCTGGCCGTCCGGGTCGTCGCGGGGGCGCACTACGCCGGGGTCACCGCCTGCACCGGTGGCGACCCGTTCACCGCGGTGCACACCGATGCAGTGACCTTGGAGGTCGACTCCCACCAGTACGAGTGCGGGGACGGGCCGTGCCTGCATTCGATGAGCACTGGGCAGATCGTGCGAGTGGACGTCGCTGCCAGCCGGGAGCGCTGGCCGGAGTTCACCGACGACGCCGAGACCGCCGGCGTTCGATCATTCTTGGCAGCACCGCTGGGCTCAGGCGCCGACCGGCTGGGGGCGTTGAACCTCTACAGCCGCGACCAGGACGGTTTCGGCGGCGACGACGAGGTCTTGCTGCGCGTTCTGATGGTGCATGCCACCCGGGCGTTGCGCGACTATGCCGCGCTACAGGATGCGCGGCGGGTCCTCGGCCAGTTGCGCGAAGCGATGGCCAGCAGGGCGCCGATCGAGCAGGCCAAGGGTATTTTGATGGCTGCCCGGGGTGTGAGCGCGGACGCGGCCTTCGATTTGCTGAGGGCCGAGTCGCAGAACACCAATACCAAGTTGCACGACGTCGCAACCGCCTTTGTTGCACGGCACAGCACTCCGACCGGCGCAGGCTGAGCAATTTCGAAAAGCGGGACGGGTTCGTTCTGCAGCCCGCTGATCGGCTGCGTAGCGTCTTGCCCGGGCCGTGTCCAGCAACGTGCACTTCCGGCTCACCCGGTAACCCCTCAGGAGTCCGCCGTGTTCTTCCTCTTCAGCAGTCGGCTGGGTTGTCTGGGGTCCGTCGTTGTCTCCGTTGTCCTGACTCTGGTGCTGCTGGCCGTCTTCAACGTCATCTGAGTCGTCGTCAGCACCATTGGCAGCAGGGCAGTTCCGTACATCCATCACGAAGGAAGTCACCCTCATGGACCGCAATACCTGGTCACGTTCGTTGCACGACGTTGGGCTGGCGGTGTGGTTCGGCGGCACCCTTGCCAACGCCGTGGCATTGAACCCGGCAGCTGGCGCAGCCAGCGACAATTCCAGCGTCGGGGCAGTCACCAACGCCGGATGGGACCGGTGGACGCCCGTCAACGCGGCCGCCGTCGGAATGCACCTGCTGGGCAGTGTCGGCCAACTCGGCGCCAATCGTGGACGTATCGGTGCGCAGCGCGGCATCGCCAGCATGGCGGCTCTCAAGACAGGCCTGACCGTGGCGGCCCTGGGGGTCACCGCGTACAGCCGAATGGTCGGGCAGACCGTGTCGCGTCATGAGGACCCCCCAGTGGACTCTGGCACCACCCCCGCCGACGCGACGCCGCAAGACGTGCGCACGGCGCAGAGCAGGCTGCGGTTGCTGCAGTGGGCGGTACCCGCCGTGACCGGTGCGCTGGTGGTGGTCAGCGCTTTCGCTGGCGAGCAGCAGCGCAGTAGCGAGGTCGTCTCGGGATTGGCCCGGCGGCTGCACCGCTGAACCCCGGCTGAGTACCCCTAACCGCGCAGCATCACCACCACTCCCGAGATCAGGGCGAAGGCCAGGACGAAACCCCGCAGTACCGGCCCATCCACCCGGCGGTGCATCCACCGGCTGGCCACCGCACCGAGCACCAGGGCGGGCGCCAGCAGCAGCGCTGCCTGCAACTGCGCCACCTGCACCCGGCCGCCGGCGAGCAGAACCAGCACGGAGAAGACCTCGCCGACCAGGAAGCACAGCGCCACCGTGGAGCGCAGCACCGGGCCGGACCGGTGCTGGTAGACCAGCGCCAGCGGCGGCCCGCCGATCCCGGTGGACGTTTCCGTTATTCCGGTGACGACCCCGGCCACCACGAAGGCGGGCTTCCCAGGCCGGAACGACGGCCCGAACAGTGCCGCCGACGCCGCGACGACGGTCGAGACCCCGATGAGCAGACCGAGCCGCTCGCTGGGGATGACCGCCAGCACCCACAGCCCGCCCACCGTCCCGCCCACCCGACCGGCGGTGATCCACCCGGCCCCGAACCGGTCCAAGCTGGAGCGCTCCCGCCACGCGACGTAAGTGTTCAGTGGGATCATCAGCAACAGCAGCATCACCGGAAGTAGCGCGGGTTCGAAGAACCCGACCACGGGGGCGACGAGCAGCGCGAACCCCAGCCCGGTGCTGCCCTGCACGAAAGCGGCCGCGAAAACGGTAACGGCCAGCACGATTGCCTCGACGCCGTTCACCGGCCCCTTTCCGTGTCAGTCGGTCCAGACCGGGCGCCAGTAGACCGGACCCTGGACGACCCCAGCGGTCAGTCAGCCCTCCAGTTCCGCGCGTGGGGAGAAGACGTTGCCCTGGGTCTGCGCCGCCGGGCTGCGACTGGTGCCCAGGGCGCGCATCAGGGGTCCGACGGCCAGGTCGAAGACCGGTGGGACCAGGGTGAATCCCAGGCTCATCACGGTGTTGGCCACGCCACCGAGGGCGTCGACGTCGCGTTCGCGGCGTGGCCTGGCCACCGCAGCCAGCACCTGCCCGGCAACCCGTTCCGGGCTGGTCACCGGCGGCGGAGGGGAACCGAGGTGCCCGAGGTAGGACGCGGCCTGACGGTAGATCGGCGTGCGCACGGCCCCCGGCGCCACCGAGGTGACGTGCACGTCGGGGAGATCCCGGTGCTCCTGCTGCAGCACTCGGGTCAGCCCCCGTAGGCCCCACTTCGACGTCACGTACGGCCCGATCAGCGGGACGGCGACCCGGCCCAGCACCGACCCGATCACCACGAGGGTGCCGGCGCGTTGGCGCCGGAAGACCGCCAGGCTCGCCCGCGCGACGTTGGCCGCGCCCAACAGGTTCACCGCAACCACCTGGTCGAACACTTCCCCCGGGGTGTCCAGGTGGGTGCCGTAGGACATCACCGCGGCCGAACTGACGCACACGTCGAGACGGCCGAACGACGACAGTGCGGTGTCCACCACCGCCTGCACCTCGGCGCGGTCGGTGACGTCGGCTACCGCCACCTCGGCGTCGGCCCCGGCGTCGGCGCACTGCTGGCGTACCGCCTCCAGCGCCGTCGCCGACCGTGACGTGAGGACCAGCCGGGCCCCGCGGGCGGCGTAGGCCAGCGCCGTGGCCCGGCCGATGCCGCTGGAGGCACCCGTGATGAGCACCGCGGGCGCAGTCACGGGGCGAACACGACCTTGATGGCTCCGTCGTCCTTGCGTTGGAACTTGCCGTACCAGGCGGCCGCGTCCTCCAGTGCCACCCGGTGGGTCGCCAGGTCGAGCACCCCCAGCGGGTCCGCCGGGTCGGCGCACAGCGGGAGGATGTCCTGCACCCACCTCTTCACGTGCGCCTGACCCATCCGCATCGTGATCCCCTTGTCGAACATGTCCATCATCGGCATCGGGTCCAGCGCGCCGCCATACACGCCGGACACCGAGACGGTGCCGCCGCGGCGGACCAGGTCGAACGCCGCGTGCAGGGCTGAAAGCCGGTCGAATCCCATTGTTTCGGTGACCTTCTGGGCGATCACGTCGGGAAGTCGGCCTACCCCCTTCTGCAGGACCTCTGCCACCGGGGACCCGTGCGCCTCCATGCCCACCGCGTCGATCACACCGTCGGCGCCGCGGCCCGCGGTGAGGTCGCGGACCTGGTCGGCGACGTCCTGGGCGTTGCCGGCGAGCACGGTGACACCGTGGCGGGCGGCCATCACCTGTCGCGCGGCCACCGTGTCCACGCCGATGACCAGGTCGGCTCCGCGGTGACGCGCGATGCGGCAGGCCAGCTGGCCGATCGGTCCCAGGCCAAGCACCACCACGCTGCCGCCGCTGGGGATCGCCGCGTACTCCACGGCCTGCCATGCGGTGGGTAGCACGTCGGAGAGGTACAAGTAGCGCTCGTCGGGCCCGTCCGGTGAAACTTTGATGGGACCAAAATGCGCCTGCGGCACGCGCAAGTACTCCGCTTGTCCGCCCGGCACGCTGCCGTAGAGCTCGGTGTAGCCGAACAGGCTGGCGCCCTTACCCTTTTGCCGGACCTGGGTGGTCTCGCATTGCGCGTAAAGCTGCCGTTCACAGGTCCAGCAGCTACCGCAGCTGATGTTGAACGGGACGACGACGCGATCACCGGGGGCGATGTGGGTGACGTCGGATCCGATCTCCTCGACGATGCCCATCGGCTCGTGGCCCAGGATGTCACCCGGGCTCAGGTACATCCCCAACGTGGAATACAGGTGCAGGTCGGACCCGCACAACCCGGTGGAGGTGATCCGGACGATGGCGTCGGTGGGCTGGTGGATGAGCGGATCGGGGACGGTCTCCACCGAGACCTTCTCGCGGCCCTGCCAGGTGAGTGCGCGCATGGGGGTTCCTCTCGATATCGGCTAGTGGTAGGTCAGAACAAGCTGATCGCTCGGCCGACGAGGCCCACCACGATGAGCACCATGACCACGGCGAAAGCGATTCCGAACGCAATCAACCAGGGGCTGGGTCCGGTCGGGGGCGGGGTCTGTCTGCTGGCCAGGCCCTCGGTGGCCGAGGCCTCGCCGGGCGGCGTTTCCCCGGGCGGTACCCCGGTGCCTGGCTCAAGTCCGGGCGTGCCGTAAGGGTCGGGATCGTTGATGCTCACCACCGTGAGCGTGCCTGGCTGCGGCACTACGTGCTCAACGAGAACGAGCCAGCGCTAGATGGGGACCCCGTTGTTGCGCAACCACACCAGCGGATCGACCCGGCGGGTTCCCCCGAGGAGGACCTCCAGGTGCACGTGCGGACCGGTGGACTCGCCCCGGTTGCCGATCGCGGCGATCTGCTCACCCACCGACACGCGCTGCCCGACCGAGACGGTGTTGCGGTCGTTGTGCCCGTAGACGGTGATGGTCCCGTCGTCGTGACGCACCCGCACCCACAGGCCGAAACCGCTGGCTGGGCCGGAGTCGATCACCGTCCCGCTTTGCACAGCGACGATGGGAGTGCCGATGCTGTTGGCGATGTCCAGTCCGTAGTGGATGGTCCCGCCGCGGGGACCGAACAGGGAGGTGATCTGCCCGGTCGCCGGCGCCACCGTCGACGCCCCTGGCGCAGGGCTCCCGACCGACGGCCCCGCGGCAGGTGGCGGTGGGGCGAACTCCTGGGGGGGAATGAACACTGGGGGTGGGACGAACACCGGGGGTGGGACGAACACCGGGGGTGGGACGAACACCGGGGGTGGGACGAACACCGGGGGTGGAACGAACACTGGGGGTGGGACGAACACCGG
>JAABUV010005273.1_pt1 | contig 14838 bp, 16 predicted proteins | sample 5559971 | NCBI WGS metagenome assembly JAABUV01 (sample SAMN10711881, study PRJNA513362) | rock metagenome | isolation source: Antarctica rocks | place: Antarctica: Victoria Land, Knobhead nord | collected 2015-12-19
GTGTCACCGCACCATACAAAACATGACACCTCAACATGTCAAGGTGAAGATCACCCACATAGGCATGATAGACGGCATAGAAATTGGTAATTCTGGCAAAGAGAGGACCAGGGTACTTGGCCAAAGGGTGTATGGTGAGACGGTAAATGGTGATGATGGGGATCTATCAATGGACGGTTCAGTTCGGTATAACCGCGTTTCTTCAGATAAAGTGCTATTTGCTCACCCAAAGAGCGAGTACAGCTCCCAAGCCCAAGATCAACCTGGCAGGGAATGCTGCGTTTAGGATTTCAGATTCCATTAGTGAAGCTCACCTGTAGAGAAAGCACCTTATCAAAGTATTCTGACTTGGTTGACTTGATTTCTAGATATTTGAGGAAAAGGCCTTCGCTGTGGATTGAAATCTGCTCCTGCGGTTATGATTCATGTACTGTATGTAATCAACGCTGTCATTAGCCCGTATCATTGTATCATTGTATCAGCTAAGGCAAGCCCAACCAGATCTACCGAAGCTAATGGAGAATAATTACCTTACCTTAGGCGTCTTAGGTACGAGTACGGAGTACTGTCTCCGCCATGACGCAACCTGCGTAAGGCACCCTAGGGGACCAAAAGGCTGACACGGTACACCTAGAACCATCTGCCAGGCTGCCAGGTTTCGATCGAATCATGCCTGTGAATACCAGCGCCCGAGGATCGGTTGCGGGTCGGCTGTAAGAGCTGAGATAGAAAGAAATCCTTCCAGTTACAGTACTCTAGTAATGGACCGTTGCAGCTCGTAGCATTCGTGGCATAGATGGTCTAAATCTGATCCTACTTTAGGTCGAGCGGCCGCGCGCTCAGTTTCAGTCAGCGTCCGAGGGTCGTCGAATCTCGACTAGTTCTATCAATAATTGATACATTAATTAGCCTTGGAATTAAAAATTCCGAAAAGTTTTCTGTAGCATCTCAAAGCACTTTCAAGCATCTAGTGAAAGCTTCGTGTTTTGATAAGGTGTATAAGTTGATATTTTCCAGACTCTCTTTCTCGTATAAGTACGGTTTTCGGTGAGTTCGTTTAGCTTGGTCTGTCAGAAAATTTAAATCCGCCTCTTGGTCTTTCAGGTGAACCTTGACTTGGCCCATTCTTGAGGAGATGGTTAAGACACAACGATTGACGAGAATAAGAAGGTCTCCAACACCTCGCAATGAGTCATGTTTGTGATTGTAGATCGCACAGCCAAGATGTACTCTCTCAATGGCAATCTTTCATTCGGCACACGGACTCTCAAGATAGTGATGCTGTGATAGATGGCCACAGCTTGGACATAGCCACCGTTGTTGCAGTTGCGAGGTGCAGAAACCCAGACATTCTGGTAATCGTGGGCTGATTAGGACCTTAGGTATGGAGCATTGGCACGCCTTCACGATAGGACAAGGTATGGCGTTGCAGAAAGTGCAAAGCTCCTTCGGTCTGGTCTTGAGCAGGGGGAAATCATATATGGTGAGCAAGCTGTGTCATCTTGCTAAGATGCTATGGATAGTGTTAGAGCTAAGTTATATTTGAAAGGCGTGAACACCGGTTTTGGAGGAAGTGCCGACACTCGCACAAACGAAATTGAAGAACTTCAGGCTACCTTGGTGCGGGAGCTTCACAGTGGGATAGTTATAAACCCAACACTTGGTCAATCATCTAGCGGTGAAGCGACGATGCATTTGCTAGGGAAAAGGCCCTTACTAGTTGACGATTCACACTCAAATACTTGCATGCCTGAAGCCTGGGCCCGAGCATCTATCCTGGTTCGCGTCAATTCACTTGCAAGCGGTCATTCAGGAGTACGTCCTATCTTGATTGATAATATGGTAGTATTATTGAGGAAGAATATCGTTCCTCAAATCCCACTTCGTGGAAGTATATCTGCCTCAGGAGACCTCATGCCACTATCGTACATTGGAGGTACACTTGAAGGAAAGCGTGGTGTCACCGTAAGGGCCGGAAATAGGATGAATCGACGTACAGTCACGGCAGATGTTGCTTTGAAAGAATCCTCACTTGATCCAATCAAATTGGGACCGAAAGAAGGACTCGCGATTATCAATGGCACAGCCGTATCGACCGGTGTAGCAGCATTGGCGGTATTCGACGCCAACAACATCGCTGTCTTATCTCAAGTGCTGACAGCCATGAGCGTGGAGGCGCTCCGTGGCACGGACGAGAGCTTTGATCCATTCTTCGCCGCCGTCCGTCCACATCCAGGTCAGATAGAGGCGGCAAGAAATATCCGAAGCTTTCTTAGTGGATCTAAATTGGTACAGCATAATGATGGTTCAGAACCAGGGGCTTTGCGTCAAGACAGATACTCGATACGTACCGCTCCACAATGGCTCGGGCCTATCTTGGAAGATCTTCAATTGGCCTTCAGGCAAATCACTATTGAGTGTAATTCGGCCACAGACAACCCTTTAATCGATGTTGATCTCCATCAAACGAAGAGCGCAAGAATACTGCATGGTGGCAATTTCCAAGCCAAAGCTGTCACATCCGCCATGGAAAAAGTGCGCTTAGCCCTACAGACAATAGGCCAAATGCTATTCGCTCAATGTACTGAGATCATTAACCCGAGACTGAATTATGGATTGCCCCCAAGTCTCGCCGTCGACGAACCCAGCCAATCCTTCTTGCTGAAGCCGGTAGATATCATGATAGCAGCTTTACAGTCCGAATTGGGGTTCCTATCGAATCCGGCTGGTACTCATGTTCAGTCGGCAGAGATGGGCAATCAGGCTCTTAATTCTCTGGGGCTGATATCAGCTCGGTATACCCACACCGCCTTGGAGGTGCTCTCTCAGCTGGCTTCGGCTCATCTCTTCACTCTTTGTCAGGCCTTAGATCTGCGAGCCTTGAATTCGAGGTTCCTCAAGGATGTCGAGCCGATGCTGAGAAAATATACAGCCGAGATTTTTGCTAACATCTTGGATGAAACCGTTGTCCCAAATGAGACGACAAAACTTATATCTCCGCCTCGACTGCTCCAGCGCTCGTGCGATAATGGCAGAGTCGAAGGCGATTGGAACGGCCAAGACGGCAGTATTCGTGACAGTTCGCACATTTCCACCACCCGTGTGGCCACAGCTTACCCGCTAATCTCGCATATAGAGCGCTCCTTCAACGGTATCCTCGACTTCCCCGAACACTCCGCTGTGCCCCCACAGAAGATGCGCGAGATGGACGACGAAAATCTCTGTATCCCAGCTCTACTCTCTGGGCCAAGTCATCTTGATTCAGGAAGGACTCTTGAAAATCTTCATTCGTTGCTCTGGAAGGCATTTACTACAAAGCTAGACGAAACAACGACCTTGGACTCGTCCCAGCGATTTAGTACCGTTTTCAGATCACTGCAACCGATTATTCTTGACTTTGCATCTTCTTCGGTAACGGTATCGGCAGTGAAGAAATGGACAGAGGAGTGTTCCAGTTCTGCCTTGAAGATGTTCATTCGAAATCGTGATTCCTACCATGCTTGCCCGGACGCATCACATCTTCTCGGAACGGCCTCGCGCCGCATGTATAGGTTTGTGCGTGACGAGCTACATGTGCCGTTTCTCCGAACGTCGATGCTTCGAAACCGAGATTCGAAAGAGTCTTCCCTTGATGACAATCGCATTTCCCTCGATGGTGGCACTGAACTGAACGATCACGATCAAGCATTTCCTGACTTAACAACCGGAGCACTTATAAGTACGATCTATCAATCTATTCGTGCTGGTTCTCTTTATGATCCAATGATGGAATGTCTATTGGAAGCTGACAAGATGAGTTGAAACCATTGTTTTCGTCGAAGAAGTTCGAGTGTAGATATTCGGTAGAAATTCAATAGAATTCACAGAGAGATCGTTGGGGAAAAAAAGCTACAAGCTTGAACCTCTTCTATTTCACGCTACACCAGCTCTTAATCATGAATGCTTGGAAAGGGTATCATGATTAATGATGGGGTTGGGTTTTAAACGAGGGAACTCAGTGGCAGCTTTTGAAACATATATAGAAGCAACATCGGCGGTTTGGGAACCGGCTTGGGAAAAGTGGTTTGACTCAATTGGCCCTGGGACTCCTGGGACGGCTCAGAACTTCCAGGGTCACCTTTGTATACATACCTTCATTGCCTCAAAACCTTCACTTCACTCGCTCAAATTGGGAGGGTAATCGACGAGTGGAGTCTTCAAATTGTTGCGTACGCGTAGTGAATTCAACCGGCCTTCCTCGCGGTCTCGTGATAGGAGGGTTTTGAACTGGTAGCTGTGGGTCAACGGGAATATCTAGTACTTCTTCGGGCTGAATATCGCGACGCGTTCGCACCATGAATGAAGTACCTATGAATAACGCTACTAAGCCTTTTGGGGGGGGGGAGGGGGGTATATGTAGTGAAATGAGGGGTACGTTTAGTGGTTCCCTTAATTAATTATAATACATATAAATTAAAATTGATTGTGATTGTAATTCATACACCCTTGTGACATCGGTTTAGGCCCGACCCATGAGGGACTCTATGCTATTTATATCGAGTGAACAAAACCCTCTGAGGGAGAAAATCACTCGCCGTCTATACGACTGCTTCGCGCAGCCGAAACAATAAGATTGACACTGTGCTATCAAGTAATGAACCTATAGCTTCTATTCAGCGTGTGACGCTCGAGTAAAGTAAACTCTTGATGAAAGTGTCTGTGCTGTTTGATTATGACGCATCGTCTTTGTTCTGCTCTTCATTGATGATATTCTATACAACGATGTCTCGATTCGATTCTCGATTCGAAGATGAAAAACGTTTTCTTTGCACTCGTGATGCTCGTGATTGTAACGTACGTAAAGCTGTGTTCTCTTACTCAATGATTGTCATTCATTGAGCAGAGAAATATGTGATGAAAGAGAGATGCACACGATGAGAAGATAAAGTGTGATTGTACTGAGTAACTTTTTTCTTCTCTTGATTTGACTTGTGTCACGTAGACGTTGAATAAATTGTTAGTATAAACATGCAATTGCAATCATTCGATGTTTGACTCTGATCAATGAAAGAGAATGCATTCTGATTGTTCTCTTGAACTCTCAATTTTTCATGTGAATAAATGAATGACTTGACATCAAGTAAAGAAGATGAGTTCAAGCTCTTTCAATATATCAGCGTGATTAATGAATCACTACTTCTTCAAGCATTGTAATCATGACACTCAATACTTGAAACAATTATTCTATCTGATATTTTTTCATCAATTACTTGATGACATTGTTGATGTGATGAAAATGTGTCAGAAACTGAGCTAAACTAAAGATACTATCAATATAAAAGACTGATATTATTATTATTACTTTGATAAAATCTAAATACAAGACAATACATCAAATAATGTATAAGATGAAAAACAAAGAGTGAAAGAAAAGAATAAGAACTCAACTTTTATATACATGAATTGAGCAGAATCAAGACTAGATAATAGTTTTATTGACTTAAGATTGCAAAAGTTTGCACACATAATTGAAATGATCAAAACAGAATTGTTGAAACTAAATTAAAATGATGATGATTAAATTAATGACTTGATTCATTGAACTGCAAAATGAGTTCAATGAATCAAAATTATTTAAAATATCAACAATTTATGTTTTAAATTGAGTTGATGATTTGACATCATAACAGTAACTTTTCTCTTCAAGACTGAGCTTCTGCAAGACAATGAGAAGAAACAAGATGAAATGAGAAAGAATTGAAAACAAAGATTGAAATGAAACAAGAATTGATGTAAATGCATTTTAATATGATGAAGCACAAATGAGACTGAAATAAATTTGAATCACATCTGAGTCAGATTTGAGTAAGATTTCTGTAAAATGAGATGAGATGAAACGCATTTTAATGTGATGATGCACAGATGAAACTGAAATAAATTTGAGTCACATCTGAATCAGATCTGAGCAAAATTTCTGTAAAATGAGATGAGATGAGACGCATTTTAATGTGATAATGCACAGAGAATTGAAACACATCTGAGTCACATCTGAGTCAGATTTAAACAAGATGTTTGAGTCAGATCTGAACTGAGTCAAAATAATGAAGATTAAATTTAAAGTTCTTGACATTGACATTGAGATATCACACATGACAGTACATGTGATTCTTCGATGACAGAGTTGACGAGATGATATTCATTAAACGCTTGCCCACAATTATTCAGAAGATGAAAAGACTTTCAAGTAAAGAAGTGATCTTTTCAATCAATGTAATACTTGAGCAGAAATGAAGTATAGCATTTATCACGCTTGAAGTTTAGTATACTGTTTACATATCAGAATCTTTCATCATTCTTAATGATAATGAGTTCTCAAGATTTCTGATGTTGACTCGAAAGAAAGTCACTTGTGATATGATTCAGAAGAGTGACATGAAAGATTGAATGAATCTTCATGAATGCTGAAAGATTTAACTCAATGATCAGAGAATTATTCTTGAAGACATGTTTAATCTTGAAGAAATCAATGTTATGATCATTTAACTTGACAGCGAGACGAGCGATGCTGAGATTGCAAACATTCAATCAGACTTTATCTTTGACGAAGTATTTAAAACAAGAATGACAAGAGAGATTGACATTGAATTCATAAATAATCTGAGCTATAAGCATCTCATCACGTAAATATTCAGTTAGTTTCTTTATCTTCTTGATGAACTCTTTGACATTGATTAACTTGTCTCAAGCTTGAAACATAAGATTCTTGAACAGAGATTCAGAAGATTCAAAGTCTAAATGTGAGTTCTGACTTGAATTGATCAAGAAGAATGATGTTAAAGTGATTAATGACGATGCATTATTGATGACAAATTCAATTTCAGAAAGTCACTTAGCTCAGTCATTCTGCATGTAGTTGACAAAGACTCGAAGATAATGCTTCATGACAGCATTGATTCTCTCAATTTGATCATCAATCTCAGAATGATACATCATTAATAACTTGACATCTATCTTCAGCATTTTACATATATGCTTTCAGACATCAAAGATGAATTGTGTATCTCAATCAGATATGAAGAACTTGAGTAAATCATGATGTTTTCAAGCATAAGCATAAAAGCAGTTGATAACTTCTTCAACTTTCATAGAAGTGATGAGAATTAAATGTTTCATTTTGATAAGATGATTAATGAAGACTAGAACATATTTATATGTGATGCTCATGAAGATACTGAGCGATAAAGAATCTACATAGTTCATGAGAATATCACGTCAACGACGTTTGAAAACTGAAAGAAAACTTAATCATTCTTGAGTTCATTGTCTAAAGAGTTTGAAATGTATGCACATGTGATAGTTTTGTACGAAGCGTTGAACATACTTATAGATGTTTGATCATCAGTAGACTTGACTGATCAGTTCATAGCTTTTTGCTCTTTCTGAATGATCATTGATGACATTATCATGAGCGAGCTGAATGATACGAAGACGTAATTTATCTGAGTTGAGCACGTACTTTTTTTCTTGAAAGTACAGATGATTCTTGTGTTTTTCACACTCAACTAGAAAAATCTTGTTGTGATGTCGTGCTTCATTGCAAAGTGCTTTGATTATCTGAGCTGCAAATTTGTCATTGATTTCAACTTACTTTCACAATGTCTGAGTGAAGATGTCAGCAGAATCTTCATCAAGATTCAGAGTATCTTGATTTAACTGAGACTTGACATCTTTAATGTTGAATTCTTCGATTTCTAGATTCATAAGAGCTAGAATTTGCAAGAGTGCTGAGATAACTGAGAACAGATGTAACTGAACTGAATCTAGAGCAATGATTTGTGACTGAAGCTTCATGATCTTGATGTTGAAGACATCAAAGACAAGATTCTTAACAATATCAAGATTTAAAACATAAGTTTTCAGAATTGTTTGATGTTGATATTGATGTCAAGAATCGAATGTATCTCTCTTCTTAGAAAGATCTTCTGAGCGATGTGTCAGAGCATTCGACTTATCATTGATCTTGTCAAAATGATAAGCAATGTGATAGTTGAATCTAAACAGAAACTCACTTCAACAAGCTTAATGACGATTCAACTGCTTAATTGACATGAAATACTCAAGGTTTTTGTGATTCATGATCATCTCAATAGAATAGATAAAGTCTTTAAACTCTGATCATCATTTCTTGAAAGTGTAAACAATGATCATGAGTTCTTTATTGTAGATCTCATAGTTACACTCGATTGAATTATGCTTCTTTGAAAAGTAAGCGATTGAATGAAGAATCTCATTCTCATCATACTGAGAAAGAATGTCTTTGAACACATAGTTTGAAGCATCAATTTCTATCACAATCTTGTGATCTGAATTATAGTGACAAAGAATAATCTTAAAAGTGAAGACTTTCTTAAGAATGTTGAATGCAATCTGACATTTCTGAAATCAAACAAAAAGTACATCTTTTCTGATGAGATGAGTGAGCGAGATAGTTATTCTACTATAATCATAAATGAATCTTTTATAGAAGTTTGCAAAATCTAGAAAACTTTGAATGTTTTTAACGTTGATCAAGATGAATCAGTTGACAATGATGTTTATCTTGAAAGAGTTCATCTTGATCTCTTCAATGATGATTATCAATTCTAAATACAAGACTTAAGTGATGTGAAACTCACATTTGATTATATTCATCTGAAGATCTGCTTCTTGCAGCTTTCGCAAAATGAACTTGACATGAATTTCATGCTTGAGTTCATTGTTGAAATAGATCAAGATGTCATTCAGATAAGCTGTACAGAACTTATTTAAATGTTCATAAAGAATATTGTTGATGTACTTCTGAAACAAGACAGATTCATTACATAGATTAAAGAGCATGACTAGATACTTGAATAATTCAAATCAAGTATGAAAGATGATGAGAGCTTCATCTTCTTCTTTGATTCGAAGTCAATTGAACGCAGAGATGATATTCAGCTTAATAAAGATTTTAGCTCGACTTAGATGATTCAGCATTTCTGAGATCAGAGACAGAGAATATTGATTCTTGACTGTAATAACGTTCAGATTTCAATAGTTCATACAGAAGCAAAGTTCTTCTTCGAATTTCTTAACAAAGAGAACAGAAACAATCATTTGAGAGCGACTGACTTGAATGAAATCTTTGCTCAGATTTTCATTCAAATAACGACGAAGTTCTAGAATTTCATCACGACTCATGTCATACAAAGCAAAGACTGAGAATTGAGCATCTTCTTTAAGATGTATGACATGATCATGAGCTCAATGCAAAGACAAGATATCAACGTTCTTCTTGAAGAAGATGTTTAAAAACTTTGAATATTTGAATGATAGAATTGTGACTGAATCGACGTTCTTACTTTGTCAATAGACTTCAATATCTTCTTGTATCGTGAATGCAGTCAATTGAAATTTCTTTTTCATTTGATGAAGATTCAGACAATGATTCTTATCATACATACTGTCTTGAGAACGAAATGAGAACTGAGCAAGAGTTGAGCTGTTCTTTGAACAGACAGTCAAAGTCACATGACACAATTTTGACTTGTCAGAATCTAGACTAGAAGATGAGATAGATTCAAGATTCAAGAAGACATCAAATTTCTTTAGAATGATGTTAAACACTTCAATGTCTTTAACATTAGCAGCATGATCAAAGCTTTGAACTCTCAACTCAACTATGTCAAGTTGTATAAAAGATTGATCAAATTGATCTGCTTGAAGAATAATAGAAGTTTTAAAGAGAAAAGAATTTTGATACTTGATTTTTGATGAGTATTCTTTTTGAATGACTTGAAGAATATGACTAGAAGTTTCTTGTTTCAAACGAGAAACAAGATTGAACGAGATTTGTTTCTTGTGAACGAGTTGAGTATTAATTGACTTTTCATGAGCAAACGAGAGATTATATTGCTTCTTATGAGCAGATGAGAAACTGAGTTGCTTCTTACAAGCGAATTGAAGATTGAATTGCTTCTTGTGAGCAAACTGAAAACTGAGTTGCTTCTTTTGAATGAATAAGAAACTAGATTGCTTCTTGCAAGTGAACTGAAAACTGAGTTACTTCTTTTGAGCGAATGAAAGATTAGATTGCTTCTTGCAAGCAAACTGAGTGCTGAATTGCTTCTTGTGAGCAATTTGTAGACTGAATTGCTTCTTGTGAATGATCTGTAAACTGAATTGCTTCTTGTGAGTGATTCGTGAACTGAGTTACTTCTTGTGAGTGAATTGAGAACGAGATTGAGAGAAAGCTACTTTGTTAACTTTGAACGAGAAATTTTCTTTTTGTTGATTAAAATTATGAATCTTGACGAGAAATGAGCAACAATGATTAAGACAGAAGAAGAAAAACAAGATGAGAATATTGTGCTCAAAATTGACATCAATGACGTGATGATGAAGTCATGATAGATTCATAATGATGAAATATTGATTTAATTCAGTGACATAGAAGAATAGTTTCTTGATGTGTTCATCGAGAATCATTGTGATTTCAACGACATGAGTAATGTCATCAATTAAAGCGACTTGATCATCAAATTCTCAAAGTCTGCAAGAGTGAGTTAATTGATGCAAGAAAAGATGATGTTGTTGCGTGAAGAATTTATTCATAAAGACATAAGCAGAGACTTTACTATCAATCAGAGCGAGAACGAAAACTCTAGATTGAGCTTGACGTAAAATACAGAATACTATCATGTGACTATCTTTGAATGTCAAATTGAATTCAAAGAGTTTCAAGATAGATTTAGCAGAAAACTTTCTATATGATTGAAGTGAAGATGAAAAGATTGAGACTAGTAGACAAAATAATATGTATACAGATCTTTGAGCGTGACTTAGCTCAAAGACTAAACTTTTCTTATGAACAGCGAGACTTCTTCATTTATACTGATGACATCACTGTCATAAACATTCATGATATGCAGAGTGAAGAGCTTCTTATTTAAGCATTCTTTAGCAATTTTGTCAGAATGTTGCAACTTGCAGTAGTAGCACAGCTTTCACTTGTTGCAGATTTTCTTGATCTCAGAAATAATCAGAGTTTTATCTTAAACAATGATAATGACGAAGCTTAAATTCATTGACTCATCAAGAAATGAGAAAGAAAGAGACGAAGATACTGTTAAAACAACAGTCACAAAAATGATGATTTTTGAACTCAAAGAATTACTAATCAACGTAAAAATGCTCTTGACTTTGATGAATGAAATGATGATGAAGATGAAGCAAGATTGATGATGTTTAAGCTGCTGAAGCTTTTCATCAATGTTGTTAAAGATCAACATAGAGCGAGTTATATGAATGTCATTTAACTAATAGATAAATGCTAAGAAAGAAAAGTATCTACAGAAAAGAACTCAATTCTTTATATGTATGTTTCTCAGCTCTGTGCTAGACTTGAAAGAATTGACGTCTTACACATATGATGCAGAGTTTCAAGAACATCACTACTAGCTCGAATGCTCACTAGACTCGATTAGAATGAAACTCAGATCAAAGCTAGAAAGAATAGATGAGAACTAGAATCATAACATTATTCTTCTCTCTTGAATATTCATGTTCGCATGAATGTTGTTTCTTAGTGCGCTTTTCTTGAATATTTGATATGAAAGTCATTGATCATCTCTTGAGCGTTCATAAATTCGTCATCGTCAGCGTTATATCAGTTAAGATCGTTGTCATAGTTCTTTCATTTGACTCGATATTGAAGTCGTCTTCGATATCGTTGAAAGTTTAATATATCGTTGATTTCTCATTCATCTTCATCATTTATCACTATTGACTTTGAGAGTTCATTCTTCTAATCAGACAGAGAATCATTGACGATGAGACGAAGAAGTTCTGAATGAAATACATCATGTATATGCATAGTCTCGAGTAGTTTCAATTTATAAAATGAGTCAACGAGATCAATGATCTGAAAAGAGTCGAGCATCTTGTCATTCAATTTTTTGAAGAGTCTCGCTGTAATGATGTTTCGTTCATTCAGAAACATCTTTGATTCAATCTCATAACTGATCTTCTTTCTATGCTTATTAGCTTGATTCATCATTTGTTTTCGTGTTTTGATCAGAGCTTCGCGAGCGAAGATCAATGTCTTGTTCATTTTTTCAGATTTATTCTTGATTCGATTGATCTGCAAGCGTTCGCGAGTGCTTTCATACTCGATGATGTCAGAGTCAAAGCTCATACGAGAATGAAAGTTCTTGTTCATGAAGAAGAGAATCAAGAAGATGACTGAGAACAAGACGTTATTGTTGACAAACTCGATCATGAGTAGTCACTTAGATCAGTCGTTCTGCATATACGAACAGAAGAATCAAAGATATCACTCGATGTTCTGATTGACTCGTTCGCTTTGATTGTTGATTTGAGAATGATAGACGATGAACAATTGAAGAAAAATGCTCAATCATTTGCAAAGAAACTTTTATAGTATAGAGATGAATTGCGAATCTCGATCAGATACTATGAAGCTTGATAGATCATAAGTTCAATATACTCATTGAATCAGCATTTCAGCTGTCTTTTCGACAGTGATATCTTCATCATCAGTGATGCAAGAAATATAATGTCTTTTCTTTAACAATCTGCAGATGATCGTCAGAATAGCGTTGTACTCGCTTGAATCAGATAGATCGATAATGAAGTTCATTGCAATGTCTTGTCATCGCTGTTCAAATATCAATAAAGATTGAAGCAAGTCGTTTGATTTATTTCTAGATGTCTTTGAACGTTGACAGATATAGCAGTTTTGAATATATCGATCTATCGTTTTTCGCATGAATGATCAATAGTAGTTTCGCTTTATGACTTTCACAGTTCTAAGAATATCAGAATGATCAACTGATGATTGATCATGCATCTCACGAATCAGATTCATTTGTAGAAGCTCGTTGAATGAGACTCATAGCTGACTATCATGATACAAGATTTCATTCTGAGTTCGACAATTCTTCAATTTAATATCTTCATATTGTGTCTCATCTCTTGCTATTGCTTCGCGAAGTAGCGTACAATTCTCGTCGATCTTATTAGTCTCAAGAATCTGTTTATAGATTGATTCACTGATGTTCTTCTTTAAATCAGCAATTTTCATTCAATTTGAAGTCAGAATAGTGATTCATTGATAGCGAACGCGCTCATCTTCTGAATCTTTGAGCACGATGTCAACTTGAGTTAATGCATTGATCTTGATGTTCTGTTTGCTCGATCAATACATTATTCTGAAGTTGAAGTCAGCAAGCTTCTGAACTCAGCGCATCTGACGTCTGCTCAGCTCTTTATCTTTCATCAACGAGATGAGCGCTTGATGATCGATGAACATCTTGATAGAAATGTCAGTTAGCTTCAGTTCAAATCATCAGTGTTCAAATGCTTCAATGATGATCAGAAGTTCTTTATCATATATTTCGTAGTTGCATTCAGCAGAAGACATGTTCTTGTTATAAAAGACAATTGAATGTAGTACTTCTTCGTCATCATATTGAGAGAGAACTTCATCGTTGACGTAGTTGAATGAGTCAATTTCAAGAATAGTCTTACGAGTTTGATCAAAGTGATGTAGTATAGAAGTCTCGATCATACATCTCTTCATATGATTGAAAACAATCTGACAGACTTCATTTCATTCAAATATGATCTTCTTTTGAGTGAGTTGAATCATTAAATGAACAATCTTCAAAAAGTTCTTGATGAAGCGTCGATAGAAATTGCAGAAGTCAATGAAGAACTGCATTTGAGTGAGATTATTGAATGTAGATTAATCAATGACTGCTTGCATCTTTCGTGAATTCATCTTCAATTCTTCGATTGATATCAAGAGTTCTAGAAAGATAGTTTTCTGAACATGAAACTCGCACTTGTTGATGTCTATCTGTAGATCAGCTTCTCGTAGTCTATTCAAGATCAATCATACATGTCGCTTGTGTTTCTTCAAAATCTTGCTGTAGATGATAATGTTATCTAGATAGATCTGACAAAACTGATGTAGATACTTGAACAACACGTTGTTCATATAGTGTTGATAGAACGCAGATTCGTTGATTAATTCAAAGAGCATTACATGATATTTGTATAAGTCGAAGAAGATAATAAAGATAGTCAAATCTTCGCTATCTGAATGCATGCGTAATGTCACGAACTGAGAGCTGAATGAAACCAGAATGAAATTCTAATAACTAGATTTCAAATACAAGATGTTGCACGAAGAAGAAAGAAAAGAAAGAGATCATTCAGATGTTCTTATACTTCATGAACGCTGAGTATCATTCGTATCAAGAAGCTCTCATAACATCACTGATAATCTCACGCCTATCATCATCTATAATATTGTTCAACATCATCTAAGTGATCTAACATCTCTTTTCCCAACATCTTTCGAGTAACACATGCTAAAATCGTGACACGTAGTTTGTTGAACGCGACAATGATGTTCAATCGAGTCAGATACTTGCTTTCTTGTATATGAGCAAAAGTCTCGTCTATCAATGACAAAGAATAGTGATCTCGTTTGATCAAAGCATTGAGCTTTCTGTAATTGATGCAGAAACGCAGACTATCATCTTTCTTTTTTATGAACAAGATGAGCGAGACGTATAATGCAAAGCTGAAGAAAATGAACTCTTTGTTTAGATGATCGATCAAATACTTCTTTATCTTCTGAAGCTTGTGATTGAACATCTGATATAGTTTGCTTCGAGAAAGTGTTTCTTCATCGATCAACTCAATTTTGTGATCATAGAAACGATGCAATGATAGTTGATCAATCATTGCTCGATCGAAGATGTCTAGATAGTCGTGATATTCAGAGAAGAGCTTGATCTTGACTTGCTT
>JAABUV010005275.1_pt1 | contig 14837 bp, 15 predicted proteins | sample 5559971 | NCBI WGS metagenome assembly JAABUV01 (sample SAMN10711881, study PRJNA513362) | rock metagenome | isolation source: Antarctica rocks | place: Antarctica: Victoria Land, Knobhead nord | collected 2015-12-19
TTGGCGTCCTGCCGCTCAACGGGCGGTACAAGAGATCCAGCTCAGCCTCAACCGAATTGAAGCCGAGGCTCTAACGGCCACAAAGGCCAGCTAGGCCCAACTCTTAGTCCCTTACGCGGGGGGCAGCATCTCCGCCGCAGGCTCGCCGTGCAGGATAGAGGACATTCTCTATACATCAAGCGATTGTTCACGCATGATAATCATTGATGGCCGCGTCAGCGGCCACGCCTGAGGATGAGAAGGGTTTCTCTTGACCGGGAACGCGGCTGCAGTAGAGACTGCAGGTGCGAACAGGTAAAGGGTCGCGGACTTATTGGTGGTTCGACCCCGAATGATAATCTGACCCGCCGGCGGCTCACGCACACCTGACTGGTGCCTCTTCTGAGCCCGTAGAACAATATGCCCAACTCGCTGCCGGCTGCTTGTCCGCATTGGAGGAACAGGTGATCGAAGCTGTGATTTGAGCGAGGGTATTTCCGAGCGGTCACGGTAGTGGTCTGTCCGGGGTGCGTGAGGGCTGAAACTCGACCTTGAGCAGTGTTCGGGCAGCTTCGATCCGCTGCACGATTTGATGGTTCGCTGAGCTAGGTCTCTCGGCGGTATAAGCTAGACTAAGCTGGTCCGGAGGTCAAAGATGCTGGAAATAGGTGCTTTTGAAGCAAAGAACACCCTCGGTTCACTGCTGGATCGAGTGCAGGGCGGTGAAGAGATCCTGATTACCCGGCACGGTAAACCTGTCGCTCGGCTGATCCCTAACACGGGAGTAATCGACCGCAGTCAGGCAAACGCCGCGGCCAAGCGTATCCGGGCTCGTTCCGCCCTGGTAAAAGCGGCTTTCGACTGGACGGAGCTGCAACAGGATCGAGATGCAGGTCGTCCATGAGCCTGGTTCTAGATACATCAGCGACATTGGCTTGGGTGTATTTGGATGAAGCGAGTCTGCCCATTCGTGAGGTCTTCGATCGGGTGAACGAGAGCGGCGCGTGGGTGCCCTCGTTATGGCGGCTGGAGATTGCCAACGTCCTCGAAATGGGGGTTCAACGCAGTCGGCATGATGCCGGGTTTCGAGACGCGACTCTAGCCGATCTTGCGCTCTTGCCGATCCACCTTGATCCAGACACAAATGAGCACGCCTGGGGAGCAACCGTGCGTCTCGCCGTGCAGCACAGGTTGACGGTGTACGACGCTGCATACCTGGAACTAGCATTGAGGCGCGGGCTGCCTTTGGCAACCCTGGACCAGGAGCTGCGTGCAGCAGCAGAATCAGAAAAGGTGAAGGTACTCGGAGAGTAGCGGTACAACCCGGTGTCCCGCGCGCGCTGCGCGCTCTATAGCGACGGGGAGCAAGCTAACTCATCAGTCGACAAAGTATCCAATCTCGGTGAGATGACGATCGCTGAGTTCGACGCCGAGTAACCGGGCACTCGAGCGGAGGCGCAGATCTCCCCGGAAACGCTCCAGCACGGAAGAGGCTAACTCCGTCTTCTGATGAAGCATGCGCAACAGGGACTCGCTGTCAATGGGGTACTCGAAATCGCCGGGCAGCCCACAGGCCGGCCGGATTGTTACTGAGAGCGGAAACGTCGATCTACCTGGATTCCGTGGAAGTGACACCTGAGCGATGAGATTGACGCGCATATGGAGGGATGGTGTCATGAGCCTCGAGAGAGGCTCAATGCACCCTATGGGGGAGCTTGCACAGGCGAACGGCCGTTTCTAAACGTACCTCCGGAGTGGCAAAGCAAGTTCATCCATTTCTTCTCAAGCACATATGGGTTTGATGTAAGAAGCACCCAACCACAGCGGCGCTAAACCGCTTTTGCATAGGGCCATACGGCCGCCGTTAGTTGCCCGTACCGACGAGATGGGCTCGTCTCATACAGTGTCAGGAGACGCTCCGACATCCGGTAGTAAGCACACGCAGTCTCCCGGACATAGACCGCAGCCCGCTTCCTACCATACCCACAGGTCCGTCCAATTCTGAGTCTCATGGCAGTTCGGCGCATGGCCATCGCTTCCGATTGCATTCGTTCTGCCACGAGCGTACTCCCCCCCAGGTTCCAGGTCTTAGCTTGGGAGGCAAGCGCAACCAGCAACTCCGCATTTGCTTGCATCTGCTTCAGACCATCCCACCCCCCGATCATCGTCCAGAGCTCGTCTGGATCAATCCCGGGCTGCCATTCACCCGCATCGGAACACTCCAGAGCGGCGAGGGTGATGCCCTCTGTCCTTACGGGCTTCAGCTCCCTAACGAGCTCTTCCCACGTCTTTGTCGCAAGTCGAAGTTTCTTGATCTCCGCCCGGCAGAGAGCGAGGAGAAGGAGGGAGACGGCAGCAGCGAGAATGTATACCGAGATCATAGGAGGGATCCTCCATCGCCGGACTTCGCCGACCGGCTCAATTATGCTCATCATAGCGCCGCGGAGTCGACGATTTTAGGGCCACTCCCCCAAAAGTGCCAGGCGGCTGAGAGCTATCCGAGCGGACTTTTCATATCTCGCCGAGAGATCACGACCCGCCCAACAGCCAGAACACCATCCGACGATCCAGAGAAGAAGTGCCCACCCTTTTGCGTGGTTTGAAATGGGTCTAAAGCCGCTCATGCCACGCAAGAAGATACTCCTGCATTTCCGGTGATGGTGGAGCAGGTTCTACTTCTGGTCTCCAGAAAGAGACGATCCACAACAACAAGGTGCCCAAATACACATACATACGGGTTTGGTCGAAGAGAACAAGCTCCTTACGCCAACCCGTCGCCACGTGGGCAACATCCCCGGCCACAGCGATGGCTGCCCACGCCACCAGACCTTGCCCAAGTGCCATTACATGGCTTCGCCAAGGTATTCCCAAACGATTGGCTGCCACGGAGATGGAGAGGAACAGTTCGCATGTCAGTAAGGATGTAAATAACGTCGCTCGGACCTCCCAGAGATCGAGCCCGCTTAGTGCAGGCGGCGAGATCGTCAGGCACAGCCCGGCGGCGAGCAGAGTACCTACCGCCGACCAGAGCAGGAACGCCCTGCGTGCATCCTGGACCCAGGTTCCGACCGAACGCAAGACATTTCTTGCGATCTCGAAGACGAGCGCGACCTGAAAGCAGTAATCCCCTAGCGCCAAACTCCAATAGGCAACGAAATAGGTGTGTTGACTCCCGTGCCGAGAGATGAGGAATAAGGCCAGTGTAACCGCCCCCTGGTATGCAATGAGGGAAGTGAACACGGGGAACTTGCGCCAGCGAGAGCGTACCAGCAAGACGGCGAGAAGGGCGAGGTGGCCGACAAAGCCGGCCGCCCAGAGCGCAATTTCCAGATTGGTCAGACCCATTACTCATCTACCGTCACGAGGTTTACATGCCTCGGTAGATGGTAAGTCTATCGGCTAAATTCCGAGGTAAGCAAGAGCGATCTGCTGAAGGTATTCCAGAACCGTATGCTGGGGAGGACGCGGCTTCGGATTGGTGCCCATTGTTTGGGCGGAGAGTGTAGAAGCAACTGAAAAGGCCATAACAACGACAAGTGCGAACAAGCGAAACAGTTTTTGCATGGGAGGGTGGACCTGAGCGCAGTTGCGCATCACGAACCTAGTTCTCGGACAGCTTGGAATCCATTCCCCGTTTTGATCCGCCCGTCCCACAATAGAACGATACCCAATCCAGAACCATACCTACTCGAGGCGGGGAGTCGTTTTGCGTGTAGATGAAGAGTGATCGCGGACCGGGAGAGGAGCGCGCGAATTTAGGGACGATGTCCGGCTAAAGCCACGTAAGCTTGCTGCTGGAATCACACCTCTACCGTGAGGTAAAGCGTATGAAAATCAACCTCTGGCTCGGCGCGCTCGCTACCGTGGCGGCGCTGTCGGCAGGTGCCATGGCCCAGGCTCCGGCAGGTTCAACCGGTTACTGCAAAGATGGCACGTATTCGACAGCAGCGAAGAAGGCTGGAGCCTGTGGCGGTCACAAGGGCGTCCAGACCTGGTACGCGGAGTCGAACGCGACTCCAGCGCAAGCGTCGTCGGCCAAAACTCCCCGGCAGACCTCACCGTCACCGACGGCAGCACCTACAACGGCGCCAATACCCGCATCAGCACGGGCCCCCGCACAAAAGCCCTCTCCAGCGCAGGCGAGCGCACCCCAGAGCTCTTCGCCGGCAGCGTCGCGGGCGCAGGCTCCTGGTGGAGGTCCGGGAATGGTCTGGGTGAACACAACCAGCAAGGTCTACCACTGCTCCGGAACAAAATCTTACGGCACCACGAAGAACGGGAAGTACCTCTCCGAGGCGGACGCAAAGGCTGAAGGCGATCGGCCGGACCACGGCAAGCCCTGTCCACAGTCATAGGAGTGACGCCCTTGCTGGGCAGGCCATCGTCGACCTGTTAGTCTGGTTGGGTAATCCATACGCGGCCCTCTTCGGAGGGCCATTCTTTTTTTGTCCGGTACGCTGGGCTCCAAGGAGAGAGACGCCTTGCCACTATCCGAAACCGACAACAGCGGAACCGTTATTGCGAAACCTGTAAAAGGATGGACGGTAAGTGACGCAGCAGGAGTCGCCGTCGCTGCAATTCAGTATGCAGAGACCCCAGAGGAATTCGAAAGGGAAGACAGCAAGTCAATCCATCTTGTCCTCACAGCTCCACAGTGCCTAGATCTTGCCGACGCACTGACCAGGGCGGCGCGTGACGTTCTGAGGGCTCATTCGCCCAGAACTCCCTTGCAGTAATGGTTGCAGCTGGCTCGACTTCTACCCTTCATTGGCCCATGTGAGCCAGAAGCGCAGAAGCGACTGTGGGGAGGGGCAGAAAGGTCTCGGAGAGGCAGGCCCACGCAGCCACAAGCACGAAGAAGTGTGTGTTGGCAGCGAGGCTGGCCAAGATGTTAGTCGTTCGCCTTCAAGTACCACAAAAGGATCAGAGGCTAAAGCATCAACCTCCTGCATACTGACCCTGTTCCATAGAGCGGGAATTGCTACTTCCTCGGTTCCGGCTTCCCTTATCCGCAATACCCAACCCTGCAGTCAAGGAAGGCTCCCAGACGATCGGGAGCCTTCGCTCCATCGCGGGACAATTGTGTTGGGTTTGATTTCTTCTGAGGGCCGGAGTCCTGTCCGGCCCTCGTTCATGTCCCAGCGACAATCAGGATGTCTGACGGAAACAAGGTTTCCTACTTGCCGGGTAGCAACATTGGCTCAGTTTGCGGCTAGAGACTCGGCCTCGATACGATGAGGCTGTTCTGGATTTCCTGTACGGAACGCTGTGCTGCCGGCCGCCAGTCTTGATCCTGAATCTCCGTTGCGAACAGCACGACCTGGAATGCCGTCCGCAACCTTCCAGGCTACTGATGCAGCCATCGCAGCTTCTGTACGTCCCAACGTAGTTCAAACCATGTTTCGCGGTAGTCTTATGGCTAACTTAGCCAAGTAGGAGTATTCTCGACGTATGAGAACAGTGAACATCGGGGAACTCAAGAACCAACTGAGCGGCTATCTCCAGTACGTCAAGAACGGAGAGGAGATCGTGATCCGGGATCGAAGCGTTCCTGTGGCTCGGATTTTGCCCTTCCGACACGGCTCAGGAGGATGGGAACAGGAAGCGCAGCTGGTCGCTTCCGGAGCGCTGAAGATGCCGGAAGAGGAGATGGACTGGAATCAGTTCTTTCTTGCTCCTGCAGGCAATGTCCCGCGAGAGATTGCCGTTGAAGTGGCGATCGAGAGCCGGGGAGACTGGTGAACCCTGCCTTTTGGGACACAAGTGCCCTGGTGCCTTTATGTGTTCAGCAACAGCCAAGCCCCGCAGTCCGGCAGCTGCTTGAGCAGCATGAGATTGCGGTATGGTGGGCTACCCCGGTCGAAATGCGCAGCGCCTTCGAACGGCTTTTGAGGATGGGCCAGTTGACGGTCCCGCAGCACGCGGCGGCGGGAGCGCGGCTTGAAAAGCTTCGACGTGGATGGCGGGAGCTGCAACCCGGTGAAGCGCTCCGAGCCCAGGCGGAGACTTTTCTGATGAGCTACCCCCTGAAAGCTGCCGATGCTCTTCAACTCGCCGCTGCGTGGATCTGGTGTTCGGGTAATCCCCAGACTTACGTCTTCATCTCCGGAGACGCCCAGCTCTTTGAAGCCGCACGGCAGGTCGGCTTCCAGATCGAGGCTGCCTGACTAACCATCACCGCATCGTGTTTCCCTTCCAGGTATAGGTGTTTATGGTTGACCCAGACTCGTGAGGATCGGTAGGTGCCACTTATGTCCTGCCCATTGGAAGTCCCTTTGACGTCAGCAATCACGGTCACGACGGCGGTGTTGCCGAACATCTGGATCTTGCGATCGCGCTCGTCGATGGACGTGTACTTCATCCACTCCACTCTTGCGATTCGAGATCATCTTGTCCCTGGAGAGCATCTCACCGTCTGGCCCGATGCTGAATAGATTTGCCGCTCGCAGCGCGAGCTTGGAACGCTTTCTCGTGCCCACAAAACCACAGCCTCGGCGATAGGTGCGACGTTGAGCCTTTGCTCAGTCGGGATCGCATTCTTCAGGAGCCGTACACGGCGCAACTGCCTCTTGCGAAATCGTTGGCTGGCAGAGTTGGGATCACGCCGTCCGTCGACTCGGTCCTGACACATACCTGATACCTATGTGCTGCGCCAAGGCGACCGTCTTACACGCGGAGACCTCCTCACCGGAACGCTCTGCGGCCAAATCCAGGAGCAAGGTAGCTGTTCCCAGGGGGCAAGATCGTGACAAGCACTGTCAACCTTGCGCCACGTTGTCCCTTGGGATTCTGACGTCGGCGGAGTGCCACTTTGGGCCGGTTTCTCGTTGACTTCGAGTCCTTGACGGTGTAATGTGCTGCGTCACATCGTAGATGCGACTCTGTCGGTCCGGAAGTCGTCAGTCGCGTCGCCCTCACCTTGTGCGTTTGCGGAGTGTTGGGTTTACGGTATTGGGCCCAAGATAGCCACAGATCGTGGAGCGCCCTCACCTGATGCGACGGGCGCTGAAGAGAGGTACACCGTGGACATCCGAGCATATCTAACTGCCATACGCTCTGCTTTCGGACCGGGCCGGAGAGCGATCAGACCATGCAGATCTATCTGCATGGTGGCACTCACGCTCATGACGGTCCGGGCCAACGCCGATACTCTGGCGTATGCGCTCGCGCTGAACCCCCAGACCGGTACTCAGCAGTCTGGCGTTCTGAATCTGGCGACCGGGATCTTTAGCTCCGCCGTTGCGACGTCTCCCATCATCCAATATCTAGCGCCTGGGCCAAATGGGTCATATCTAACGATGTCTTTCGACGGTAATTTGAATTCCATCAACCCACTAACCGGCGCGACTACAGTGATCGGGCCTACAGGGTTCGGCGATTGCAGTTCGCCATCAAGCCCTTGTGGCAGCAACTCTCAGTTGTCGTTTGGGAGCGCTGGCGGGAAGCTCTACGGAACCGACTTTGCCAATAATCTGTATGCAATTGACCCGACGACCGGCAAGGCAACACTCATCGGAGCTACTGGTGTTCCAGGGGTTCCGTTCGTCCCAGCATCTACCAACCCGGACGGTTCGTTCAACTTCTACGACGAGAACTTATTCGGTGCAGACGGTCACTTGTTCTTGAACTTCGATGCCGGGATCTTCGATCCTGCTACATCGGTGAACACGACCGTGATTGCGGCCGCGCTGTACGAACTCGACCCCAATACGGGGCAGGCGACAAAGGTAGGATCCACAGCTTTTGGCTTGGTTACGGTATCCAATCTGTACGGTACCATTTACGGCTTCGATGGCGTGACAAACCAGATCGTGACACTCGACGTGACGAACGGGGTCACAAGCATCCTCGGCAATCTCGATCCTTCGATTGGGCTCATCGAGGGCGCAGCGCCGGTGGGGATAGCTCCAACACCTGAGCCAGCTTCTATCGCTCTGGTACTCACGGGAGTTACCGGCCTGCTCGTCTGGAGACGAAAGAAGATTGTGTGACTCCGGTCGTGCTTTTGAGGATGGGTCAGTTGACGGTCCCGGAACACGCGGCACCCTGGAGTGCGCTCGAGAAGCTCGGTTCGGTCTTCGTTTGCATTACGTGCAGGAGCCTCTGAGCTAGTCTAACTTTGCTAGCCTCCACACTTGAATGGTCATCCTAGCCGTACTCGGAATCGGCATGTGAGCCACGCATCTAACCGCAGCGCTCTTATGCAGGGCGAAGTGCAACAACGCGCTGCTTCGCAGCGGAAGAAGGTGATGACACGTCATCCCCAAAGGGTTTACCGTTGTATACGGAATGTTCCCAAGTGGGAACGTGTTCAGGTTCAACTACTTATCTAGTTTTCGGTTCCACCTGGAACCAAATGTAAACACGTGTAAACACTTCCGTTTACATTCGTAAACGCGGTGGAGAACGAAGAACCAGCAACTTAGCGGCAGCTGTTTACGCGTGTAAACAGCTGCTCGGCTTGACTCAGAGGAGGGTCTGGCCTATTTTCGAGATCTGAAACGGGCCCCTGATGAGCATCTCCCGCATACCTCCACCCCTCTCTCCGTCGACCTCTGAACCCGAACCGCAGCCCAATAGCCGCGCCAAAACCATAGCCACCCGCCTCCCACTCGAGGAGATGAAGGCGGTCGAAGCGGCAGCAAAAGCTGCCGGCAAGACCTGCTCGGAGTGGCTTCGTGAGGCGGCGATCGCGCACCTGAACCGGCCCGTCCGGACCCGGAAAGCGGCGCCCGACCCGACCCTTCTGGCTGAGCTTTTGGGGTTCGCACCCTGTTGATCAACCTGCTTTCGGCTGCCGCCCCGGAGCTTTCCAAAGACGCCGTGCAGCGAATTGTGACCCTGGCGGACGCGACCAAGCAGGGTAAAGCCGAGGAGATTCTGCGTTGTCTGCACGATCAGAACGAGGCCAAATAGTGCCCCGCCCTCTGCAGTTTCGGAGGAGCTTTCCGTGGCTCATTGCGATGCTCGCCCTGCTGCTTCCGGCAGCGGTTGCGGTCCCGTATGCGGTCTGGTTTTCGTTCCTCCTGACCCCCTTGCAGAAGCAATATCTGGGCACGTACATGTCCTCTTCCATGCTCAGCGGAATGGCCGAGGATGTCACGCTGCGGTCCATTCTCCTGACCGGTCCGAAGCGTAAGCCGGCCCTGGCCCACGATGCCGACGTGGTCGAACTTTCCCCAGCTCCGGATCCAACTCTACCCCTGGCGCTGTCTCCGGAAGCGCGGTCGGCGGGATGGACCGCTCTTGCGTGGGGAGATCGACATCTCTACCGCTCGGAAGACCTCGTCCCTTTTCTCCAGGCGCAGTATTTTGACGGGGAAAGTCTCGCACAATTGCTGCTCACACCGGCGCTTGGAATGGTCCTTTTCCTGGTTCTGGTAGGGGGAGGATGGAGCTGGTTTGGATGGAGATCGAAGCACGAAGACCGGCACGGCCGACGCACCAAAGGCCCCGAACTGATGTCGGCTTTCGAATGGAACAGGCTTTCCAGAAGCGGCGGACTCAGGCTACGGCTGGAGCCGAATCTAGGTTCACTCTCGCCGACTTTCCGCATTCCAAAGAAGCTCGAATCGAGTCACATCCTGCTCATGGGTGACACCGGAAGTGGCAAATCGAACGCGATCCGGCAGATCCTCCGGCAGCTCGAAGAGCGGGGTGAATCGGGCATCGTCTACGACCCGGCAGGGGAGTTCGTGCAGGAGTTCTACCGTCCGGAGCGAGGCGATCTAATCCTCAATCCGCTCGATGAGCGGTGCCCGTACTGGGATCTCTCAGCAGAGCTCTCGTATCCCGGAACGGCGGAGGCTATCGCAGCCGCGATGCTTCCGGAGAAGGAATTTGAAAAAGCATTCTTTACCGACGCACCGCGACGGGTTCTGGCTCGTCTGCTGAGCTCCCGGCCCTCGATTCAGCAGCTGCTCGCCTGGATGTCCGACCCCTCTGAGATAGAGAAAAGAGTGGAGGGTACACCCCACGCCGCGTACCTCGACAGGGCCGCCGGACCGCAGCGTGCGGGAGTTCTAGCGAGCCTCAATATGATCGCCGATAGCCTGGCGCTGCTTCCCGAAGAGGACGAAAAGCGGGAACGTTTTGCGACGGAACAGTGGGGGTTCTTCCGGACGCGATGGGTATTTCTAACTTCGAAACCTTCCGTGCGGGAGCGCATACTGCCGCTCCATTCGGTGTGGCTGGATCTGCTGATCCTGCGCATGATGGAGCCCTGCGCGAACCCCGCGAAGCCGGTCTGGTTCGTCCTGGACGAGCTTGCCAGCCTCAACAAACTGCCGCAGCTCCACACCGCCGTGACTGAGAATCGCAAGTACGGCAACCCGGTTGTGCTCGGCTTCCAGGGCCGCAGCCAGCTCGAGAAGCGGTACGGCCAGGATGCCGAGGCCATGCTCTCGCAGCCTGCGACCAAGATCTTCTTCAAGACCTCCGAGCCGCGAGCGGCGAAATGGATCTCAGAGACCCTGGGCGAGATCGAAGTCGAGCGGCTGAAGGAGTCCCGGACGCCCGGTCTGCTCCGCTCGAAGAAGCACTTTGCGATGGAGATTGCCACCAAACCTCTGGTCATGGCGTCCGAGATCGCCGGCCTCGAGCCCCTGCATGGCTACATCAAGCAGGAGAATCGGGTGATGCCGGTGAAGTTTCAGCTGGTGCCGAAGAAGGCCCGGCAGGCGGAGTTTGTTGAGCGGAAGATGGTGATTCCGGAGCCCAGGCCGGTGCCTCCGCGAAACGCCACGGAGTCTCTAAAGCCCGCTCTTTCACCCGAGACTCAGAAGTCGCCGTTCGGCCAGAAGCAGGGAACTAACGGACAGAGGCTGCGCGAATGGGATGAGTCACAGTGGATAGATTGAGCCCCCTTTCCGCAGGAACGGCTCTACGAATACATCTCCATGAAGATCGTCTTAGATGAAAGGAATCGGATGCCATTTCGGCAAGCAGATGTTTCGCTCGCAATCCATGACCACGCTCTCCGCTCAGCGATCGACAGCATGGGCATCGGGGTTTCGCTTCTCAGTTTGCGGTGTCAATTTGTGGCCTTCAATCAGGCTTACGGCCATCTGGTGGCTAGACCTCCTGCTGATGCCTCCCTCTATCACCTCGTAGACGTCACTCATCAGGAGGACCGGCATGCCGTTCAGGAAGCGCTTGACCATCTTCGATCCGGTGCTCATCGAGAAGTCCGTCTGACTCGCCGCACGCTCCAACCGTCTGGCGGCTTCCGCTGGGTAAGCGAGCATTATTCTTTGCAACAGGCCATAGCTGGAGGCGAGGCTCAGATCGTCGCACTAACCATCAACGTTCACGACGAGCATATGGCCCAGCAGGCGCTCAAAGAGAACGGAGACCCACTTGGTTTTGCGCGGGCCATTGCAGGTTCTCTACAGCCTGCCTGCGATCTATCCGAAGCACTGGAAAACCTCGTCATCTTGTTAGCAAATCCAACTGAGCAAACGCCACAAAACCAGTTGATTGAATACCTTACTATCACCAGTGAACAGCTTACAAAGGCGATTCGTGACACATTTTTCCTTGCACGCAAGAGGTATCTGGGCTGCTGAAAGGTGGAGTTTCCACGAGGAGTAAAGCGTAAGTTGAAGAAGATCCCTCCATGCTGACGATCTCTAAATCTCTCTCTGGCGGCCAGGCCCGGACGTACCACGCCCGCGAGTTCGCGTCCGAGAAGGCAAACTACTGGAGCCGGGACCAGCAGGGGCATAGCGAATGGCAGGGCAGGCTGGCGCAGCAGTGGGGCCTCGAGGGACCGGTCGGCTCCGAGCACTTCGCCCGCTTGACCGAAGGCCAGCATCCCGGGACCCAGGCGCAGATGGTCCGGCATCAACCGGCGAAGACCTACGAGAACGAGTACGGCAAAGAGATCACGTCGGTCGAGCACCGGGCGGGATGGGATGCGACCTTCTCCGCGCCGAAGTCGGTCTCGTTGACAGCTCTGGTCGGGGGAGACGAGCGGGTGCGGGAGGCGCATCGGGAGAGTGTCCGAGTAGCCCTGGGCGAGCTCGAGCGCTACACGCAGGCGCGGATCGGCAACATCCAGGCCCCTGAAGTGACCGGCAAGTTCGCCGCCGCGACCTTCGAGCACGACACCGCACGTCCTGTGAACGGCTATGCGGCGCCGCAGCTCCACACTCATGCCGTCATCTTCAATGTGACCGAACGCGATAACGGAGAGACGCGAGCGCTGCAGGAGCGCGGCCTCTTCCAGTCGCAAGCGTTCGCGACCGGCGTCTACCGGACGGAGCTTGCCTCGCGGCTGCAGGAGCTCGGATACGAGATAGAGAGAGGCAAACACGGCCAGCCGGAGATCAAGGGCTATACCCGGGAGTACCTCGAGGCATCGAGCCCACGCCGGGAGCAGATCCAGTCTCACCTGCAAGAGATCGGCCGCGAGGGGGCAGGAGCGGCCCAAGTCGCGGCCCACCGGACCCGCGACTCGAAGGAGCTGCAGTCGCCGTCCGAGGTGCTGCACCGGCATCGCGAGCTGGCCGCCGAGCATGGTCACCAGGCGGATTGGGTGGTGACGCGGGCGCTCTCGAATCATCACCGGCAGGAGTTCGATCCACCCAAGGCGGCACAGCAGGCTGTGACCTACGCTCGCGATCACGTCTTCGAGCGATCAGCCGTGCAGGATGAGCGAGCGATCCTTCGGGCAGCGATGGACCGGAGCATGGGGCAAGCGAGTTCCAGTCAGGTGCGGGCAGAGTTCGAGAAACGAACAGCACAGGGTGAGTTCCGCACCGTTCAGCATGGACCGCATGCCTCGGCCCAGCAGTTCACCACCTCAGCCATGATCCGGATGGAGCGCGAGATTGTCGGCAGGATGCAGCAAGGGAACCGGCAGGATACGTTCTCGCTGGCTTCCGGAGAGATCCGTACTGAGATGAAGCAGGCCCATCTGGAGCTCAACCAGGCGCAGCGGGGAGCGATCGATCAGGTCCTCGAGAGCCGGGAGAAGATCGTCGGGCTGGATGGCGTAGCCGGGGCAGGGAAGACGACCACCCTTGCCGTGATCCGTGAAGGTGTCGAGCGGGAAGGATATAGGGTTGAGGGTTTCGCCCCGACCAGCCGGGCGGCGCAGCAGCTGAGTGGCGCGGGCATTGAGACTTCAACTTTGCAGGCCCATCTCGCCCGAGGCCAAAAGGCCGATACCGGAGACAAGCGGTTCTATGTGCTCGACGAGAGCTCGCTCGCTTCGACCAAGCAGATGCATGACTTTGTGGGGCGGCTCCATCCGAACGACCGGGTTCTCCTAGTGGGCGATACCCGGCAGCATGAGGCGGTCGAAGCAGGGCGGCCGTTCGCGCAGCTGCAGGAAGCTGGTATGAAGACGGTGAAGTTGGACGAGATCGTTCGCCAGAAAGATCTGGAGCTGAAGCAGGTGGTTGAGCAGCTCGCCCGAGGGCAGGTAGGCGAGGCCGTGCAAGGACTCGAGCGGCAGGGCAGGGTGCATGAGATAGCCAGCCCTGAAGCCCGCATCGCGGCGATCGCAAAGGAGTATGCGAAGGCGCCTGAGAACACGCTGGTCGTCTCGCCCGACAATCGCTCCCGCGCCGAGATCAATGGCCGCATTCACTCGGAGCTGCAGGAGCGAGGGATGGTCAGCAGGGAAGAGCTCCGCATCCAGGCGCTGGTGCCACGGCAGGATCTCACCGGAGCCGATCGCACCTGGGCTGAGCGGTACCAGTTCAACGATGTGCTGCTCTACTCGCGGACATCGAAGGAGACTGGCCTCAAGAAGGGCGAGTATGCCCGGGTAAAGAGCGTCGACGCTCCCAACAATCTCCTCACCGTAGTGCGGGCCAACGGCTCGGAGCAGACCTACGATCCACGCCGGCAGCAAGGCGTCTCGGTATACCGGACCGAGGAGAAGGCCTTCTCAGTTGGCGATCGCATCCAGTTCACCGCGCCGGCGAACGACCTGAAGGTGGCGAACCGGGAGCTAGGGACGGTGCAGAGCATCACGGATGATGGACGGATAGGCTTGAAGACAGATGGCGGCCGGAGCGTCAGCATCGATCCGCGCGAGTATCCGCATCTCGATCACGGCTACGCCGTGACCAGCCACTCCAGTCAGGGGCAAACTGCTGATCGTGTGCTCATCAATATAGATACAGCTCTCGGAGCCAAGGACCTGCTCAACAACCGCATGGCGTATGTCGCGGTCTCACGCGGGGCGCAGGATGCGCAGATCTTCACCAATGACCGCCAGCAGCTCCCGCAGGCGCTTGGCCGGGATATCTCGCACACGAGTGCGCATGTGCCGGAGGTGAAGCAGGAACAGGCTGCTAAAGTCCCGGAGCGGCAGGTCGCGGCCATGCAGGACACGGTCGCAGAATCTAAGCGGAGCGCAGAGTCTTCCGAGAAGATCTACACCTGGGCTGAGCATGAGCGGCACTGGACTCCGTTGAACGACGCGCTCACTCCGAGTGAAGCCAAGCAGTTCGCCTGGCGAGCGGAGAGCGGAACCATCCAGAGCTACCGGCATATTGAGACGGGCCGGCACCTCCACATCGAGGGGGGAACGGGTCAGTTCTTCGATCAGGACCGCGATGAGATTAGCGCGAAAGAAGCATTGGACCATGCCATGCCGGCAGGACAGGAGCACTCGCATTCGTTGGATGTGGAGCACGAGCACAGCATTGGGTATGGGCTCGGCTTGGGCCTTTGACTATGGAGTGGCGGCCTCCTCTGCCCGAAGCTACACCCTGGGCACTGTTGCATTAACTCGAAAACGGCTCCTCGGCACACCAAGCTGTAGGGCACAAAGCGCTGATCCTCCACAATAGCTTGGGCCCCAAAAGTTAATGCAACAGAGCCGAATCTTTGGCGCTCTC
>JAABUV010005276.1_pt1 | contig 14837 bp, 14 predicted proteins | sample 5559971 | NCBI WGS metagenome assembly JAABUV01 (sample SAMN10711881, study PRJNA513362) | rock metagenome | isolation source: Antarctica rocks | place: Antarctica: Victoria Land, Knobhead nord | collected 2015-12-19
TGTTCTCTCTGGCTGGCATGGCGCGCTTCTGCGGGCGAAGGTCGAGCAACGGGGCGATGCCCCATTGATGTTCGCTCGGACGCTGCCACTCCTCCTACGAGCGGTCACGGACGAATCGGAAAAGCTCCAACCCCATGGTGATGACCGACGTGGAGCGGCAAACCCACTCGGAGATATCGGCTCTTGAACTAGCCGGAAGGCTCATCCGCGGCGGCCCGTGACCGTGGAGCTGTGCGGATCGGCTATCTGGTGCTGTGACATCCTGATCGGCGGCCAGGACTGGTAGTGTCCTTCAAACGAACCATGACGGACAGCGGGCCATTCCGCCAGGTGTATGAAATCTATCTCAGGGGACACTGGTGGCGAATTCACCAGCTGGGCCAGCGCGGGGCAACGGAGGGCCGCCAAGGGGTCAAGAGCAGACGCAAAAGCAGACCCGCCAGCCTCCGCCGCCCATGAACAAACGGCCAACTCTGAATTCGCCACCAGTGTCTCAGGGTTTAGATTCCATATACCCTTGTGCTGGCGCTGATGCACGCTCTAGGACCAAGAGGATTGCCCGGCGCTCACCGTGCTGGGGTAAGGTCGCGCCCATGCAGGATCAACAGGCTTACTGGGACCGAGAAGCGGGCCGGAAGACGTTCACCCACCCGCTCAACCGGGGCTGGCTGGACACCTTTGTCCCACGGACCGCGCGTGTCCTGGACTACGGCTGCGGCTATGGCAGGTCTTTGGCCGAACTTGCCTCGCTCGGGTACTCGGACATGGTCGGAATGGATTACTCGCCCGCGATGGTCGAGCGGGGACGGCGCACCTTTCCAGGGCTGGACCTGCGGGTGGTCAGGGCCCTTCCCACCGCAGAAGCAGATGCGAGCTTTGACGCGGTGCTGCTGCTGGCCGTCCTCACCTGCATCCCGGGCGACCGGGACCAGGATGCGGTGATGGGTGAGGTGCGGCGGCTGCTGCGGCCGGGCGGGACGCTATATATCAGCGACATGCCGTTGCAGAAGGACGGCCGCAACCTTGCCCGCTACGCACCGGAAGCGCCACGCTTCGGCGCCTATGGCATATTCGAGACAGACGGGGCCATCGTGCGGCACCATGACGGGCGGAGGCTGGAAACGCTCCTGGCAGGCTTCGAGGTGGTTGCGACCGCGAACACCTCGATCAGCACCATGAACGGCCATGCGGCCACAGGAGTGCAGGTGTTGGCGCACACCGCCACACCTTGTGGCCGCGCTCACTTAGTCGTTGCCGTATCATTCTGACATTTGGGCGGATGCAGTTGGCGAATTCCAAATTGGCTGTCTGTCACGGGATACTGATCCCGGCAGACCCGTCCTTACCCAACTTGCAGGCCCCTTGCGCGGGCGTTTGGATGGCATTGTCAGGTTGGCAGCCCTGGCCGGGCTATGGCAGCCTTTCGGCCATGATGCATGCTCCCAACCCGTACCGCGGCTTCCGCTACCCGGCCGAGGTGATCCAGCACGCTGTGTAGCTGTATCACTGCTTCAGCCTGAGCCTGCGTGACGTCGAGACGATCCTGGCCGCCCGCGGCATCGTGGTCAGCTACGAGAGCATCCGCGAGTGGGGCCTGCGCTTTGGTCGGCAGTTCGCCAACGAGTTGAAGCGACGACGGCCCAAGCCTGGCGACAAATAGCACCTCGACGAGGTGTTCATCCGCATCGGCGGCAAGCAGCACTATCTCTGGCGTGCGGTCGACCAGGACGGCCACGTGCTGGACATCCTGGTGCAGAGCCGGCGCAACACCCAGGCCGCCGAGCGGTTCCTCTGCAAACTGCTGCGCGGCTTGCAATACGCTCCCAGGGTGATCGTGACCGACAAGCTCAAGAGCTATGCAGCGGCGAAGCGCAAGGTCCTGCCCCGCGTCGAGCATCGGCAGAGCAAGTACCTGAACAACCGGGCCGAGGTGTCGCACCAGCCGACACGACGGCGAGAACGGCAGATGCAGCGGTTCAAGTCAGCGCGCCATGCCCAGCGATTCCTGTCCACCCACGCCCGCATCCACAACCACTTCCAGCTCCGCCGCCACCGCCTGACCGCCGATGAACACCGGGCTGCACGGACCAATGCCTTCCGCATATGGCAAGAGGTGGCCGGAGTTGCGGCCGGCCCATGATGCTTGACGGCCTACGCCGCTTCCGCTCCGTCCCATTCGCCAACCTGACAACACCCGGGCCATGCACACCAGGGCACCCCGCCCGGCGCGGCTGCGCTGACGTCCCGGGCGCGGCGGGATGCCGCGCCCATGATGGCAGGTATCCTGGCTCGCGGGTCGGTGCCGGCCATCGCCTTCCCAGGTTGCCCCAGTGGCGTGATGACAGCCGGCTCGCCGCTGACAGTTGCGGGGACAGCCGCGGCCTTGCACCGCGTTCCCTTTCTCATCCCCTTGCGGGGAACCATCGCCGGGACGGTAGGGGTACACTGGCAGGCCGGTCAACACGGCGGCCCTGCTGCGCGTACGCGCAACGCTGCAAGCAGGTTAGCCGTATGAAGGAGCGTGTAGCATGGCTGTATGGAATCTAAACCCACGGACACTGGTGGCGAATTCAGGGTTGGCCGTTTGTTCACGGGCGCCAGAAACCGGAGGACCTACCTTTGCGGCCGTGTGGATGGTGGTTGTGGGCGGTAGCGCTGAATTCGCCACCAGATCAACCGCGCGCGGCGGGGCGCGCACCATCATGACGAGGAAATCAAGTGTCAGCGCTCTACCAGAGGTGACGTTCTGGCTCTATTTCCGCAGCAGTGTCCCCAGAGATAGAGTGCATACACCTTGCAGCACCGCAGGGTGTGCGTTTTGGCCGAAGCATCCAACATAGGCAACGAGCGGCCCGCTGTCCGCCAGGGTTTGTTTGACGGACACCCCCGGCCCTAGCCCCGATCAGAACGCTCCGGCGGTTAGCTTTCGGCCGCTACGGTATTGATCCTGACTATGAACTCCACGCCCGCCTGGGCGTGGATGGCCGTCGTGTCGAACACTGGCAGCTCGGTGTCGAGCTGCCCGACCAGCAGCGTCACCTCCGTGCAGCCCAGGATCACGCTATCCGCTCCCTCTGCACGCAAGCGCCCAATCACCTCCAGGTATGCAGCCTTCGACTCCGGCCGGATGATCCCGCGGCAGAGTTCCGCGTAAATGATCTCATGCACGAGGGTGCGCCCGGCCTCATCGGGCACGAGCGCCTCCACCCCGTGCCGTTCCGCAAGCCGCGCGCGGTAAAATGCACCCTCCATCGTGAAGCGGGTCCCCAGCAGGGCGGGGCGGCGGCGGCCTGCGCAGCGCCTGTCGCGTCCGCAATGTGGATCGCGGGCACCCCGGCCGTTGCCTCTATCTCGGCATGGAGGCGGTGCATGGTGTTGGAGCAGATCAGCAGCGCCTCGGCGCCCGCCTGCGCGAGCCGCCGCCCGGCTCCGCCCAGCTCCCGGCCCAGCGCGTCCCACTCGCCCGCCGCCTGCCCCTCCGCAACCGGCGCAAAGTCCAAAGACCACAGGAGCAGCGGGGCGGAGTGGAGTCCACCCAGCCGGGCCTTCACCCCCTCGTTTAGCAGGCGATAGTAGAGCAGGGTACTCTCCCAGCTCATGCCCCCCAGCATCCCCAACATGCGCATCGTGTTTCCACCTTCATCCATCGCCGCCTCCGTCGCTGCCCCGGGCATTTGCACGCTTCCGGGCCAGGCATCTTGAACAGGACGCATATGAACGCCCCTCCTTTCGCAATGGCCGGTTTAGGCGGCGGCCTCATTGCCGAACTCTGGCCCCGCGCGCCCTACGAAGTGCGCGACGGGGGTGGGCCGGGCGTGGTGGGTTTCGCCTTCGAGGCACAGGAGGGCGAGGACGCCATCGCCTCCGACCGCGTCCGGCCGTTCCGGCGCGGGGCCAACACCCTGGCGTGGATTCCGCCAGGTTGCCCGGCCTTCTCCACCTCGCGCACAGGTGGCGAGTACCTGGTGTTGCGCGGCCTCGCGGCAGATGCCATCGCCCATCCGGACGCAGCCTTGCGCGCGGTGAACGACGCCGCTGACCCTATCGCCCTGGCGACGGCGCGGGCGCTGCGCCGCTGGCTGCTCGCAGGCCCGGCGCACGCCCAGGCCGCGACGGCGATGGTTGACGTGCTGCGCGCGGCGCTGCTGGCGCGCTTCCAGGGCGGCCCGGGACGCGCAGCAGGATGGCTCACCCCCGCGCGAACGGCAGTGATCGACCGCCTGATCGCCGCGCGCATGGACGAACGGATCGAGACGGCGGATTTCGCCGCCGAGCTCGGCCTGTCAGTCGGCTTCCTCGTGCTCGCTTTCCGAGGCGCGCTGGGCACCACGCCGCACCACTACCTGATGGAGCGCCGCCTTGCGCGCGCCCGCGCCGAGCTGACCTCGACCGCGAAGCCGATCGCGGGCATCGCGCAAGAGTGCGGCTTCGCCGATCAGGCGCACCTGACGCGGCATATGCGCACGGCCCTGGGCATGACCCCGGCCGCTTACCGGCGACTAAGCCGAGCGTAATTGCCGGCACAGCCTGAAGCGGACTTCCTGCTCCGCTACTGCCCAAGGCTCAACTAACGGACAGCCTGCCAGTGCGATACGGTCTGCCGAAGCATCGTGTCCGTCAGGCTTCGTTTGACGGACACCGTCGGCCTAGCCGTCACCAGTCTACTACGGTACCAGATGGCCAATCTGCACAGCTTCGTGGTCACTGCGCCCCAAGGCAGCGGTTCCGGAGGGTGTACGCCAGCGTCAACCGCAGCCAACTCTACGCCGCCAGTGCAGCCCTTACCGCCCGACCGACAGCAACGAACATTGCATTCGCCTCATCAGACGAGGCCACGGTGTCAGTGATGTAAACAGACACGATTACCGGCGCCCGTCCCGGCGGCCACATCACGGCAACGTCGTTCGTCGTGCCATGGCCGCCGCTGCCCGTCTTGTCGCCCACCCGCCATGTCGCCGGAACGCCGGCGCGCAGCTTTGCATCACCCGTCTGACACCCGACCAGCCAGGTTACGAACTGGTCGCGGGACCGTTTGGACAAAGCATCTCCCGTGACAAGCGAGCGAAGGTTCGATGCCATGGCGTCCGGGGTTGTCGTGTCACGGGCATCACCGGGCGTAGCCTCATTCAGGCCCCCCTCGATGCGGTCGAGCCGCGTTATGGGATCACCCAGCGAACGGGCGAAGGCGGTCACGGCAGACGGGCCGCCAAGGCTTGCAAGAATGAGGTTCGCCGCCGTGTTGTCACTCAGCGTGACAGCGGCCGCGCAGAGTTCCCCCATCGTCATGCCGACGTCGCCCGCATGGTCCTTCGTGACCGGCGCGTAGCTCAGGAGGTCGGCAGCGCTGTAGCGGACGCGGCGTTCCAGGTCTTCTTGGCCCGCGTCAACACGCGCTAGAACGGCCGCGCAGGCCAGGGCCTTGAACGTGCTGCACATGGGGAAACGCTCGCCTACACGGTGACCTGCACGCTGACCCGTTCCGGTGTCAACCACTGCGACACCCAGGCGTCCGCCGCTTCGCGCATCCAGCCGAGCGAACTCTAGCTCCAATTCGCCGATTGCCCCGAGCGGCACCGCGTCAGCCTGCGTGGACAAAACCCCTGCGAGCAGGCCCATGCCAAGACCCGTCCCAAACCATCGCCGTGTCGCTCTCAAGATTGGCTCTCCTCTGTCCGTGGTCTCATACAGCCTGGATGGCTTAAGGAGAAAATGCCCGTTCAAAGGCGCAATGCTCGGCGTGGTTCAAATCAGGGCAACACCCAAAACAAGAGATCCCTCTACCATCAAAGCTCTATCGATTTTCGGTGTTACCTGGAATTGGCACTTTTTGAGCTACGCCTCAACGGGCTATGGCGTCAGATGACCACATTGCAGGATGCCAATCATCCGAAAGCCAGTTTAGCTTTCTGCTGCCCGTCGGCGCCGAAGTTCACCGGCGCCAGCCAGGCCTCGTAGCCGGCCTTGATGCGTGGCCAGTCGGTGTCGATCATCGCAAACCAGGCGGTATCCCGGTTCAGGTTCTTCTGCACCATGTGCTGGCGGAAGATGCCCTCGAAGGTGAAACCGAACCGTTCCGCCGCCCGCTTCGACGGGAGATTGTGGTTGTGGCACTTCCATTCGAACCGGCGGTAGCCGAGCGTGTCGAAGGCATAGGCGGCGAGAAGGTACAGCGCCTCGGTGCACACGCGGGTGCGGGCGATAGCGGACCCCCACAGGATGTGGCCGATCTCGATCACCCCGTTGACGGCGTCGATCCGCATCAGCGACTGACGACCCTCCGCGCGTCCGGTCGCCTGGTCGACCACGGCGAAGAACAGCGGATCTTCCGACCCGGCGGCCTGGTCGAGCCAGGGCTGGAAGACGGCCATGTCGGCGGGTGGCTCCTCGAACAGATAGCGGAAACGATCGTCGCCGCCGGGCGCCTGGGCCGAGGCGAACAGCGCGGCCCCATGGCGCTTCGGGTCGAGCGGTTCCAGCCGGGCGTAGCATCCCTCCAGCGTCGCGCGTTCGGGGCGGGGCACGCCGACCCAGTTCGTGAGGTCCATCTCGTCGTCCTTCATTCGGCTGGCTGGGCGGACCACAGCGCGGGCTGCAACTCCTCCGGCCGATTGGGAAAGGCGCAGGCGCAGGCCAGCGTCACCACGCTGGCACCTGCCAGCAGCAGGGTGGGTGCCGCCAGCGAGCCGGTGCGGCCGTACAGGAAGCCGACCGCCGGGGCGGCAGCGGCCGCACCCAGGAAGCCTACGAAGAAGCGCACCGAGTACATCCGCGTCCGCACCGCCGGCGAGACGTAGCGGGCCGTCATCGTCTCGTTCAGCGTCACTTGGCCGAACACCGCAGCGGCGGTGAGGCCTGCCACCGGGACCACCCACCAGCCGCGCACGACGGTCAGCGCCAGCAAAGCGGGAACCAGCAGCAGGCTGAGCGGCAGGAAAAGGCGCTTCAGCGTGGAACGGTCGATCAGCCGGCCGATGGTGAACTGCGTGAGCGCACCGCACAGCGTGGCGGCAAAGGCCACGGCACCGATCAGCGGCAGCGCCTGGCCGTCCAGGCGCTCCTGCATCAGCTTGGGGATCAGCATGGTGAAGGCGTTGAACACCAAGCCGGACACCGCCGCCAGCAGCAGCAGCACGACCACGGCCCTGCGCACCACCGCGCGGGGGATCGGGGCGAACGGCCGGGCGTTGCCAGACTCTGCCGGTCCGACGGCGGGCAGACGCAGCCAGGCCACGCCCAGCGTCATGAACACCAGTCCCGGCGCGGCGAACGCCACCGGCCAGCCGAACCGGCTCGCCAGCGCCGCCGTCACAACAGGGGCCAGCGCCACGCCGACATTGCCGCACACGCCGTTGGTGCCCAGCGCGCGACCTGGCCGCTCACCGGCCGCCTCGACCAGTATGGCCGTCCCAACTGGGTGGTAGATCGCAGCGAACGCTCCGGCGGCAGCCAGCGCCACTTCCAGCGCCAAAGGCGTGCGCGCCAGGCTAGCGGCCAGCAGCGCTGCGCCGGTGCCGAAGAAATACGCCGCAATCATCGCCCGCCGGCCGAAGCGCGCCGCCAGCCAGCCCTGCGGCAGCGACAGCAGGCCGTAGAGCACAAACATGGCTGTCGCCAGCTTCAGGATCGGCCCGTACTCCACGCCGAACGCACCATCCCGCACCGCCATCGCCAGCACCGCCGTTGGCAGGATCAGCAGGCAGTAATGGCACAGCAGATGGGCGGTGTTGATGAAAGCGACGAGCCGCATGGTGGCATTTCCTTGGACCGGCATCCGTTCTAGCGTGTCCGGCATGACGGCATCCGGCCATATCCTGTCGCCGACCGGACAGAATGCTATCCACTTGGTAGAGACGGCACCGCGCCCGTTGGTGGGCTTCGCGGCCGACTACCCCGCCGGGATGCTAACCCGGTGCCACAGCCATCCCCGTGCGCAGCTACTCTACGCAGTGACTGGGGTGATGCGGATCGACACGCCGACCACCGCCTACACCGTGCCGCCTTCCTTGGCACTGGTGCTGCCCGCTCACATGCTGCACACCGTCCGCATGGACGGACCGGTCGCCATGCGCGCCCTGTTCCTCCGCGAGGACGCCGCCACGCGCGCCAGCCGCACCGGGGTGATCGCCGTGTCGGCGCTGCTGCGCGAGGTAGTCCTGGCCGCCTGCGCCGAACCGGTGGAGTGGACCCTGGACGGCCGCGGCCACCATCTGACCGAGCTCGCGCTGGACGAGATCGCCCGCGCCACTCCTCTGCCGCTGGGCCTGCCGATGGCGCGCGACCCCCGTCTGTGCCGCGTGATTGCCGCCCTGACAGACCGACCGAACGATCCCACCGGCCTGGACGGACTGGCGTCACTGGCCGGCGCCTCGCCTCGCACCCTGGCTCGCCTGTTCCGGGCCGAAACCGGGTTGAGCTTTCGGCAGTGGCGTCAGCAGGCCCGCATGACCGAGGCGCTTCGGGCGCTGACCACCGGCGCCACCCCAGCCCAGGCTGCCACCGTCGCGGGCTACGCCAGCCAGCCGGCTTTCGGTGCGGCGTTTCGGACGCTGTTCGGTCGGACGCCTGCAGACACCCGGCGGCGGCTTGAGGGTACGCCACAGAACGTGGCGTGATCGGTGGGACTGCAGCTTAGCGCCAACGGGTTTGAAGGCATTCGGGAGCGTGCAGCACCGTTTTCCACCTCGGCGTCCCGAACTGCATCACTTCATCAAACATACGTTTATCGAAACGAAATGTCCGCGTGCCTCAAGCCTTAGTGCTCACCCAGAACAGCAGCGTGCGTCCGCTTGGGTGATCTAGCGCCGCCCTCTCGCCTGCTGCAATGCCGCCATTCGCCTCGATGACCCGACGTGAGGCGGCGTTGCCCGTGTCGCCCGTAACCAGCACGCGCGGCAGCCCCAGTTCGTGTGCGACCGGCAGCAACAGCGCAAGCGCCCGCGTCGCGTAACCGCGCGTGCCCCTCCACGGCACGACCGCATAGCCCACATGCCCGGACACATGCGGCGGCAGGTCGAGCGTGCCCGGGACGAAGCGGAGGTTGATGGAGCCGCAGAACTCGCCGTCCGAAATCCAGAACACCCGACCCGACAGGCGCGGCACCGATGTGCCGTCCGCGAGGGTCACAGTACCGCCTTCGCGCCGGGTCAGGTCGCTTAAGAAAGCCCCTGCATCCGTGCGGATGGCGTCGAGGTGCTCCCCGCTTAGGTCGCGGATCGCGGAGGGTGACCAGCCAGTTTTTAAGGCTGCCACGTAGCCCGGCGGCCAGTCCAGGCTCGGCTCGACAAGCTCGATGGTCGCTTCTGAGCCGGGAAGTGCAGCTTGGCGCTTCTGCATGTGAACCCTCCGGAGTGTATGAACTTTAAACCCAGAGACACTGGTGGCGAATTCAATGGCTCCGCTGCCCCAAGCCGGCCAGATCATCGGCACGGGGCCAAACGGTCACACAGCAAGCCTGCCGCTCTCTGATGCCCGTGAACAAACAGCCAACCCTGAATTCGCCACCAGATCAACCGCGCGCAGGGCGCGCACCATCATGGCAAGGAAATTTGGCATTAGCGTTCGACTAGCGGTGGCGCTCCAGCTCTATTTCCGCAGCAGTGTCCCCAGAGATAGAGTTCATACACCTTGCATGGTGCCGTCGCGAAGGTGGTGGAAATAGGTTGGTGGCGTAGTCTCTGGTTTGTTCAACGAACCATTTCCGGCGTTCGAGCGCCGGCGGAGACCACGCCATGGAGCAGGATAGCACAAAGACGCAGGTGGACGGCACGGCGCTGTTTGCAGGGGAGGCCTGGTTTGACCCGATCGAGGCGGGCATCCGGGAGCGGGTGCGCGGGTTCATCGAGGAGCTGATCGGGCAGGAGCTGGACGCGGCGCTGGGACGCGGGCGCTACGAGCGGGATGCGGAGGTGCCGAAGGGCTACCGGAACGGGACGCGCGAGCGCCAGCTGATCGGCTCGTTCGGCCCGGTGGAGATCAGCGTGCCGCGAGCGCGCATGACAGCCGAGGGCGGGGACACGCAGGAGTGGCGCAGCGCCGCTCTGCCGCGCTACGCCCGGATGACGCGCCAGGTGGAAACGCTGATCGCGGGTGCCTACCTTGCGGGCACCAACACGCGGCGCGTCAAGCGCGCGCTAGCTGCGTTGTTCAAGGGTGCGGTGGGCAAAGACGTGGTCAGCCGCACATGGCGCAAGGTCAAGACGGACTGGGACGCCTGGAACGGGCGCGACCTGGCCGGGGAGGACGTGGTCCGGCTCATTCTCGATGGCACGGTCGTGCGGGTGCGGCTGGACCGCAAGGCGACGAACATCTCGCTGCTGGTGGTGCTGGGCGTGCGCCGGGACGGGCAGAAGGTGCTGCTGGCGGTGAAGAACATGGGCGGGGAGAGCGAGGCGGCGTGGCGCGGCGTGCTGGACGGTCTGATCGCCCGCGGCCTGCGCACGCCGGAGTTCCTGATCACCGACGGCGGCGCCGGGCTGGAGCGGGCGCTGGCGGCGCTGTGGCCCGAGGTGCCGGCCCAGCGCTGCACAGTCCACAAGCATCGCAACCTCCTGGCCCATGCGCCCGACGCGCTGCACGAGGAGGTCGCCGCCGACTACACCGACATGATCTACGCCGCGACCGCAAAGGAAGTGCAGGCCCGGCGCAAAGCCTTCCTGCGCAAGTGGCGGTTGCGCTGCCCGGCGGTGGCCGCCAGCCTGGAAGAGGCGGGCGACCGCTTGTTTGCCTTTCTCCGTCTGCCCCCGGGCCAGTGGAAGTCGGCGCGGACCACAAACGCGATCGAGCGGCTGCACGAGGAATTCAAGCGCCGGATCAAGACCCAGACCGTGCTGCCGTCCGCCGAAACGGCGGCCATGCTGTTCTGGGCGCTGCTCGCGTCAGGCCAGATCACGATGCGCAAGGTCAACGGTTGGCAGACCTTGGGCGAGACGATCGCCGCCCCCGCCCCCGCCCCCGTTGACCTCGCCGCGTAACCAACCCAACTACCATCCCGCTGGAGACACGCCGCTCAGCCAATTTCCACACAAGTCGCGACGGCGCCCCTTGCAGCACCGCAGAATGTGCGTTTTGGCCGCAGCATCCAACATAGGCAGCGAGCGGCACGCTGTCCGCCAGGGTTGGTTTGACGGACACCCCTGGTTCTGGCTGCCGATCAACGTGCTACGGCGTCAGATGGCCAATCTGCACAGCTTCGTGGTCACAGGGCCTACTTCACCGCCAGCCGTGCGCAGCGGCTGGCGCCCAGCGGCGGGAACGCTTCGGCGCCCGGCACCACCTTCACCACCTTGAGCAAGTCCCAGGGCGCCTTGGACTCGCTTGGCGTCTTGGCTTGCAGCAACAGCATGTCGTGGACCATCAGCCCGTCGGGACGCACCGTGCCGCCATGGGTCAGGCCGTCCTCCACCGGGTTTCCCCGCATGGCCGCCATCACGCCCTCAATGCCGGTGCCGCCCGCTGCCGCTACCGCTTTCAGCCAGTGCGTCACGCCCGAGTACAGCCCGGCCTGCACCATGTTCGGCACCTTCCCGAGCGGCCTTGTGAAGCGTGCGGCGAAGGCGTGCGACGCCGCGTCACGGTCCCAGTAGAAGCCCTCACTGAGGTACATGCCTTGGGCCACGTCCAAACCGATGCCGTTCACGTCCGTGATGACCAGGCCAAGGCTGACCAGCGCCATTTTCTGGGTCAGGCCAAACTCCGCCGCCTGCTTCGCCGCGTTGACCGAGTCTGCTCCGGCGCTGGCCAGAGCCAGCACGTCCGCACCCGATGCCTGGGCTTGCAGCAAATAGCTGGAGAAGTCCGTCGTGTTCGGCGGGTGGCGCACGCTGCCGAGCACAGTCCCGCCCGCTGCCTTGATGACCGCCGTGGCATCCCGCTCCGTCGTCTGCCCAAAGGCGTAGTCGGCGGTGACGAAGAACCAGCGCGCCTTGCCGGCAGCGATCAGCGGCTTGGCCGCGGCGCTCGCGGTCGCATAGGAGTTGTAGGCAAGCTGGACGGCAGTATCCGTGCAGCCCTCGTTGGTGATCGCGGTCGAGCCTGACCCGGCGACCAGCGCCACCTTCCCGCGCTGCTGCGCCACGTCCATCACCGCGAGCGCGACGGAGCTGTTGACCAGATCAGCCACCACGTCCACCCGCTCCCGGTCGAACCACTGGCGGGCGATGCCGGCGCCCACGTCGGGCCGGTTCTGGTGGTCAGCACTGATGACCTCGACCGGGCGGCCCAGCACGCTGCCGCCGAAGTCCTCGACGGCTAGGCGGGTGGCGAGGACGGACATGGTGCCGGTGTTGGCCGAGAACGGCCCGGACATGTCGGTCAGCACCCCGATGCGGACCGGAGACGTGCCCTGTGCCCAAACGGTGGAAGTGGCAGCGAGGCCGGCAGCGGCCAGGAGGCTGCGTCTTGGCAATGTCATGCGATGTTTCTCCAGGTCAGGCTGCGGGCGTGAAGTCTTCTTCGAGGAAGCCGTGCACGGCGCCCAGCACCTGCATCCGGTTCTTCTCCAGCAGCAGGCTGTGGGTGCCTTCACCGATCTCGACCCATCGGCGGTAGGTCGCGTTGACCAGCAGCCCGAAGTAGGTCCGCGCCATGTCGAGCGGCAGATCCTGGTCCCACTCGGCATGGACGATCAGCGTCGGAACCTCAATCCGCCCGGGGTCATAGAACGGCGTGCCGGTGGCCCAGAACTCGCGGCTGTCCTGTACCGTGCCGTTCGGCGCGCGCAGCACCGGCGGGTTTTGCGCCGCGCCCCAAGGGTCAGTGGCCCAGGTCGCCTTCTGCCATGCCTCGAACCAGCCCGGTGGCAGCAGAGCGGCCTGCTTGTCCGCCGGCACGCCACGCAGCCAGCGCTCGCGCGCGCTCGCCTTTGGGATGGAGCGGTAGGCGCCGAGCGGCCCGCCCATGTCGGACGCGCTCGGCGTCGTGCGCAGCCACTGCGGCGCGAGCAGCGCAAGCTTATGCACGGTGCCGCCGTTCGCGGCGGTGTAGGCGCCCATGAGCGTGGTGCCCCAAGACCAGCCGACCAGGCACAACCTTTCCAATCCGCGACGCTCTAGGATGAAGCGGACCGCAGCGCCGATGTCTTGCACTGCCGTCTCTGTCCGCACGACCGGCAGGTTGTCGGCGGCGGGCTGGTCCATCTCTGGCGGGCGGGTGGATGCGCCGTAGCCGCGGACGTCCACCAGGTAGGCGTCGAAGCCGCGGGCGGCGGCATGGTCCATCCAGGACACCCCGTCCGGCCCCTGGCCGAGCGTCAGGTCGAAGGCGGTTTCCGCCGGGTAGCTTGAGCCGTGCACGAACAGCACAGTCCGCTCCGGCGAAAAGCCCGACAGGTCTGCCCGGCGCTTATTGCGGACGAATAGTTCAATGCCCGGCACACCGCTCGGGATCATCAGGTCTTCGCGGACGATGGATGATGTTGCAGTGGTCATCGAGATGCTCCGCGGTTCGGGCAGGCCAGAGATCAGGCGAATGTCCAGCCGAAGCCGTCGCCGTGGCGGCAGACATGCCCGGCCGAGCTGGACCCGAAATGGGCGGTGAAGACGGTGGCTTGCCGCTCAACCGCCGTGTCGAGTAGCCAGCGGCGGGAAGCCCGAGCCTGGCCGGCATCAATACAGAACCGGCTGTTCCAATCGGGGCGGAAGATTTGCAGGGGCTGGTGCATCACGTCGCCGCTGAACAGCGCCTCCCGTCCGCCGTCTTGCAGGCGCACCGCGACATGGCCGGGGCTGTGGCCCGGCGTCGGCTCGAACAGCAAACCGTCACCCACCGCGCCCGCGCCGTCGATCACCAGCGCCTGCCCGGACTCCACGACCGGCAGCACGCTGTCTTCGTACACCCCGGCGTTGAACCCTTCCTTGCCCGCCGGGCCGGACCAGTGGTCCTGCTCGGCCTTGGAGAACACGTAGCGGGCATTGGGGAAGGTCGGCACCCAGCGCCCGTCGAGCAGGCGGGTGTTCCAGCCGCTGTGGTCGGCGTGCAGGTGGGTGCAGAGCACGAAATCCACCTGCTCCGGCGCCACGCCCGCCGCCGCGAGCCGGGCCAGATAGGGTGTGTCGAGCATGTGGAAGCGCGGCGTCGCCGGACGGTGCTTGCCGTTGCCGGCGCAGGTGTCGATCAGGATGGTGTGGTGCCGCGTGCGGACCAGCCAGGAATGGATGCTGGAGATGAACTTGCCCTCGGACTCGCTGAAGCAGTCCGGGACCATCAGGCCCCGGTGCTCCTGCAAAACGGCTGCGTCCCAATCCGGGAACAGGAAGTCTGGGGCGAAGCCGGGGCCGCACTGCTCGACGACCTTGGTGACGGACGTGCCGCCGACCTGGTGAAGCGTGGCAGTGTGCTGGGGCACGGTGATCGGCATCCGATGGCTCCTGGCAGTTTGCGCCCAACGAGTGGTTCAAGGCCGCACCCCTGACGTGGGCAGGAGACGGCGCCGTGAGAAACAATCCTGCGCACTACGAGGCATAAGCCAACTGGATAGCTCACCAAGTTTAGTATAACTCAGGCTGCGTCACCCGGAGGCATCCCGACCTGCCATGGACCGCTTGCCGACAGACCTGTCCCTGCTGCCAGCACTCCATGCCCTCTTGGACGAGTGCAACGTGACGCGCGCTGCGGAGCGGCTCGGCATCAGCCAGCCCGCATTGTCCGCCCAACTGGCCCGGCTGCGACGGGACCTGGGCGATCCACTGCTTGTGCCGGCAGCCAACGGACGCGGCATGGTCAAGACAGCCCGCGGCGCCGAATTGGCGCTGCCACTGGCAGGTGCGTTAGGCAGCTTGCGGGACGTGCTGACCCCGCCGGCAGCGTTCGACCCGGCGCACAGCCGTCGGCTGTTCACCGTT